>Ga0307516_10004349_pt1 | contig 17519 bp, 28 predicted proteins | sample 19_EM_MG_FD_203310 | JGI IMG/M metagenome (GOLD analysis project Ga0307516, IMG submission 203310) | Populus trichocarpa ectomycorrhiza microbial communities from riparian zone in the Pacific Northwest, United States - 19_EM | ecosystem: Host-associated > Plants > Roots > Unclassified | place...
GGTTCAAAACCGATCTCTCGATCCAAGAGGGGTTCGGCCCCGTTGGGTTCTGCCGGACCAGTGTCAAGGTTTTGTCGACGCTATTGAATAGGTAGGAGGCGATGAAGGCGAAGTTCCCGCCGACAAGTATATTAAGCCTGACCATGATTTCAGGTTCTTCCTGGTGAGAGGATACCGGGCGAAGGAGAGAGAGGGGGTGAAGGTACGACGAGTACATTTGTACTCCTGACTACACGGAGCGCGTCCGAGCGCGTCGGCCCTCGTGTTTCCCCTATGCCTCCGCGGGAACTCAATGCCTTCGGTCATTAAAATCCGTTACCGAGCGGGCTAATGGGAACGCCCTGGCCTTGGCATCAGCAGACCGACCCGCGCTCACTGGGTGAAAGGGTAATTCTGCGGGGGATTTCAAATCTCAGCGCTGATATCCCGTTTCGAAATCTGCTGCCTGACCTATCCACTTACATACCCTACAAACGGGCTGCTGATGTTAACGGCAGAACATCCCATGGGTGTACCTGGGTTTACCCCATTTCACGGTTTGAAGAGGGTGGTTTTCGAAACGGTTGGCTATTCTCGTCGCGTTGTGTCGAGCGGTGGGGAACGATCGGATCCATCGATGAGAGCAGAACGTGACGTGACTCGGTTGCTGTCACGACCTCTCCTTCCGCGTCCGTTTCCCTGACCGCGCCTGAACCCGAGCGATTCAACCGCTCCAGCGCAGACTTCTAATTTATTGCCGGCCAAGGTAAACCGACACGCTTTACTCGACACCCCTGGCTTATTTCTGACGGTATATACCCGTTAGATGGTCTGCTTTAATTGTGGGGAATCCGTTATCGAGTACGATATCGCGGCAGGCAATGGCTACTGCACAAGTTGCGGAACCGTCGTCGAGGAAAACACCATCGTCAATGAAATCTCTTTCGGCGAGACCTCTACCGGCGCGGCGATGGTCCAGGGCTCATACGTAGCTCAAGGTGCCAGTCCGTAAAAGTTTCGCGTCCCTGCCTCAGTTTGTGGGCTGATCTCGAATGTATAGCCCGCGCCAGGTTGGGGGGACCGTGGGGTAACCGCCGAGGCGGTGAATCGAGAGAACAGACGATAGCAAACGGTGCGTCTGCGGTCGATCTTCTACATGAAACAGGTTGTTGATGTATGCGCAGCCTCACGCAAGATTCAGAGCGTCGCAGTCGCAATGCGTATCTCGGAAGCTGTGGCGACAGCTGCGGTTCGGACATATACCCTCGCCGTAGAGCACAAATTCACCAAAGGAAGGAAGAGCACACTTGTGGTCGGGGTTTGCCTCTATGTCGCCTGCAGACAACAAACTACCCAGAACCGGTTCATGTTAATCGATTTCGCAGACATCCTGCAGGTGAACCTCCCTTTCACTACCTATCGATCGTGCCTAATCATTACCTAGGTTAATGTTTTCGAACTCGGCCATACCTATCTCCAACTGATCCAAACCCTCAACCTCCGCATCCCTTTCTCCGACCCTTCCTGGTTCATCAACCGCTACGCTGCACTCCTCGAGTTCGGCGACGAAACGCAACAAGTCGCTGCCGACGCCACGCGTCTCGTCTCCCGGTTTAACCGGGATTGGATGGTACAAGGCCGACGCCCCGCTGGGATATGTGGTGCCTGCCTGCTCTTGGCCGCGCGCATGAACAACTTCCGACGTTCCGTCGAAGAAATCGTCCAAGTTGTTAAGATTGCGGATACCACGCTGAGGAAACGGCTTGACGAGTTCAGGAGGACTCCTAGCGGGAAACTCACCCTCGCTGACTTCCGAAGAGTTTGGTTAGAGGAAGAACAGGACCCTCCAGCGTTCGCGAAAGGGAATGAGAAGGATGAGAGAGAGCAGCAGAAGAAACCGAGAAGGAAGAAACGGAAACGAGAGAAAGATAAAGAAGGGGAAGACGAGGACGAGACGCAGGATGTGGAAGAATCTATCAAGCAGGCCTCAAGAGACTTTGATCCGCTATTGTTCGGGGCTGGAATGGGTGCCGGTCAAGGACTTCCGCTTTTCCTTCCTGACGTCGAACTGGACGAGGACACGAATATCGACCCAGCTCTCCGCGAGAAACCACCACCATCTCCCCTCGAGAAAGTCGTGGACGAAGCCGTAGCAGAGGAAGTCTCTTTGGTCTTGCAGACCGATCGGGGATTGCAAGTCGCTCAAGCGCTGAACGATGCCGAGAGTCGGCGTAACATGGACACCGTGTCTGACGAGTTTGCGGACTTGGACGATGAGGAATTGGACCAGTTCATCCTCACGGAGGAAGAGGTTAGGATCAAGGAGAGGGTTTGGGTGGAGATGAACAAGGACTACCTCGAGTCCATTGCTGGTGGGTTGGCACGTGCAAATGGAAGCCACCCGCTTGGATCTGACAACCTTACCTCATATTTTAGCTAAAGCGGAAATAGTGGAGAATCCAGAGGGCAAAGAGATCAAGAGCAGAAAGGTTCGTTCGTGTCTCTACACAACAAACGACAACTTCAGACTCATCCTTTATTAATCCACGTAGCGCCGTAAAACTACCGCAAAACCTCGCGACACATCGACTCCCCACGGGACCACCGCCGCCGAATCCGTTCGGAACCTACTCAAGAAAAACCCCAAATACAGCAAGAAAATCAACTACGCCGTCCTCGACCAGTTCTTCAAACCTGGGGAAAGTTCTACCCCTGACGACGCAGAAGAAGAGGAGGAGGAAGGGAAGGGAGAGGCCGAGTTGTATCATATCGATGAGAAGGATCATGGGGAAGGCGAGGAGGTTGTTGAGGAGGGAGGGGAGTACCAGGCTCCTTTGCGGGCTAATCCCGATTACGAGGATGACGAGGACGATAGGCCGGAGGAGTATGGAGGTTGGGAAGATGTATTCGAACAAGAAGTGTAATGGCCCTGCTGTATCATACAATTCGTGGATTCACCTTTTATCTTTCTCTAATCGGAGGTGGGGTTGGTCAGGACAAAATCACAGTGAGTAGATACAACTACAGAACGCTCAGAACCCATAACGTTTGACCAGTAATACAGAAGGGGAATACCCTAACTTCCAACATCCTCCCCCCGTTTTTGAACGGCCTTAGTCCTTTGTCGCTTCCTTGGGACCTTCTCGTTTGAGGTGGAAGGGTCACCCGTATATCTTTCGTATCCCCTCCCATGTCCAGAGGTCCGCCCTGAACTCTGACCGGTGGTAGTGGTGGAGGTAGGTTCAGTCGTCTGGGACCATTGCGTTTGCGGTTCGGGTTCCCCGGTTTCAAGGTACAATGGGGTGGGGACGGGGATGGGCTTGATATGAACCCTCAAAAAATCGACAGCAGCTTGCGCGGTGGCCCCCTCCTCTTCTGGAACCCAAGCTTCAGTGGCTTGTTGCTCGATCCAGCCCATCACGTCCTCCCGGAACTGGTTCTCTCTGAAACCGCCCTTCCCTGGTGCTGGGAACCTACGGAGATCCCACGAATGAGCACTCTGTTCCTTACCACACGAGAGTCATGCCAAGAGGAATGGTCGCCGCACCTTCCACCAAGGTGGTTCAAAACCAACCTCCGTGCCCCAATTTGGTTCGCGAACTTGCCGGCCATATGAGGCGTCGAATGGCCTCTCTGTAGCGAGAGTGTGTGTACGCTCTCAGTGTTCCTGTTCTTCCCGGTTTGTAGTTGTGGATCGACGTGGGTGGGGATGTAACAATCCGTCGCTTCGTGTACCGCGAGAGCTACATGCCCGGCGGAGGAATTCACAAGCGGGACGATTCCATCCGGGTTGTTCGTGTCGCCGAGAAGAACGAGCTTCCTCAAGCGTCCGAGAGCGGCAGCTTGCGCCTCTTCGTCTTTGTCTTTGAGGTCCCACTTTGTGGGAGACTCGCGAATGACGTAGCCTAAGCACGGGACTAGAAACAGATGAGGGATGGGGAAACAACGAGTAAACTCCAAGTGAGGCTTACCCCGGTGAACGACCTGCCCAGCATCAACCACGACCTCCCTCCTGGAGTAATTGGTCGACACCTTCACAAACTCCCTCCAGAACCCATCGCCCCCGCGCACGATGTCCCGTCCCTCCAGCTCGTTGCCTCGCATCGCGCCAGGCGTACACGAAGCAGAGGGTTGTTCTCCAGGATGAAGTAGTTCGTGGACGGCGTACTTATCTTGGCATTGGCTGTCGGTCATATTCAGGATCGTGCGAACGAAGGCTCTTAGACCGGCTGGACCGTATAATTCCACTTTGAGGGCCTGGTGCGATCAAAGAGTCTTGACTATTAGCGAACGTGCCGTATGTGTACTCCGGGGGAGGGACGGTTCTCACCGAGCTAACCCCAGCCCTTGGAATACCGAGTTGTGCTTTCAGAAACCCGATTAGTCCCATGGTGTGGTCAGCTTTCCTTCCAAAGAACGCCAGTCAACTACCACCCATCTGGGTTGGATGGCACGATCGCGCTCACCATGCATGTGGGTGATGAATATGGTGGTTACCCTGCCCCTTTTGACCCGATATCCACCCGGGGGTTGCAGTTCGAACTGTCTAGTCGTGCCCTCCGCGCAATCGACCACTAAACGAGCAAGGGCACAAAAGAAGATGCGATGTCAGCTACCCTCGTTCGGATAGACGGTTGGTGGTGGGGGGAGGGCCCGAGTGGAACATAAACCAATTAGAAGGGTAGTACGCACTCCAAAGAGACCCATCGCCTAACACATCCGCGACCAAACTCGAGCAATTCCTCGTTTTCGTCGGCCCTCCTCCGCTGCTCGTCCCCAAAAAGGTCACCACGATATCTCGGCTCATCTCAACTTCTCCGCCAACGAGACCGTACTCCGCGTTCCCTTCAACAAGTCCTCCGTGACGGCCACTCGTAGTTCGGTCGGTGTCGCCGTGTGGTGCGGTGGTGGGGGTAGCGCCGGTGATGCCCTCGTCCAATCTCCCTTGCCCCGACGCCCCGTTCCTGAAACCTAAACCGACGGGTGATCGAGACGAGACCTCGTCGCTCCCACTCGAGTACGCCCTGCTCGCGAGTGCGATCGCAGGACGCGAACTTCGAAGGAGGGGGAGGAGATAAGGCCGGGTGTTTCTCAGGAGCAGAGCCACGACTACAGGGGGACCTCGGTGGTCAGTCGAGCACTCTCAGCGGGGTTCGTCCACGACGGAGGAGTTGGCGATTCGGGCGGAGAGAGAGAGAGACAACGGACTCGGCGGGGATGGGTGCGGCTGGTCCGGTGGTCAGACAGGTTGATCACCTGGGGGGTTGGGGGTGATGACGGTGCGATCGACCTCCAAACAATAGAGACGGAGAGCGAAATGTTTCAGATAAATAAACTAGTAAGGATACAGCAGGTGTGGGCAAAGAGAAGACCCGTAAAAGTCGAAGGTGGAGAGTCTGCTACAAAATACAGCGGCGTGGTATTAGTCGTGACCGTATTCATACGTTACGAAGGAAGGGAGAAAAGAAAATGGCCAGCGTAAGGTAGGATTTCGAAAGCAAGAAGGAAAACAAGACGAAAATGTGAAACGTAAACGATAGGAGCACTCTACGGTGAAGTGATGCTTGACTGTGGCGCGTGCTGGTGATACAGAGGTATGTTACGGTGGCCAAACTCCGGGGTACTAGTTCCTTCCCTGGATGATGTGTCGTGGGGTCCTACGGATCCTTGTTCGTAGTATGGGGTCGAACCAGCGTCATACTCGGTATATTGATATTCACCCGAAGATGAGGACAGAGAGTAGTTGTTGAACTGGATTGTCTCGTGCTCCTGGAGTTCCACCTCTGGAGAACCCAGATCGAGGACGGGCGGTGGGATGTTGGTATTGTCGAGCTGGAGTGGCATTATCCCAGAAGTGACAGACGATACCGTGTACGGGTTAAGAGGGGAGAAAACCGCAGTGATGTCACTCATGTCCGGGGATCCAATAGCGGACTCAGAGGGCGACATGGCCGACAGCGAATCTTGACCAGGGTAACCTTCGGCATGAATTGCCGCCCTCAACGGACTTGGGTGAAAAGTCGTGTTAAGGATCTGGGGCGAGGCGTGAGTCACGAAGCAGAGAAGAAATACGGGAGGAAATGGACACACATCATTCCAAGCGTGAGTCCTAGCCGGAGCGTACCCATAGTTGATTCCGATGTCGTCTCGGCTCACCCTCCTCTCGGCCAGGACGGAAGAATGACCATAGTTAATCATCGAATCGTCCCGGCTAGGCCTCCGCCCACCGTGTTCGCGGGCGATTCTGGTCACTTGAGGGAAAGCGCTCATAAAATGCATGTCAAGATCGTCCATCGACCTCTTCCTATCCCAACGCGTGTCCTGCGGAACGTCGAGCGACCACTGATCCTGGACTGACGTGGAGGGTAATGGGGGCAAGGTGGGTTGATGGTGGAAGGAAGTCGGTCCATACGAGTGATAATTGATGAAAGAGTCGTCTCTGCTAACCCTGCGAGAGAACGAAGGCAATGCGTTGTACGCGTTATGCGAATATCCTCCTTGTTGGCCATAAGGAACCCGGAAATCGTCCTTGCTGCCCCGACGCCAGTAGAGAGGATCCAGCCCTCTCTGGTGTGAATTGTCTTGTGGAACGGCGAGTCCATTTGACCAAGGGTCTGTGAAAATGGGGGCCAAAGTAGCGTCGCCGTAATGCTGCTGCGGATGGGAAAACGGTGGGGGCATGAGGATGTTAGACGCCGACCATCCGTTATGAACCGTCGCAGTTGGGGGTGGGCACGAGGATGAACGGCGTGGAGGGGGTTGGAGGGTGACAACATCATCAACGATATTGTCCTGCGAATCAGACGCAGCGCTTGACGGGGGTGAGTCACTCCGGTGAGTAGCATTCTTGGGTTTGGGACCCCGCCTGTATGGGGGAGCGCGCTCTCCTGGGGAATACTTGTAATCGGGGTAGTTGATCCTGTGTTGGGCCTTATCGGCGTCGGCGAGCTCTTTGTAGGGTCCCTTTTCCTCCTCAGTCATGCGCCGCCAGGCGTCGCCGGCAGCCTTGCTGAGCGTCCGATGGTCAGTGATCTTCTGTGTGTGAGGGCTGTCGGCGTCTTCTGCCTTGGGGAGCATGGAGTTCCACTTGGAATACATGGTACGGAAGATAATGAAGGCGTTTTTTGGACGAGGGATATATGAGGCCGGCTTCTTTTTCGCATGGGATCGTGTACCTGGGGGAGGAGCGAGATCCTCATCTCTGAACATGAGATAGAGGGCTGGGACCGGGGTCTTGCCATCGGTGGCGGATTCTAAAGCGAAGGACATGGTCGTGAGAGCAGGAAGAGAGAGAGAATGGCCGGGAAGAAATCGAGAGGGAGAGACTGAGTGAACCTGATCACGGGACGTCCGCTACTTAACGGAATGTTGGGCTCCTTCCTTATTTGGAAATTTGTTTGTCCGGCTCAAGTCGGCTCTCCTGCCTTTCATCGTCCACTGGGGCGAGAGCACAAAGGCAGAGCGAATCACAGCATCTCATTCTGTGGCCTGAGGTTCATGGATCAGAAGGATTTGGACTGAACAACATCACCCTCGCACGCTCAAATCCCCCCCGCGAAATAAAGGCGATCGTGGACCATGCAGACCTGAGACACAGACTGGGAGGAGAGCGACGAGGATCTACTTCATAATTTTAAGTTGGTTTGGACAGCGAACGTTACAACTGATACCGCCTTGACGACGACCTTTCCCTTCGCCGAATAACCTTGCCATGTTACACTGGGTCCGACAGTGGCGTACCATGTACCATACACGTCCAGATCCTAGCTTAGGTCGGCGGCGTCCCCCGCGTTTCCGTAAGATGAAAGCACCGTGCAAAATGGGACGAGGTTTATCCATGTTTCAGTGTCGTGTTCACCTCAGTGTCTCATCTTCGAAACCAATGTTTAACTTCGTTCTCCTCCGAACAAAGGATTCCGACCGACGAGAGCGGAACCGAATGAACACCGGATCCACGACATTGCCTCGGTCGATCAATACCACCTAGGATGAGCCAGGCGTACCGAATTAACGCGACGGCGTCACATACGATATGAGGGACAACCTCAGCCACTCTTATGCGGTTTCCTAGTACCGCGGATCCCAGGCGCCAACCCATGTCACGCCCTCGTGGCGACGTTGCCCAGTACACAATCACTAAGATCCGGCCCGAGTGGCGGACCAAACAAGAGCGTGAAGGCTTTATATGAACAGAGGTGGTCTCGAACGAACTACAAAGGGTGGTTACAGAGGGTGATCGTACAAAACCAGGATATCTAGGGCTAATGGAACACGTCAAGAGGACGAAATGTAGTGAAAGTTCGCAACTCGAACCGTGGAAGAGAATGCAGTGATTTGCGTGAGGTAGGAGGGGCCCGGAACCTTGTCCTCGCTGATAGACCTAACCGAAGAAATGTCTTCGTTTCCTGTACCTCTCATGGCCACTTTCTGCCTCTCGATATCCCGTCGGCGGGTCTCAGCGCTGACGGCACCGAAGATGATGTCCATCTCCTCCAAGCTGCGCCCCTTGGTCTCTGGGATGATCAAGGAGAAGGTACCCGCCGCAGCGATATTGATGGTGGCATACATGATGAAGATCTTCCACCCGAGTTTGGTGATCCACGTGGGGGTGTTATAAGTAATGACGAAGTCTACAAGTTGCATGTCAGGATCACGACTCTTTCCAGGAAAAGGTGAATTCAACGCACTCCATAACCACTGGGAAGCGGAGGCGACGGCAAGGCCGTAATGTCTTGTCCTAGTGGGGAAGATATCGGAGCTATACACCCACGGCAATGGTCCCCACCCCAAAGAGTAGAAGCAGACGTAGATATACAACATCGCGGCCATCGCCTTGCCAGCCGGAGAAGGGTCGGAAGCCTTAGGATCGGGAGGGAACGCCTTGAGGAGGGCACCGACGATAAAAAACAGGGTACCCATCCCCATCGCCGAAACAAACAACGAGAACTTGCGACCCAAAGACTCGACGGCAAAGGAGAGGAAGAACGCGGTAGCGATGACCTTCACGACGCCGTAGATACCGGTGGCGAGGAGGGAAACCGACGTGCCGGTGAAGCCAATAGACTGGAAGATGGTTGGGGCGTAGTAACCGACCGAGTTCTGACCGCAGAACTGCTGGAGAAAGAAAATGAAGAACGCGATGAGGAATCGAACAAAGTTCCCTTTGCCCAAGAAAGCCTCCTTGATGCCGAGGCCCTTGCGAGCCACACGTTCTTCTTCAATCACAGCCTCGATCTCAGCCATCTCGGCTTGAACAGCTGGCGAATCGACGGTTTCCCTACGGATGAATGCAAGGTTGTTGATGGCCTCCTCCTTGCATCCGACAGAAGCAAGCCATCGCGGAGATTCCTAATGAATTGAGAATCAAAGATAGGTCACGTTGAAAAGCATGCGAACGCGTGGCCAACCTTCACAGTGAAGAGACCGATGGTCATTAATCCCGCCGGAACGAATTGGAAGGCCAGTGGAACCCTCCATACGTTTTCCGAGTGACTAAGATGTAAAGACGCTCCCACTAAATCACAAAGTTATTCTCGGTGTCAAAAGCGCCTCAACGGTGACGGCTCACGGTTAATCCAGTATGAGAGCATAACGCCGGTGGCAACCATGATTTGGAAAAGACCAGTGATCCTCCCCCGCACCTCTTTTGGCGCACATTCCGAGACGAAGGTTGGAGCGACGGCCGATATTCCTCCGATCCCGAATCCAGCAATGGCACGACCGGAATAGATGTAGGCCAGGCCTCTGTTTCCGCCCAGAGCGGTTTGCAACGCCTGCAGACACAAGGAACTCATACGTTCATGCCCGCCTCGAAATGAACGAAATGGCCAATAATCACTCACGGCACCGACAGAAAAGATAGCACAGAACGCCAGAAGGGTTTTCTTCCTCCCAAGGTGGGCTATTCATATATTGGTGACACGATTCGAAAGCCAGTACGAGCCTGTTAAATCAGGTATCCGCACCTGAGATAGGGGCGCTCGAGAGTGCGCCGAAGAAGGCTCCAGCTTGAAGCGCCGAGACGATGACGCCGGAAATGTGATCTTTCCTCGATTTATTGGCGGTACCGTCAAGATTTTTGAGACCGTACTTCTCCATGAAGAGGTCCTGAGTGATAATGCCCCCTCCAATGCCTCTACATGCCCCGCGTCGGTTTGTCTGGCACGAATATAATGCGAAGAGAAGGCTGACGTGTCGTAACCGAACAAAACGATCCCCCAATACGCGACAAGCGCTAGCCCTGCAGGCAAATGAGGGTGAGGTGGAAACAGCAGAAACCAGGGGCGAAGGCTCACAATACGCATGAATGTTCTTTGTGTCAATTTGGACCATCCTCCTCGTTCAAGGCTCAGGGATGAGATGAGAGGGAAGGGGGCAGGGTCAGTTGGAGACAAGATGCTTTAGGGAAACCCATTGGCCTGCGGGAGGCTGATCAGACATTCCAGGGCATTGGACAATCCGGAACTCCCGTTGATCATGGAATCTGGATAAAGAACACATTCGGGATCTATTTGAGGATCAATTACTGAGGGGGGGAAGGGAAGGTCAATCAAACTACGGCAGATGCCGGTGAACCACCTTGGGGAAAACGTTCTTCCCTCTTCCGCTCCAATCCCCTTGATACTTAGCACAAAGGGTCACAAGACGGCATAAACTTAGTTCCAAGTAATTCCATCCTTACAAAATCGTACACAACTTCCACCGTAAAACCCCACACATACAACCAAGGTTCAAATGCTCGTCTTTGTACGCGGTGGCACCTTCTGCCCATAGAAATGCGCCATGATACCCTCCAAATGCGTGTTCGTCAGGTTGAAAACGGGGTGGGTCGCGTTCTAGCGCCGCACGACGTGAATCAAACACCGTCCCACGCAGAGGATTAAAGGAAAGATCCGTACCACCCTGTTTGCGCCTGACCCTATCACCTTTGACCCGCCATTTTCTTCTGCCCAAGCTAACGCGGATGAGAACGCCCCCTTACGAAGCGAATCTGTGAAGCCATCTGCACTTCCTGGTCAAACAACACCACCTGAGATCTACAAATCTGACAAACCAGTACAGCCACCGCTACTTTCCCACAACGAAATGATGGCACGCCGTCTCCCCTCTGATACTATGACACGATGCTGGGCGGACGATAGCCCAGACAAACAATAGCATGTGTGGTACGCGTCGGGGTGCCTCAACGCTCCTGTTAGCGACAGGAAGGTGCCTCATTGCGGTCTCAAGACACTTACTTGGGTGGTTTGTCCCTCAGCCCACCCGAGGGATGTTGGCCCGCCCATAACAAATATTCTTGCAGCCCCTGCCGGCTATACAGTGAATCTACGGAAAGGTCAGAATCACAAAGTGCGACCTCGGTCGTTGTATACAAACCGTCTGCATCGTGCCACCCCTCCTCCTCATTGTTTGACTGCTGGGAGGCCTCCGCTGTCGGTTCGACCGAAATCCCGAGGCTCTCCAGGAGGGGGAAACACCCTCCAACCCACCAAGCATAGCACCCGTCGACCAATTTGTTCGTCCTCCCCCTGAATCCGCCGAGGTCGAGCTCACCGCCCTGCATACTGACCATCCATCTGAGTAGGGTCTTGAGATTTATCGCAACCGACGCCTTTGCCGGGTCCCCGGATCCTCGCAACGCAGCAAGGTAAGGCTGAACCAACACCCAGCTAGCGAGGCAAGAAAATGTGTATCCGCCGTGCGCTTCCCCCAAACAGGGTTTTGGGAAGTTTGACATGTCGGCGCCATTGAAGTAGGGTAGAGATGAAGAGGAAAACCCTCCCTCATAACTCTGACATGCGGCGATAAACTCGGGCACCCCCTCAAGCAGCTCCTGCGTCAGCAAGTCAAGCAGGGTTGCGGTCACAAGGAGGCAGTAAAGACCCCTAACGTCGACTTCGGCATCGTGGGAGACGAGGAACGACCCATCCGGTTGTTTTAGCGATAAAAACCATTTGTACATCCCATCCCTTAAGAAGAATGAGTGATTAAAGGCGGTTGTTACGTGGGTGATATGCGGAGGTGGAACTGGGGTAGACCACATACCGATCAATTTCGTCCCAGCCCCCACCTGGTCCGGGCCGTCCAGTAATGGCCAAGGCACACACAGCGGCATACGTTGGCAAAAGGTGTGCAGATTGCGCCGGCCCGCCACCAAATCCGCCATCCGGATGTTGACAGGCGAGCACCGTGTCGATCGCCCTTCGTTTGCGGAGATTAGTACTCCCAGTAGGGTGTGAGCTAGAGCGGGCTGACCTTTGTTTGTTGCCTGGATCTAACCCAACTTGCAGGATACTAAAACTCTCAAGGATCCAGAACATAAGCCAGGGTTGTGAAGCGTCCTGGCTTATATATTTCGATGGAAATCCTTGAAGCATTACACGGGCAATGAATTGGACGTGTGTGTTCTTTTTCAACTCATAATCGGCTTCGGATGTGTTAATTGGTAGGTGAGATTTGAGGATGCGTTCGGTAGAGGCCTGGAGTGTCGAGGTCGGAGTTGGGTACGAATCATTCGGCGAGTGTTTGCGACCTCCGTCCTCCATGATGGCGCGGGTAATCTGGAGATCGACTATCGGGTAGAGTGAAGCAAGCTCAGACCTGGAGTAAAATCGCGGTTCCTCCTGCGTAGTCTCTAGCTGGAGGTATCGTAGCGGCGGAGGGGATGTTCCACAATGAAGAAAGTGAGACAATAACCAGTTGGCGCAGCACAGTGAGCAAGTGCGTGGTATCACGTGAGGTCGCCTTGATACGAGATACCGAACGATTGTTCCTCCGCGCCCTTCCCCCCGGTTTAAATTGAAATGAAAGCTCTACAATGCTACGACATACAATGGGTTTACAGAACCTTCTCAACCATTCCAATACCTTCCCCCTCTAAAACCTTGCGAATAGGATCGCAGAGTTCCTTGGTATACGGCCGCTGCACCCCAATCTGGTTGATGACACCGTCGAGAACCAACTGAGAAGCAATGCCGCAAGGGACACCGACTGTGAGAGCCATAGCGGAGTGACCAATTGGATTGCCATAAGCCTCCAGGGTTGAGGTGATGACATCCTGCACACGTGTATTAGTGGTGCTCCTCCAACGCCGGACGAACGAACGAGACGTACGGTCTTTCCATCCTGCCATTCGACAACAAACTTGTGTTGTAACATGACAAGGTCGCGCTCTCCCGCCTCATATTTCATCAGACCCTCTAGGCGAGCGCACAGGGTATCGAGAAGATTCCCAGCCCTCGGCTGCACCTTCTCAGAAGAGAAGAACCCGATCCACCGGAATCCGGAAATGATTCGGCTGGCTTCTAGCTCATCGGGGAACTTGGCCACTTCCTTGATGCGCGCGATGAGGTCACTGGGGGTTTTTAAGTTTCAGCTCGATGGATGTGGGTCTGTGACCTACGTTTCGGAAGCTGAAGAAGCACTGATGGCCTTCTGGGTAACTTCGGCCCAGGTCAAGTCGCTGGTCAACCACTCCTTCGTGGTGGCGTCGAGCCAACCAAGGTCAACGAGCGCCTTGATGAACTCTGGGAAGCCTTGGTACCTCAAAGTCCCACGAACCACCGTCTCGGCTTCAGGGATGTTGTACCATTCCCTGAATGGAACCGAGTCCCGGTTGGGATACGCGACGAATGCATAGGCGGGAGAGATAAAGTAGGAGTTGGCGACACCCATGAGTTCGCTGCCAGTGATATTCAGTTGCTTTCCGCCGGAAATGTATGAGGCGGAGTTCAAAAGGGCGAGCAAAACACCCCGAGAAGACCAGGAAAATTTGTAACCAAGAGGGTTGCCGGAGCATTCTGGGGCAGGGAGGCCGCCACAGTACGACAAAAACTGCTTGATCTGGGGTTATGTGAGCCTTGATCGTTCCTGCACATCGAGAATGCAAGGTGGTACCTTTCCGCCCTTTGAGTGTACTTCATCGATGGTCTTGACGGCGTACAAGTGATCGATACCGGGATCCAAACCAATCTCGTTCATGACGACAATTCCAGCCTTCTTAGCTTCCTCGTTGAGCTCCACCATCGACGGTGAAACGTAGCTGGTGGTAACGACGTGGGTCCTACCCTTGATGGCCGCCTTGATGACATCCGCATGGTGGGTGTAAGGGATAAGAGAGATGACAAGATCGTGATCAGCGACCGCGGCTTCGAGAGCCTCGGTAGCGTTGACATCCAACGAGATAGCAGCAGAGTTTGCGAGACCCTCGGCCAACTTCTGTGCCTTCTCGAGGGTCCGACAGGCAACCGTCAGATGGTTCTCCGGTCGACGAGCGAGATACTCGGCAGCGGGACGAGCGACGAAGCCGCTACCGAGGAGGAGGACCTTCTTCTTTTGTTTGTTGGCGGACGCAACCTCTAAGGCATTCCGGCCGAAAACTGGCCCAACCTCTTTACCATCATCAAACAAGCTCCTGGCAAACTCGGGAAGGACGAAAGCGGCCTTGTGGACATTTTCGTTGTAGTAAATGGTGTTGGGAACCTTCCTTATAGGAGTCCTAAGGTCCCTCTTCTCACCCTTGGCGCATACCATGAAACCGATCTGGCCGCTGGGATAAGTGGGTATGGTGGTGAAGGCGTACTCGGAGACGGTGAAGAGTTGACCCGTAGTCTGCCTCAGCTCCTTGATCAATGGAGTGTGCAACCAGAGGCATTCGCCCTGGGTGGAGATGTGACCTCCAGGAGTAAGGGCGTCGTGAAGGAGCTGGAAGTACGGTTTTTGGAAGAGGGAAGCAGCGGGGCCGACGGGATCAGAGGAGTCGGTGATGATGACATCGTATGAAGAGGTGTTCTCCGCCAAGAACTTGAAGCCATCCCCAACAAACACAACGACCTTTGGGTCAGAGAGCAGTCTGGACATGTGGGGGAGGTATGTTTTAGAGACACGGATCACGGCCTGCCGGTTGAGTCAGTATCGAGCGGGCAAGGAAATATTAGCCACAAGTAACCTCATCGATGTCGCACAGGACAACCTCCTCAACGGTATCGTGCTTCAGGACCTCACGAACAACACCACCGTCGCCACCACCGATGACAAGAACTTTCTTGGGGTTTGGGTGGCTGGCGAGCGGGATATGCGCAATCATTTCCTGGTACCTTGTACAAACCGACATCAATTTAGGACGGAAAGGAACGAAAACATGGTGCACGTACGAGAACTCGTCGCGCTCCGTGCACTGGATAACCCCATCAAGAACCAAAACATTTCCGTATGTCTCCGATTCGAAGACAAGAACGTCCTGGTACAGACTTTTTTCAACATGCAAGATCTTTCTGACCTGCAGGGTCATCGCCTGGCCGGGCCATTGCGATGAGATCTCACGGAACCAACCACCTGGCGGGGGTCAGAACGCGCGCTCGTGGATATGCACGGTATTGCGCACCTTGAATGGAGGGATGGGTCAGGACCGACATGACTTTTTTCCTAGGATCAAAAAAGGGCTGATCTAGATATCAGTGCTATCCAGGCGAGGACGGACCGGATCAGGGATCCATCTCTCACGGTCGGTCATCATCTCATCCCCCACGACCATGCACCCCAGGAATCCGTATAGTCAACCCCCGGACTTTTTGGCCCTTGCGAAAAGTCATCCTCCCCTTCTTCCTTAGTGGGTCGGGGTATTCTGTGCCATCGGGCAGGTCGCTTACTGACTCCAGTATCGTTCAAACTACCAATGGCCCAACGATCGATTTCAAGTCGGAAGCAGCTCTAAGGTACTCCTTTCGCAAGACCGGATGGGTTACTCCCTGACACGCATCATTGGTAGCGCAGACACCTTACCCAGGCATTACTCCAGAAAGACTTCTCGTTGAACGTGCAACTCCCCGTCGATCGGTTGTGCCCGCCAGTACCTAACAGACTGAACTACATCCTCTGGATCCAGGATATTCTCGACCCATTCCACTCTGCACCTACGGCTGCGGTGAAGGGGGTCGATATGTGAGTTCATCCCTAACTCATGGAGGTCAGACCCTGACAGGTGACGCAGCGGAACGGGGGCTTCGTGTATATACCCACTCCTGGGATGCCGGATTTTCCCATTGTGGAACTTTATTGCGACAGGTTTGGTGGGTACAAAGAGCCCAGGTACTAGTTCTGAGGCTTTCGTTCCCCAGAAATCGACCCACCTTCCTATGGATGTGCAACTGCCAACGTTATCTCTAACGGGCTTCAATCGCGGATTCACGTCCACAAAGCGCAACCGCACGAACCAATCCTATCTCCCTTACTCGGCCCTGAGATGTTCGACTTCACGATGTGCAACCCTCCCTTCTATTCAAGTCGAGAGGAAATCGAAAAGAGTACCGCCGAGAAGGAATTCTCTCCCTCCGCCGCCTGCACAGGCGCAGACACGGAGATGATTACGACAGGCGGAGAGTCCGCGTTTGTTCGGCAGATCGTCACGGAAAGCCTGATATATAGGACCAAATGCAAGTACGCCCTGATTTTCAACTGCTTTGTTTTTTGGGTGCCAACGGATATCCAAATCGTAGATGGTTTACGTCCATGCTCGGAAAGCTTTCTTCTCTGACAAATGTTGTCAGTTCGCTAAGAGAAAACGGGGTACGGCGACTCTTGTCAATCTAACTTGTCTAATGACAACACAGGTTGAGAACTATGCCGTCACAGAATTCGTGCAAGGCCAAACACGAAGGTGGGCAATCGGGTGGTCCTTCGGAGATGAGAGATTGCCAGACGTAAGCTGTTTTACCCCCACAACCGCGCACAGCCCGTTGACCACAAGGCTAGGGTGTATCACGAATTTCTAACCAGTCACTTCACGGTCTCATGCCCCCTCACAACACCATTCGCCAACCGTTCGCCTCAGTAGACGGAACAGTCGCGTTCCAGAAACTCAAACAGATCCTTTTAACCACCGAGGGGATTGCCGTCATCCAAGAACTCTCCACCCATGATGAAGTGACCATCAGGCTCACGGCCACCGGGAATACATGGTCCAGAGCTGCCCGACGAAAGAAGCTCAAGGCACTATCGAGCGGGACATCTGAGGAAACAACATCGTGTCCCGTGGCACTCACGTGTCAAATCACCCTCTCCCACGGGCAGCTCGAGTTCAACTGGATCCGTGGACGAGACAGAACCCTCTTCGACAGCTTGTGCAACCACGTCTCCCGCAAGGTCGTTTTGAATTTGAGTTCGTAGTATTCGTTTGTTGCGTGGTAGTAGCTAGCGTACGAAATGCGTAGACTAAGAGCGGCGGGTAATAAAACGTTGACAACGGGGCGTAGTAGAGCGTCAGAGAGGGGCGGGGTACATCACAGGAGAGGCGCAAATGGGGCATAACACATTGTGAAAGCAGAAAGCATTAGAGCATGAGCGACAGCAGGGCAAGCATCAACATCAGACATCGACTGCGCGTGGGTAGGTAAGTCAAATCCCGAACGTGAAGAGGTCGTATGGAACATGACGGAAAAAAGGAAAGAAAGAAAGGCGACGAACGCAGCGGCTATAAAAGAGAGAATTGAAAGAGGGGGAGGAAGGACAAGGTGTCGCAACATTAAATACTACCTAACTTCTTA
>Ga0307516_10004350_pt1 | contig 17519 bp, 7 predicted proteins | sample 19_EM_MG_FD_203310 | JGI IMG/M metagenome (GOLD analysis project Ga0307516, IMG submission 203310) | Populus trichocarpa ectomycorrhiza microbial communities from riparian zone in the Pacific Northwest, United States - 19_EM | ecosystem: Host-associated > Plants > Roots > Unclassified | place...
TTATGACGTGCGTGGTCACCCCCGGCCCCGGTCTTGCATGCATCCCGGCTGCGGGTGGGTGATGGGTTTCGCGCGCCCTGGTTGCCAGCGCGGGCTGGGCGGTCACCTTCTGGATCTGGTCTGGCTGCCGCGCTGTGGTGACGGCAGGGGAATTTGTCGAGCGGGCCTGACTGGGTGGTGGGTCAGGCGGACGCACCTCGCCGGTCGCGGCGGTAGGTTCGCACGGGGCACAGCGACCACATCCTGAACGTCTTGTCCCATAATTCGGCTCCGAACCTCGCGAACGGCGAGGTGGCACTTTCAAGCGCCAGCGTGGGTGAGTATCGCGACCGCCCGGCTTCCGGCGGCCCGGACCCGCGGTATCGGATCGTTCCGCAGCTCGGCCACGGCCGGGAGCAGGTCGCCGACGAGATGCCGGGCCACGACCTTGGCGGCCATCTCCCGAACGCGCCACGCAGGATCGTTGACCGCCCCGCGCAACGCATTCGTGGCACTGGCGTCCCAGGCCCACAGCAGACCCCTGGTTCCCCAGACCCGTAGCCAGTACCGCAGGTCGCTGTCCGCATCGGCGTCGATCACCCGGTGGGCAGGCGGACCGCCCAACGCCAGGATTAACGCGACGTCTACATCCTGGCTCAGGACCAGCCGGACGCACCCGGCGATCACCTCGCGCCGGCCCCGACGGGCGCATTCTGCCTCGATGCTCTGGCGCGGAGTCAGTCCCCAGTGCGAGCGGTGAGCCACAGCCCAATTATGCGGCTTGCCCCCATCGATCGTCCTGGGCTGTCGCCGACCGTTGCGGTAACCCTTCGGAGGGTGCTGGTGGTGTTCCGCGGGGCCGCATGTCACCCGAGTAAGTGTTGTCGACAGCAAGCGAGGCAGCGTAGGGGTGACCGGGCACGGCATGACGTCGGTTCACCGGTGGTGTTTGGTTACGAAGCCTCCGCCTCGAGAGATGTCTGGTCCGCGGTCCACACCACCTGGTCCAGCAGGTGCAGGGGTGCGGCGCGGACGCCTGCCGCGTCCAAGGCATCCCAGTACACGGCGGCCCGGTCCGCGTCGACCGGACCGCGGACCAGTGGCAGCCCCGGCGTGGCCGCGTGCAGCAGCGCCTCCAGCTGGCACGAAGCTATGGCGCCGGGCAGTCCGAACCGGACGGTCGCCGGCAGGCCGGCTGCCACGATGCGGTTCGCCGGCCCGCAGTCGAGCAAACCGCCACCCACCACCAGCACGTCGCTCCGGTCGCGCATTCGGGCGAGCGCCCGCGCGGGATCGAAGCAGTGCGGGAACGAGTCGTCCACCACGACGGTGCCCGGCCGCAGCCGGTCGATGTCGAGCGTGCCGGGGCCTCCGCTGGTCGCCGCCACCACGAAGTCGGCCTGGTACACCGCATCCGGCGCGGACCGTCCGGCAACGGCGATCTCGATCGGGCCGGGGTATCCGCCGGCCTTGAGCTCGGCGGCCAGTTCCGCCAGCCGGGCGGTGGCGGCCGGCAGGTCGCAGAGCAGCAGCCCGGCCGGAATTCGGGTGGCGCGGGCGAGCAACAACCCCAGCGATGAGCGCCCGATCGAGCCGACTCCCACGGCGGCCAGCACGCCGCCGGACAGCACCCGGCCGTTCGCCGCGAGTGCGGCCAGCGTGGTGCGTACCACCGAGGCGGCGGTGACCGCGTGGCCGGTGGTGACCTGGGCGGCGGAGCGCACGTGCCGGGCCACGGCCGTCCCGTAGCCGGTATGGGCGGGGATCATCCCGGCCAGCGACACGGTGCGTGCGCCATGCGCGGCGGCGAGGTCGACGGCGGCGGCGCTGTCCGCGGCGAGATCACCGTGGGTGAGTTCGTCGGCGAAGCGTGGCAGGCACATGAACCCGGACCGGCCGAGCGGGGTCACCACGGTCTCCAGCAGCCGCGGGGCGCCGTCCGGGAACAGCGCCGCGCGCAGCGTTTCCCGGTTCAGCGCGGGTAGCTGGTCGCGTACCCGGGCCGGAAGGTCTCCCGCCAGGGCCGCGAGTTGCGTCGGGGCCGGGAGATAGCCGACCAGAGCGGCATCCAGCCGATCGCTCGGGGCCGGCGCGGTGGTGGCCTTCGGCCTTTCGCTCGGGGCCGGCGCGGTGGTGGCCTTCTGCCTTTCGTTTGGGGCCGGCACGCCGGTGGCCCTCTGCCTTTCGCTCGGGGGCGGGGTGGTGCGGGGCCCGGCGGGGGCGCTTGGGGGCGGGGTGGCGGCGTCCAGGTCGGAGCGCAGGTCGGTGGCGAGGCGGTCCAGGACGTCTGCCGGTACCCGGCCGCGCAGGGTCAGCCGCAGGCCGTCGTCGACCGGGCGCACCGCCAGCAGCACGTCTGTGCCGGGCGGCAGGGTGAGTTCGGCGTCGGTGTCGTCCCAGGACAGTCGGAGGGTTTCGCCCGCGAGCGGCCCGAGCGCGTCGAAGTCCAGGTAGGTGAGGAAGAACTGCCAGCCCTGCGGCGCGGTGAAGGTGCGGCTCCGGGCCGCGGTCACGGCCGCGGCCGTCCGGCTCAGGTCGCCGGCGAATCCGCCGGCCGGGCCGGGTCGCACCGCGACCGCGGTCGCGCACGGACCGAAGATCCGGGCCAGGTCGGGCAGGGCATGGTCGCGGCCGGTCACCGCGACCCCCACGACCGGGTCGGGCCGGGCGGCTATCCGGCGGAGACTTCGAAGGTACGCGGTGAGCACCGGAACGAACGGCGTCGCACCCGCCGCGGCGGCGATGGTTCGCAGCACCGCCACCCTCGCCCGGTCGAGGGTGAACCCGGCGGTGGCGGTGGTCGCACCACGGTCGAGCAGACCCCCGTCACGAGGGGCGGGTGTCGGAGTCAGCCCGTCGAGCAACGCCACGTAGTCCCGGAAGGTCGACCGCACCGGCGGCAGGGCGGCCTCGCCCCGGTCGTACACCGCCAGTAGTTCCCGGGCCAGCAGCGCCACGCTGTACCCGTCGCCGACGAGGTGGTGCGCGTGCAACAGCAGGACGTGCTCATCGGGCCCGAGCCGCAGCAGCCGCAGCCGCACGAGCGGCCAGTGCGCCGGATCGAGCCGGTGCGCCCGCTCGGCGGCCAGCTCATCGGCGAGCTTGCCCGGATCGGCGTCGTAGCCGACGGTCAGCCGGGCGGCCGGCGGCAACTCCCGTTGCACCGGTGGCCGGGCGTCACCGCGGAAAACCGTTCGCAGCATCGGATGCCGGGCCACCAGCACGTCGACGGCCCGCTGAAACCGGTCGCGATCGAGCGGCCCGTGGATGCGCGGCGCCGCCAGCCACGTCGACGCGGCGCCGACCGCGTCGGCCAGCAGGAAGCCGCGCTGGGTAAGGCTGAGCGGAAACTCAGCACCGTCCGGCGACACTGCCCGCGCTGCGGGGTTGGCTTGCGCCGGCGGGTCGGGCTGCGCTGCCGGGTCGGGCTGGGCCGCGTCGATCGCGGCTGCGAGTTCGGCGAGCGTGCGGTGGCGGTAGATCACGGTGGGGCGCGGCAGCGCCGGTAGGTGCTCTTCCAGCGTGGCGAACAGGTCCAGGACGCCGATCGAGTCGCCGCCGAGGGCGAAGAAGTCGTCGTCGCGCCCGACCCGGGGCACGCCGAGCTGGCGGGACCACACCTGGGCGAGCATTCGTTCGGTCGCGGTGGCCGGCGGATCGTCGGGTGTGGGCGCCGGGACGGCGGGTGACAGCACGGCCCGGTCGATCTTCCCCGTCGCGGTGAGCGGCAGCGCCGGCACCACCTCGACCCGGGCCGGCACCAGGTAGTCCGGCAACAGCCCGGCCAGGTAGGCGCGGAGCTCGGCACCGGTCGGCTCGGCGTCGCCGCGCGGCTGCACCCATGAGATCAGCCGCTTGCCCTCGACCCGGACGGCGGACCGGTCGACGGCCGGATGCCGGTGCAGCACCGCCTCCACCTCGCCCGGCTCCACCCGGTACCCGTGCAGTTTCACCTGGTCGTCGACGCGGCCGCGGAACCACAGCACCCCGTCGAGGTCGCTTACGGCGCGATCCCCGCTGCGGTACCACCGCCGCCCGTCGCGTTCCACGAACGCCGCCGCGGTCAGGCCGGGGTCGTCGAGGTAGCCGCCGGCCACCCCGGCCCCGCCGATGTACAGCTCGCCGACCTCGCCGGGGGCGCAGCACCGCCCGTCCGGGCCGAGCACCTCGACCAGCGCGCCGCCGATCGGCCGCCCGATCGGCAACCGCGTGACGTCGTCGGCGGGTCGTTCGGTGATCACGTGACAGGTCGCGTTGATTGTCGTCTCGGTGGGGCCGTACAGGTTGGAGATCCGCTGACCGGGCCCCAGCAGGTCGTACCAGCGGCGTACGTGCGCCGGCGACAGTTCCTCGCCGCCGACGTGCACCCAGCGCAGCGCCGACAGGTCGGGCGGGTGGGTGCGTTTCTCGGCGGCACCGAGGAGCCGCTCCCACAGGGTCGGCACCGAGCTCCAGACCGTGATCCGGTCCCGCTCGACCCGCTGCAGCAACTCGCCGGGGTCGCGTACGGTTTCCCGGTCCCAGGCCACGACGGTCGCACCGACGAGCAGTGGCGCGAGCACCTGCCGGACCGACGCGTCGAAACAGATCGACGCGGTCTGCGCCAGCCGGTCGCCGGCCCGGTAGCCGAACGTCGTCACCGCCCAGTCGAGGTAGCTCGCCATCGCCCGGTGGGTGACCGCGACGCCCTTGGGCCGCCCGCTGGAACCCGACGTGAAGATCACATAGGCGGGATCGTCCGGCAGCGTGGTCACCGGCGGCGGCAGGGCGTGCGCCGAGGTCCGCGATGCGATCAGCGTGAACCCGTGGCTCTGCGCCGTGCCGCCGAGCGCCCGCGCCGCCTGCCGGGTCGTGGCATCGCAGACGACCACGTCCGCCCCGGCCCGGGCGAGCTGCCCGGCCAGCCGGGCCGGCGGGTGGGCGGCGTCCAGCGGCACCCAGGCCGCGCCGGCCTTGAGGATGCCGACGACCCCCACGACCGTCTCGGCGCCCGGCCCGGTGAGCAGGCCGATCCGGCGGGCGCCAGTGGCGGCCAGCCTGGCTGCGAGCCGGTCGGAGGCGAGGTCCAGGTCGAGGTAGCTGAGCGGGACACCGTCGGTGAGCACCGCGACCGCCGCGGGGGTGCGACGGCACTGCGCCCGGATCCGCGCAACGACCGGATCCGGCCCCTCGGCGTCGGTCGGCGATGAGACTCGAGTCGCCTGCTGGGCGTTGGTCGGCGATGAGATCGGAGCCGCCTGCTCGGCACCGGCCGGCGAAGCGAACGGGACAGGCCGCTTGGCTGGTGAGGCAAGTGGTGCAGGTAGCGCAGGCAGCGCAGGAGGTGCAAGCGAGGCCGGTCGCGCGGCCCCGCCCGGCGCTGCGGCCGGGGGCGGCGGCTGGGCGCCGGCCAGCGCGGCGATCTCGGCGAGGTGTTCGTCGGCGAACCGCTGCACGGTTGCCGGGTGGAACAGCGCACTCGGATAGTTCCAGGAGAAGTGCAACGCGCCGTGTGCTTCGAAGCAGACCAGGCCCAGCCTGGTCGCGGCCGAGGCGGTGCCGGCAGCGGTCGCCACGACGTGCTCACCGGCGGCGCCGGCGCCGGGGAACCGCGCGAAGCTGAAGCTCGCCGGGCTGGCGGTGCGCGGCCCGGCGCCGTCCGCGCCCAGCATCCGCGCGATGTCCACGGTGGAGACCGAGCCGTGCCGCTCGCTGGCGAGCCATGCCTCCCGGAGCCGGTCGGCGAGCACGGTGGCAGGCTCCGCGAAGTCGACCCGCGCGAGCACCGGAAGCGTGTCGGCGAACGGGCCGACCATCCGGTCCACCCCGGGCAGCCGGGCGGTGCGTCCGGCCCGGGCCACGGCGACCGGGACCGCGGACTGGCCGGTCCACCTCGACAGGCAGCGCACGTAGCTGGCCAGCAGCAGGTGGAACAGCGACACCCCGGCGGCGTGGGCCCGCTCGCGCAGCAGCGCCGTCACGGCCGGGTCGGCCGCCACCTGATGCACGGCGAACGGCGGCCGCGGGTCGGCGTCGGGGTCGCCGTCGAACGGCAGCGCGAGGCCGGGATACCGGGCCAGGGCGTCCCGCCAGTACGCCAGGTCCGTCGCGGTCGGTCCGGAGCGGAGCGCCTCGTGGTCGCCGAAGGTGGCCCGGGGCGGCGCCGGTGGCTCGTCCCCGGCGTAGAGGGCCCAGAGCTCGTCGCCGAGGATCGCGATGCTGAATCCGTCGACCGCGGCGTGGTGCGCCACGAGCACCAGGTGCGCCAGGCCGGGGCTGACGGTGGCGAGCACGGCGCGTACTGGTGGCTCGCGGGTCAGGTCGAAGGTCCGGTTGCGCAGTTCGGCGTCGAGCGCCGCCACCGGCCCGGCGAGGTCGGTCACCCTGAACCACGCGGGCCGGCCGGTGCCCGGCGCCGTGATGTGCTGGCCGTTCGGGCCGAACCGCACCCGCAGCATCGGATGGCGCCGTGCCAGGGCCGCGAAGGCCCGGCCCAGCCGTTCCGGGTCGACCGGCACCGCGATGGTCTGCCGGACGTACGCGTAGGCGGGCACCGCCGGGTACAGCCGGGCGTTGGTGTCGAAGGCGCGCTGCACCGGACTCAGCGGGAAGGCTTCAGCCCGGTCAAGGGTGGCGGCGAGGTGGCCGGCCAGCTCGCCGAGGGTGCGGTGCTCGAAGAACAACGTCGTCGACAGGGTCCGGCCGAGCCGGGTCTCCAGCTCCTTGACCAGGTCAATGGCGGTGAGCGAGTCGAGCCCGAGGGCGAGGAACGGCTCGTCGGTGCCGATCGTGCCCGGGTCGCGGTCGAGCGGCCCGGCGAGCAGGTCCCGGACGACGGCGACCAGTTCGTCGTGGCCGGCTCCGATCGTCGCCGGCTCCGGTGGCTCCGGTCGTGGCGGCTCCGCCGGCGGGCCTGCGGCGGACTGGGAGGGCCGGACCAGGACCTGGGCTGCGTCGAGGGCGGCGGCCGCCCAGAGCACCTCCGGCACCCGGTCGACCGGCAGCGCGTCGCCACCGGCCGCGGTGGTGTGGGCCGCGGCGAGGCCGCCGCCGGCCAGCGCCGGCAGGTTCACCGCCACGAACCGCCGCCCGGCCGCCCGCTCGGCCGCGGCGAACGCGTCGAGGAAGGCGTTGCCTGCTACGTAGTCGCCGACCGCACCGGCCAGGCCGGGCAGCACGGACGAGATCGACGACAGCGCCACGACCAATGGTTCCTGGTGCCGGAGCGCCCGCGCCAGCAGGCACGTGCCTCGGACCTTGGCCGCCAGCGTGTCCGCCACCTCCGCCGGGGTCTTCGACCGCAGGCTGCCCGGCCGCACCACGCCGGCCGCGTGCACCACGACGTCGAACTCGCCGCCGGCGACCAGGGCCGCCACGTCGGCCTCCACCGCCACGTCGGCCATCCGGTACGCCACCGTCGCGCCCAGCCCGCGCAGCTCGTCCAGCAGCGCGGCCGGCTCCGCCGAACGCCCGGCGAGCAGCAGGTGCGGCCGGCCCCGGCGGGCCAGGTGGCGCGCGATCGCGGCGCCCGCCGCGCCGGCGCCCCCGACGATGAGGTAGCGCCCGTTCGACGGCGGGACCAGGGGATCCGTCGTACGCGCGGGCGCGAACGTGCGCACCAGCCGCCGGCCGTCGCGCCAGGCGACGATCTCCGCGGGCCCCGGCGCCGGCGGGTCGGCCGATTCCCGGTCGACGGCTTCCTGGCGGACGGCCGCCGGATCGCCGGAGCAGAGGTCGACGACGCGTACCCCGAGCCGGGGGTTCTCGTCCGCGAGGGCCATCGCCAGGCCGGTCCACACGGCGTGGGCCGGGCTCGGCTGCTCGGCGCCGGTCCCGGTGGCGTACAGGTCCTCGGTGATGACCAGCAGGTGCCCCGCCGGCGGCGCCGCGGCCATCGAGGCGATGGCGGAGGCCGCGTCGGGCCCGGCCCGTAGTACGGTCACCGGCCCGCCGGACGGCGCGCCGGCAGGCGCATCGACCCAGCGGGGCGTCGACAGTTCGGGCGCCGGCGGGTCGGTCACCCAGTGCCGGCGCCGCTGGAACGGGTACGTCGGCAGCACCACCCGGCGGGCACCGGCGTCGAGGCGGGCACGGTCCAGCGGAGCGCCACGACACCACACTTCCCCGGCGGTCGTCAGCAGGGCTCTGGCGTCGTCGCCGGCCGGCCGTACCTCTGCTCCCCGGACCGTCCCGGCGCCGACCGCGATGAAAGTGTCGTATCCGGCTGCCCGCAGCCGGTCGATCGCGGCGCCGAAGCGCAGCGGCCGCGCGGCCAGGTACGCCGCGTCGAACGCGGCGCCCCACTCGCCGGTGACCGTGCTGAGCAGCGGGATCTGCGCCGGCGCCGGGGACGGTACGGTTTGCGGCCCGGTCGCCAGGCGTACCGCCGCCACCGGGGTGAGCATGCCGGCGGTCACCGCGGCGGCGAGCTCACCGATGCCGTGCCCGGCGACGGCGTCCGGCCGTACCCCGAAGGCCCGGAGTTGCGCGGCCTGCGCGACGCCGAACGCGACCCCGAGCGGCCGGGCCACCTCGGCGCGGGCCAGGTCGGCCGCGGCGACCCCGGGGTCGGCGCACCACTCGACCAGGGTGCGGCCGGCGACCGGCCCGACCGTCGCGGACATCTCGTCGAGCGCCGCACGGAACTCGGGCGCTGTCGCGTACAGCGCCGCGCCCTGACCAGGGCGCTGGGTGCCCGGCTCGCCGAACAGGTATGCCATCCGGGGCCGCCGGCCCACTTGCCGGCCGGGGCCCGCCGCCGTCAGCTTCCCGGCGAGGTCGCCGTCGGTCACCACCGCGATCCGGTACGGGCCGTCGTCGCGGGCCGTGGCGGCGGTGGCGCACACATCCGCCTCGCGAAGCTCGGGGTGGGCACGCAGGTGGCCTGCGAGGTCACCGGCCGCCTCCCGCAGCACGGCCGCCGAATGTGCCGACAGCGTGAGCAGGTGGGGACCGTCGATCGTGGCCGGAGCCACCGGGCCCGGGGCCGGCGGCGCGGACAGGATCGCGTGGGCGTTGGTGCCCCCGAAGCCGAAGCTGTTGATCCCCGCCACCGGGGCGCCGGTCCACGGCCGGCGCTCGGTGACCACCTCGAACCCGGCGCCGGCCAGGTCGAACCGGGTCGACGGCCGGTCGTGGTGCAGCGACGGCGGAAGCTCCCGGTGCCGCAGCGCCAGGATCACCTTCACCAGGCCCGGCAGGCCGGCCACGTTGAGCAGGTGACCGATGTTGGTCTTGACGGAACCGAGCAGGCGCGGCCGCCCGCCGGGCAGGGGCGGGAACGCGTACGCCAGCGACCGCGCCTCGATGGGGTCGCCCACGGCGGTGCCCGTGCCGTGCGCCTCCACGTAGGTCACCTCGGCCGGGTCCACCCGGGAGTCCCGGTACGCCTGCGCGATCACCTCCTGCTGGAGCAGCGGGTTGGGTGCCATCAGGCTCAGCGACCGGCCGTCGTTGTTGACGGCCGTGCCGCGCACCACCGCCAGCACCCGGTCGTCGCCGGCATCGTCCAGCCGGGCCAGCACCAGCGCCGCGCCGCCCTCACCCGGGACGAAACCGTCGGCGTCCGCCGCGAAGGCGCGGCACCGGCCGGTGGGCGACAGCGCCTGCGCGCCGGCGAGCAGCCGGTGCCCGGTGGCGGTCAGGTTGAGGCTGACCCCGCCGACCACCGCCAGGTCGCAGTCCCCGGCGGCCAGGCTCAGCCGGGCCAGGTGCAGCGCCACCAGCGCCGACGAGCACGCGGTGTCCACGGCGAGGGCCGGGCCACGTAGATCGAGCAGGTGCGCCACCCGGGCGGCGGTGAGGTTGCGCAGGGCGCCGGTCAACGCGTACGGCGTGGCGTGGTCGGCGTCGCCCAGCAGCTCGGGATACCCGCTCTCACCGACCGCCGCGAAGACGCCGACCCGGCGGCCGTGGCGGCGGGGGCCGGCGTACCCGGCGCGTTCCAGGGCCTCGTGCGCCAGTTCCAGGAAGATCCGCGCGTGCGGGTCGAGGTAGCGCGCTTCGGCGTCGTCGATGCCGAAGAAATGGGCGTCGAACAGCGCCGGGTCGGCCAGGAACGCCCCGTGGCCGCCGCCGGGCCAGCGGGTCACCGGCGTGACGCTGTCGCGGCCGGCGACCAGGTTGGCCCAGAACTGCTCGGGGGTGTCGGCGTCGGGGAACCGGCAGGCCATCCCGATGACGGCGAGGTTCGCCGCGGCGGACGGCCGCGCGGCGGGGGCGAGCACCGTGCGGGCTGTCGCGGCGGCGTCGCAGGCCAGCAGCCGGTCGGCGAGGGCGGGGATGGTGGCGCAGTCACGCAGGGCGGCGGGATCGAGGGTACGACCGAACGCGTCCTCCAGCGCGGCGAGCACCTCCATCGCGGCCAGCGAGGAGCCGCCGATCGCGAGGAACCGGTCGTCCGGGCCGATCCGCTCCTCCGGCAGCCGCAGCACCCGGGCCCACACGGCGCGGACGACCTGCTCCGCCTCGGCCCGGGTGCGTGGAGCGCGGGCCGGGACCTGTGTCGGGGCGGCGGGCACCGTGACCGGGGCCGGCTGCTGGTCGCCGTCGGCGTCGACGAGGTCGCGCAGGACCTGCCGGCGCAGCTTGCCGCTGGTGGTGCGGGCGAACGTACCGGCGGGCACCACCCGCACCCGCACCTCGTCGTACGCGAGCGCCTCGGCCACCCGGGACCGGACCCGCCCGGCGACCTCCGGGTCGGCCCGCACCGCCGGGGCGGCCAGAAACACCACGACCCGTTCCCGGCCGTTCACCCGATCGGTCGAGCCGACCACCGCGACCGGCCCCACGCCGAGCCCGGGGGTCCCGGCCGCCACCTCCTCCAGGTCCGCGGCGTGGAACGTGCGCCCGTGGACGAACAGCACGTCCTTCGCCCGGCCGGTGACACAGAGCCGGCCCGCGCGCACGAACCCGGTGTCGCCCGTGCGCAGCCAGCCGTCGACCAGCGCGGCGGCGGTGGCCGCCGGGTCGCGGTGGTAGCCGCGGGTGACATTGGGGCCGCGGACCTGGAGGTGCCCCACGAGGCCGTCCTCGATGGCGTCGCCGGCGTCGTCGACCACCCGGATCGTGCAGCCGGGCACCGGATAGCCGACGTCCATCAGCTCCACCGCCGGCGCCGCCGCCCCGGCGTCCACCGCGACGCCGCGCGCTAGCGCCGCCCGGCTCAGCCGCAGCGGGCGGGCCAGCTCACCCACCGGCGGGGAGGCGACCGCCACGGTCGCCTCCGCCAGCCCGTACACCGGTTGCAGGGCACGGGGATCGAGCCGGGCCCGGCTCAGCTTGCCGGCGAACGCCCGCCACACGGCCGGGGAGATCGGCTCGGCGCCGACCATGACCAGCCGGACGTCGCTCAGGTCCAGCCCGTCGAGCACCGAGTCGGGCACCCGCCGCACGGTCAGGGCCAGGGCGAAGTTGGCGGCGGACAGGATCGTGGCGCGGTGTTTCGCGGCGGTGCGCAGCCACAGCTCGGGCCGCTTCGCGAACGTCAGCGGGCTGAGCCGGACCTGCCGGCACCGGACATGCAGCGGGACGAGGTGGGTTCCGATCAGCCCCATGTCGTGGAAGTAGGGCATCCAGGTGACCACCACGTCGGCGGCGGTCGCCGCGCCGGCGCGGGCCGCCTGGTCGAGGTTGGCCGCCACGTTGCCGTGGGTCAGCTCGACACCCTTCGGCGTGCCGGTGCTGCCGGAGGAGAACTGCAGGAACGCCAGCTCGCCGGGGCCGGCCGGGACCGGCGCGGGGAGCGCGGTCGCCGCGCGCAGCGTGCTGGGGGAGAGCAGGCGGGCACCGTCGAGAGTGGTGTCGCCGGCCAGCGGCGGCCGGCCGAGGTGACGCCAGACGGCGGCCAGGCGGCCCGGCTCCGGGGGCAGCGGCACCGGGACGACGCCGGCCAGGACCGCGCCCCAGAAGAGCGGGAGGAACTCGGCGCTGTCGTCGGCGACCACGATCAAGGGGTCGCCGGCGGCCAGCCCCGCCTCCCGCAGGCCGCCCGCGACCCGCAGCGCGTCGGCGTACAGCCCGCGGTAGGTGGTGACCCGTTCGCCGCCGGCGCCGTCGACGTGGACCACGACCTGATCCGGTGCGTGCGTGGCGGCCCGGATCAGCACCTCGGTCAACGTCATGGCCCGACGCTATTGGATGATCTCAAGCCAACCGGCGGGATCGGGACCTCAGTAGCCCACATCGCGGCGACGCAGGCCGGCGTAGCCGGCGCCCATCGCCGCCGCGGCCAGCAGGATGATCACCAGCAACGGCGTGAGCGCCAGGTCCACCAGCGGCACCCGCGGAGTATGGGCGAACGGTGACGCGCGCTGGACCCACTCCGGCAGCTTGAACGAGTCGGCGAAGAGGGTGACGACCGCGCAATATCCGACGGCCACCCACCCCACTGCGGGGGACGGTCGCGGCGCCCACCCGAGGGCCAGCACCACCAGGGCGATGATCAGCCACACCGCGGGCAGGTACGTGAGCGCGACTCCGGTCAGCCGCGGCACTTGACCGGCGTCCGAAACGGTCAGACCGTACGCTGTCCCCTCGCCCACGCCGAAGGCGAGCAGACACAGGGCGCTGCCGGTCAGGGCCACGCTGAGGTGACTGACCAGCCAGGTCAGCCGGCTGGTGGCGGTGGCCAGCACCGGCTCCGCGCGCCCGGAGGTCTCCTCGGCGCGGATCCGCAGGGCGCTGGTCACGCCGTAGGCCGTCGCGATCAGGGCGGACATGCCCACCGTCAGCGCCAGGTACGCGTTGACGATGTCCGCGGCGCCTCCCGGCAGGAACTCGGCGACCTGCGGGTTTTCCCGGACGTACTGCTCGATGCTGTCCGCGATCGACCCGTAGGCGACCCCGAGCAGACCGAGCCCCACGGCCCACCCGGCCAGGCTGCCCCGCTGCAGGCGCCAGGCCAGCGCGTACGCGTTCCGCAGCGATCGGGAGGCCCGGGCCCGGCCGGGCCGGGGCGGCACCAGCCCGGCGCCGAAGTCGCGGCGCCGCAGCATGGCCACCGCGGCCGTCACTAGCAGCGCGGACGCCCCCAGCGGGAGCAGCAGCGCCCACCACCGATCGCCGGTGTAAGGGAACGCGCGCTGGCCCCAGCCGATGGGCGATGCCCAGGACAGCGCGCCGCTGCCGACATCCCCGGCGGCCCGCAGGACGTACGCGGCGCCGAGGACGACTCCGACGGCCCCGTACACCGCCCGGGCGTTGGAGAAGACCTGGGCCGCGACCGCGGTGCACGCGGCGAAGGTGATGCCGACAGCGGCGGTCGCGGCGCCGAACAGCGCCGAGCCGCCGACCGGCAGGCCGGTGCCGGCCGCCACGGCGAAGACCAGTGCCCCCACGGCGAGGTTGGCCAGGCCGGCCAGGGCGAGAGCCGCGGCGAGCGGAGCCTGCCGGCCCACCCGGGCCGAGCGGATCAACTCGGCCCGCCCGGTCTCCTCCTCGGCGCGGGTATGCCGGCCGACCAGGAACATGCTCATCAACGCGACCACGATCGCGACGAACGCGAAGATCTCGAACACGACCTCCCCGCCGATCGACTCCAGCAGCCGGGTCGGACCACTCATCGCGATCACCGCGGTGTTCGAGCCGATCGTCTGGCGCAGCCGCTGCAGAGCCTCGGGGCTGTCGTACAGGTTCTGGCTCTGCGCCGACTGCACCAGCACGAGCAGCGTGGCTCCCAGCAGCCACCACGGCAGACCGGCGCGTTCCCGGCGGAGCATGAACCGCAGCAGGCCGGCTGTGCCGGTCATGACGCCACCGTCCCGCCGGGCGTGGGTTCGGCGTCGTAGTGGCGCAGGAACAGCTCCTCCAAGGTGGGAGGTGTGCTGGTCAGGCTGCGCACCCCGAGCGGCGCGAGCCGGCGCACGATGGTGTCGAGCTGGGCGGTGTCGACGTCGAAGCGGGCGTGGTGGTCCTCGACCAGCACATCGTGGACTCCCGAGAGGGCCTCGATGCCGGTCAGCGGCTGGACCGTCTCCACCGCGATCGAGGTACGGGTCAGGTGCCGCAGGTCGGTCAGGGTGCCGGACTCGACGGTGCGGCCCAGCCGGATGATGCTGACCCGGTCGCACAGCGCTTCCACCTCGGCGAGGATGTGGCTGGACAGGAGCACCGTGCGGCCCTGCAGCTTCACCTCCTGGATGCACTGCTGGAACACCGACTCCATCAGCGGGTCCAGGCCCGAGGTGGGCTCGTCGAGAAGCAGCAGTTCGGCGCTGGAGGCGAGCCCAGCGATCAGGGCGACCTTCTGCCGGTTGCCCTTGGAGTAGGTGCGGGCCTTCTTGCGCGGGTCCAGATCGAATCGTTCCAGCAGCTCGTCGCGCCTGCGCCGGTCGAGCCCGCCGCGCATCCGGCCGAGCAGATCGATGATCTCACCGCCGGTGATGCCCGGCCAGAGCGTGACGTCGCCGGGCACATACGCCAGGCGGCGGTGCAGGGCGTCGGCGTCGCGCCACGGGTCGCCGCCCAGCATCCGCACCTGACCGGCGTCGGGGCGGAGCAGCCCGAGCAGCACCCGGATGGTGGTGGTCTTCCCGCTGCCGTTGGGCCCCAGAAAGCCGTGCACCTCACCGGCCGTCACGGTCAGGTCAAGCCCGTCCAGCGCCTTCGCGCCGCCGAACGACTTGCTCAGCCCGGTGATGGAGATCGCTTCGGTCGTCGTGGTCATGCCGGCTCCTCTGCGGAAAGTGAGGATGAAAGGCGCCGCGTGCCGGGGAGGCTCGCTCCAGATTGGGCTCGGCGGCGGTGTCGCGGTCCGCGAGCCGGCAGGCCCGCGCCCCGCCTCCCGATTGTGCCGCTACCCCCGGCATGCTGCGCCGTCCGCGCCGGCTCATTCAGTGTCGTGCCTTCTCCCCGAATGCGTTGGCCCTGCCGAGCCAGAAGCGGCATTCAGCACGGTTGTTCAGGTTGGCCAATGCGAGGGAATAGCATCTACGCGATTTGGCCAGGTTCTCTTTCCGGGTCAACTGCATCTAACTCGCCTCCACCCCCGACTGTGGCGAATCCGCGCGGTGACGGGCAGAGGCCGTCGACCCGGTAATTCGAGGCCCCACGAAGGGCCTTTCGGCCCTTGGGGCGGAGGTAGCAGGAACGAAGAGTGCGATGGGGGAAGTCCGGCCAGGCTATCGGCCTGAGCAGTAGACGCTCAGCTGCTCCGCGGCGGACGGTGGCAGCCCGGTGAACTCGCCACGCAGAAATTCCGAGCGCTGGTCGATCACGCGGACCACGGCGGGCATGACACCCCAGGGCATGTCGGCCTCGATCGTCACTGCGGCGACTCCGGCCGGCAGGCGCTGACCGTCGGCCTCCGGGACGGCTTGCAGCAGGACTCCCGAGGCGGAGATATTGAGAATCCGCCCGCCGCACCGGATCGTGCGGCCGCCGGGGCCCCCGGCCAGCTCGGCGACGCCGGCAAACCGCCGTTGGTCGGGGCGGCGGTGGCTCGACCGGCGCTGGACCAGCGTGTCCGAGGCGTCACCGATCAGCCGGAGCAGGTCACCGCGAAGCTCGGCCTCGACCCACGCGGCGCCGCTGGTGCTGACCAGCTCGACCACGCCGGCGTGGCGCGCCGCCGGGTCCTCGAGGCTCATCACGGAGATCGCCGGCAGATCGCAGAAGAGCTTGGCCGAGACATCGGCGAGCGTCACCATGGTGATGGCGGTTCCGTCGGCTCGGCGGAGGGTGAGCGAACTGCCCGCGGGGACGAGAACCATGCGGTGCTCCTTGCCGGCCGGCCCGACGTTGCTGCCACACCCTTCATCGTGCCGTGTCGACGATCACATATCCCGGAGCTCGGGAAACCCGGCGAAGATTCCGCCCGCGGGAGCCGCCGCCGGTGACACCAGGTGACGCTCGGGGCCTGAGTGACCCGGCTGACGTGCGGCTACCGGTCGCTCGCTGCGACGCGGACGCCGGGTTGTGGCTAGTCCGGGGTGCGGTGTCGTCCCACGCTGGTCGGCCTGGGGACGCCGGCCTCGGCCTGGCCGTGCGGAACCGGTGCGGCGCCCGGCGGGCGGCTGACCGGGTCTTCGCCGTGGGGCTCGGCACCGATCCAGCCGGACGGGTTCTCAGCCACTTCGGTGCGCAGGTCGGACAGCCAGTGCTCCAGGTCGTCAGGCGGCTCGGCCGCACCGGCGGTCGCCGTGTTGATCGGCGGTGCGGGATCCTCGCTTGCGGTCATCGCAGGCACGCTCCGATCGTTGGGGACGCGGTCCAACAGCCGAGGATACCGGTGTGATGCGAGGCGGCGATGTCGTCGAAGCCGGCGACCCTCGTCCGCCGCCCGACTCCACCGCTGTGAGGTTATTCGAGAGCTTTGTACTGATCTCCCGACAAGCGGAGATGACGGCACCCTGGCCAGCGCCGCGCATCGAGCCCGTGCAACGCGGTGCGGTAGAGATCACGACGGCCCGTCCCCGACACGTCACCGCTCCAGCCAGGCGCACAACTGGTCGTGCACCTCCGGGTGGTTGAGCAGATCGAAGTGGTGCAGGCCGCCGAGATGGCGGCCGTTGCCGGATTCGAACGGCAGGTGCCGCCGGTCACCCTTGCCTGCGGCGCTGCGGTACGGGACGACCAGGTCGCCGAGGACGGCCGCCAGCGGGCTGTCGTGCTGCCGAGCGAGGGTGGCACCGATGAAGTAATGGCCGGCGTCCGGCAGGAACGGCACGTCGGTGCAGGTGTCGCGCGGCAGCGCGTCGGGGTCGACGTCGCGCCAGTCCTCCTCCACCAGTGCGCCGTAGTTGAGGTCGTGGACCCCGGCGCTGCGCAGGCTGAGCAGCCGGGCGACGGGCCGGCTCTCCGGGAACCGGGCCAGCAGCCAGGCCGTGGCGTGGACGCCGCGGGCCAGCGGCGCTCCCAGGTGTGGAGTGCCCAGGCACACCACGTGCCGTACCGCCGGCACCCACCGGTGTCCGGCGGCCGTGCCCTGCCGGCCGGCGCTGCGGATCACCAGGCCGCCCATCGAGTGGCCGATCAGGGTGATCCGCTCCACGGCGACCGGCCAGTGTGCGACCAGTTCCTCGAGCAGGGCGGCCAGCCTCAGCCCGTTGTCGGACACGTGCAGCCCGGTGTTGTACCGCAGGTAGACGGGGGTGTACCCCAGGTCGCGCCGGAGCCGCGAGCCGAGCGTCGGGTGCTCCGTTCCGTGCTGCCGCCGGGCGGCCAGGGACCAGTAGTCCTCGGTCTCGCAGAGGCCGTGGACGAACAGCGCGATCCGTGGGCCCGCCGCCGGGAAGGCCGCCCGCAGCGCTTCGGTGGTGAGCACGACGTCCTCGTCGCGCGACCGGACCGCCATCGGGGTGGCCAGCTCCGGGTGCCGGTTGCTGAGCGTGTCGCCCCAGATCCCGTTGACCATGGCGAGGGTCAGTCGCCCGGCCCGGTGGCCCGACAGCGGAGCCTTGTCGGGGCGCCACCCGTGGCCGACGGCGATGCCGATCAGCCGCGGCAGCAGGGCGTGGGCACCGAGGACGGTCGCGTACACCCCGCCCGCGATGACGCCGTGCACGGCGCGGACCGGCTGCGCGGCAGGTCCCGCGGCGGCGAACGCCCGGTCGGCGATCGCC
>Ga0307516_10004351_pt1 | contig 17519 bp, 17 predicted proteins | sample 19_EM_MG_FD_203310 | JGI IMG/M metagenome (GOLD analysis project Ga0307516, IMG submission 203310) | Populus trichocarpa ectomycorrhiza microbial communities from riparian zone in the Pacific Northwest, United States - 19_EM | ecosystem: Host-associated > Plants > Roots > Unclassified | place...
ACAGGAATTGAACACATGAAATGGACTGCGCCCAGGGTTGTCGAAGTGTCGGTTGGAATGGAGATCAATATGTATGCCTGCGCTACGCGTAGTTCCAAGGTCAAAAATGCGCCGGACCGGATGACAATCACTGTCTCGTGATTTCGAGTTCTTCGCTTCTCTCCTCCGGGAACGCGAAGACGGTGCATCCTCGCGTCATCGGCCGGCGCTTCGGCGCAGGTCGGTTCGCCCGATGCGCGTGGCTCGAATCGGCGAGCCGTGATTTATCCAGCAACTATCAACTCCACCGCCCGGCCGTCAGACGAAAGTTCACAACGCCAGACCGGCCGCGGGGGTGGTAATACGCCGGCATTTTCCTATGTCTCTCGGAGTGCTCAGGATCTAACGCCACGGCAGTGGCTGACGAGATCATCGAGCAAAGCGACGATGTTGGAAGAAGGACATGGCGATGAGTGGAAAGCGGTTTCTGATCACGGGTGCTGGTTCCGGCTTTGGGCGGGCTCTGGCGACGGAAGCACTCTCGTCCGGAAATTCCGTGATCGGCACGGTACGAGGCGAAGCAGCGCGACAGGAGTTCGGCGCGTTGGACCCCGGACGCGCGCGAGCCATCGTGCTGGATGTCACGGATTTCGCGGCGATCGGTCCCGAGGTTGCACGGGCCGAACGAGATGTTGGTCCGATAGATGTCCTCGTCAACAGTGCAGGATATGGCCACGAAGGGACTCTCGAGGAGAGCCCGCTCGAAGAGATGAGGCGTCAGTTCGACGTCAACGTTTTCGGCGCAGTCGCGATGATCAAGGCGGTGCTGCCGTTCATGCGCGAGCGGCGCCGTGGGCATATCGTCAACATTACCTCGATGGCGGGATATGTGGGGTTAGCGGGCACCCCCTATTACGCGAGCAGCAAATTCGCTCTTGAAGGCATATCGGAAGTGCTGGCGGGTGAAGTGCGCGGCTTCGGCATCAAGGTAACGGCAGTTGCTCCAGGCTCCTTCCGGACCGACTGGGCAGGACGATCGATGATCCGTTCGCCGCGGAGCATTGCCGAATACGATTTGCTCTTCGATCCCATCCGACGGGCGCGAGCAGAAAAGAGCGGCCAGCAGGCAGGTGATCCGGCCAAAGCTGCCCGTGCGATCTTGAAAGCGGTGGATGCCAAAGATCCGCCAGTGCATCTGCTGCTCGGCAACGACGCCCTGAAATTGGTTCGAGATAAGCTGAATTCGCTGGGGAAAGAGATCGACACATGGGAATCGGTCACGAGATCGACCGACTACGCGTAGCAGTCGCCACAACTTCGCACCCCTGCCGCCTTGGCTTCCACGGCCAGCGCAATCTCTGGTGAAGGAGTACATCATGAACCGACCAGAGAAAGTAATCTACACCGCCAAGGTCCGCACCACCGGTGGGCGGGTTGGCTCATCGCGAGGCGATGACGGCAAACTGGACGTCAAGTTGACGAGACCAGGCACCTCCGGCGCCGGCACCAATCCAGAGCAACTGTTCGCCGCGGGCTAATCGGCCTGCTACGAGTCGGCGATGGAACTCGTGGCTCGCAGGATGAAGGTAGCGCTGCCGACTGACCTCGCGGTCGACGCAGAGGTCGACCTCGGACCGAACGGCGCCGGCTGCGATGTCGCGGTCCGCCTGAACGTCAGCCTGCCCGGCATCGCGCCCGACGTGGCGCAGCGCCTGATCGAGGCGACGCATGAGGTGTGTCCGTATTCCCGGGTGACGCACGGCAACATCGCGGTCGAGACGAAGCTCGTGTGAACCGCGGTCGCAAGGCGAAAGTCCTTCGAATCGTCGACGGCGAGTTATGGGTTGAAAGGGCGAGTGCGGCGCAAGCAGATTGCGGCGGGTTCCATTGACGCCGTCGATCAGAGACGCGACATATCCTGTACCGTGGATCCAGGCCACTGCCCGGGAGCAAGATATGGACGCGCCGCCAAACACCGATCCGGTCCCCGTGCATTCCGACGGCGACATCGTGCGCTGGCTGACCAATGACAGCCGCGATGAGCGCTTCCTCGACAATATCTTCGCTGAGCTGTGTCTCCGGCTCCAGCGAGCGGGCATTCCGGTCAAGCGGGCGACGCTTCATATGCTGATCCAGCATCCGCAATGGCTCGGCTCCCGGATCATGTGGGCCGACGGGATGCGCGAGGCCGAGCTTAGGAGAGTCGACTACGATGTCAGGGAGCGCTCCGAATACATCGGTAGTCCCGCCAGCGAAATCCATAACGGTGCCACCGAGGTGCGTGAAAATCTCGCGCGTGATCTCTCGCTCGGCCGCAAGCATGCCGTCTATGAGCGGATGCGGGCGAAAGGCCTCACCGACTATGTGGCGTGGCCGCTGTACCATACGCTCGGCAAGCAGCATATCGTGACCTTTGCAACCGACCGGGCCGGAGGTTTCGACGACGCGCATATCGACCGCCTGTTGAAGCTGTTGCCGGTTCTGGCGCTGGTCAGCGAAATCCGCATGAAGAACCGGCTGGCGCGAACGCTGCTCGAAACCTATGTCGGGTCGCATGCCAGCGAACTGATCCTGGCCGGCGCCACCCGGCGCGGAAGCGGGACCACGGTACGCGCCGCCATCATGATCTGCGACTTACGCGATTTCACCCGGATCTCCGACAACTGGCCGCGCGATGACGTCATTGATCTTCTGAACGGCTATTTCGACGCGATGTCGGAGCCGATTGTGCGACATGGCGGGGAAATCCTGAAGTTCATCGGCGACGGCCTGCTCGCCATTTTTCCGCTCAGCAACCCGTCGGCCTGCGCAAATCTGCTGCATGCCGTGGCCGAAGCCCGTCAGGCAGTGGTGGCCCTGAACGAAAAGAACAGCCAAACCGGTCGTGCACCGCTGAATTACGGCACCGGCGTCCACGTCGGAGACGTCATGTACGGCAATATCGGGTCGCGCACACGGCTCGACTTCACCGTCATCGGTCCGGCGGTCAACATGGCTTCGCGTCTCGAAACCCTCACCAAACAACTGGGACGAACGGTGCTGCTGTCCCGCGCGTTCGCCGACTTCGTCAAAGGCGATTTCGACCTCGAGCGCGTCGGCGAATACCCGGTGCGCGGCTTCAACGACCCGATCGAGCTGTTCGCGTATCACGGCTGAATGCCGATCCGGAGACCCTGCTGTATGGCCCGCTCTTGGCGGCAAAGCGGCCGTTTTGCAAGCGAATCGGAGGAGGTTGCGCTGTGTGCACTCGGATGTGAGTCGCCTCACGACAGCCAGCCGCCTATGATGGGCCTATGTCGCGCTTCTTGTTTCTGACAATTGCAATCGTCCTGTCCCTGCTGCCGGCCATCGCGCCGGCGGCGCCGGCTCATAAACGGCCGGCGCCACGCTGGCACGGCAACGGCTTCCTGCCGGGTTATCATCAGCCGCCGAACAACAGCCTCCCAGCTTACGCCCAGAAAGCTTCGGTGTCGCGCATGGCGCGCCACAATCGACGCCCTTGGTATATCGACCCAGTCCCTAGTTATTACGGGTACGATGGCGACTGGCACTATTTCGGCCGGCCTGGCTTTTACGGCGGTCGCTACAATGGCGGCAGCTTCGGCCCTTGCTGGACGCGGACGCCGATCGGGCCGATCTGGAATTGTGGCTGATTGAGCGAATTCTCAAAGACCGCGCGCGCATGCATCCGTTTGCCGGCAACGGCGGCGCATGGCGCGAAGCGGCCATTGCAAACGCCAGCGGCCTCCGGTGCGGGACCTGCTACGAGATCGAAATGATCTCAAGCTCTTGACCGGATACGCCGACTTCATCGCCAACGGCTTTGCCGAGCAGAACCCTTGCCACTGGCGATACGAACGAAATCGAGCCGGCCTTTGGCTCCGCTTCGTCCTCTCCCACGATACGATATTTCTGCACGCGCCCGTCGCCGCGCCTGAACGTCACCGTGCTCCCAAAGGCAACGGTGTCGGTTGATGTGGGATTGGCGATGACCTGAGCCGTGCGAACTCTCGTCGCAAAGTAGCGTACATCGCGCAAGGGGGAGGCCGCCTGCCGCCGTCGCTCATTCACATCTTCGATCTTTTGCGCCGCCTCGTATGCCTCGCGGGCCTGGTGGAGTTGAAATTCCAGGGCCCTCAATCCTTCTTCCGTAACGAGATTCGGATGAGATGAAATCGGACGGTCGGGCAGCAGCGTCTCCGCCGCCGTTTCGGCACTGTCTTCTTTGGTGAAGGCAACGCTCAACTCGGAACTCCGTTCAGGTAAGGCAAGCTCGCAAGAGTTCGCCAAAGTCGGGGCGGTTCAGACAGTCGGAAGCTTTCGGAGAGCCTCATCGAGGTCATTCTCGAGGATCAGCCTCCAGTCTCGACATTTGCTGGCGCGAAGGCGCCGCTGTTCCATCCCATTGTACAACTTAGTACTGGATATCTCAATGCGCGCCCCTCGGCCCCTTCCACGGGCGAACGCGCGAGAGTTGACGCTTGGCGGCATTCTCATCATGAAATAGGTCGGCCGCACCGCGCTGGCGTTCTGGCTAGCTGGACTGTATAATTTCAGGACAATTTGGTGGTAACGCGGATGTCCATTTTCGCAGTCAGATTAGGCTTTGCATTCGTCGCGGCGGCGCTCTGCCTTGGCGGGCGACCCGCCCACGCCCAATCCGCACCGGTGCCATATTGGACCCCGGGCTGGCTCGGCTTCGGCGGCAATCAGGATGCCGGCCAGGGTGCGAACACGGACGGCAACTTTCGGGGCTTTGACGGCGGTGGCGCCGGCGGTTTTTCCTCGACGCGCACCAATTTTCCGAACGGTTGGTTTGTCGGCAATGAACGCGGCGGCATGGGCTTGGGCATGAACGGCATCAACCAGGCTGGCGCGTTCGGCTCGCTCTATTCCGAAGGCGTGCAGTTCGGCTACAATTTCAAGAACGCGCCCGTCACGTTCTATGGCGGCCTCGACACGCTGAAATACAATTCCGGCATTGGGAGCGCTTTTTCGCCGTTCGACTCCGTGTCCGGCACGGTGCCCGGCTATCGCGCGCATGCCGGCGTCGAATTCAAGCCGACCTCGAATCTCAGCCTGTCGCTTGGCGTCGGCTACACCCAGCAATCGGGGCGCATCGACAGCGACACCAGATCGCCCTCGCTGTCGAACGCTTCGCAATTCGACCTCGTCGGCGGACGCCGCTGACGGGCGCTTCAAGCGGATATGCTTCGGGTGATTTGTAGCGCTCGCAACCGTCAGCGCTGCGCAAACCGGGAGAACCTGTCCAGCCGAAAGGCGGCAAGCGGCTCGACCTTTGCATCGAGCGCCAGGTCCGCCAGCATGCTGCCGATGGCGCTGGCGAATTTTGCGCCGTGACCGGAGCAGGGCGAGGCCACGATGATTCTTGGGTCTTCCGGCAACCGATCGATAATGAACTCGTCGCCATTGTCTGCGCGCAAATCGGCTTTCAGCGTGTTGGTGTACAGGCAGACGTCGGAATCGGCGATCGGTCCGGCGGCGCCGGGCAAAAATTCGGCAAGCGTTGCTCCCACCGCTTCCAGCTCCCGGTCGGTTGCCGGCGGGTCCCATTCGTCGGCGCCGACGACAGGGCCATGATCGTGCCGTGCGGCCTTGACGCCGCAGCCCTCGAAGTCGGGGAAGCCATAGATCATGCCGCGCCGGCCCTCGACCAGGAATATCGGGAACTCGCCGTAACGGACGGTTTCGGGTTTGGCAGGTGTGAACCATCCGACCACTTGCCTTGTCACCTTGAGGTGCCGCTCGAGACCCGGGATGAACGGCGCGATCCACGGGCCAGCGGCCACAATGACCTTTTCGGCCATCACCTGCTCATTGGGCGTGCCGATCAAGATGCCGTCGCGCGTCCGTTGCATCTGCGCTTTGGCCCTGACGATGCGACCCTCGGCACCTTCCCGGAAAGCCAGCATCGCGGTCTCCGCCATCAGGATGCCGCCGCTCTCCTGGACCACGACGTCCCAATCGTCAGGCAGATCGAAAGCGGGAAACGCCGCGTTGGCTTCGGCCCCGTTGCTGGGGCCGCTAACCGGGCCCCTCCGCATCGCGGCAGCGCGGGAAGCCGCCACCATCATTGAGCCGAGCGGGCCGGCTTCGAGCACGCGGCTCGGTTTGAGGATGGTCTTTCCGCTTTCGGCTTCCAGTGCGCGCCAACCCGCAAAAGCCTGGTCGCTGAGATCGGTGTAGGCGTCGTTCTCGAAGTTGAAGCGCCGGTAAATCCGGCAAGAGCCGTGCGAGGAGCCGCGGGATTCGCCGACCACCAGCGGATCGAAGCCGAGCACATCGACTCCACGGCGCACCAGCGCATGGAGCGCCGCGCTTCCCATCAGGCCAAGGCCGATGACAGCGACCTCGCATTTGCGCATAATTAATCTCCTCAAATGTCTGTTTGGATCGGTCGACGAATAGCCAAGGCGGTGCCTGTCAAACGTTGCTGTACGCCAATTCGTAATTGCTGGCGAATTCATCGAATGACAGCGGAGCGGCGCGGCCTTCCGGTTCGACTGTGGCACGCTCGGGATCCGGGCCCGAAAACTGCCTGATGGTCTCGATCGAGTCCCAGAGGGTCACCGCGAGAAACTCTACGCGTCCGTCGACTTGGCGCTCCAGCAGATACGCGCCCTGTTGGCCAGCTATATCCTTCAAGTGCGGCGCCACTTTGGTGATGAAGTGGTTTCGATAGGAGCCGGCTTTGGCGGGGGTAGCCGTCCCATGCCAGGCACGAGCGATCATGTCATTGTTCTCCATCCCGATAAATCCGTTCCATGGGAAGTACAGCGCGCTTCAATCGAGGAGACAGTATGAAACACTCAACGTTCTCCGTATTGGCTGAAGTTGCGAACCGACCGCCGCGGAGGATAATCTCGGCCAAGATCGTCCACAACGTCTCGGATATCGATACCACATCGCCGCTACCGACGCAGCGGAGGATCGCGCGGATTGGACGCATCGTCGCGGTAAATGTTACGCTCCCCTTCTACGCAGGATCTCAAAGCGGAGACAGGCCGGAACGTCCCCGGTATTTCGAAAAGATTTCGGAAAGAAGGTGAGCGGTTGCGCGAGCGTTATCAAGGTCAGTCCCTGAACCGGCTGGAAGATCGTCGCTTTCTCACCGGGCGCGGCAGATATGTCGCCAACGATCACGTGGCGAACGTGTTGCACGCCCATGTGGTTCGCTCGCCTCACGCCTTCGCGCGCATCACCCGGCTGGATCTGGAAGCGGCGCGCGCGGTGCCTGGCGTGGTGGCGGTTCTCTCCGAGGCCGACCTTGCAGCCGACGGCATCGGAGACTTGCCGTGCGTTACGGTTATCGACGCCGTGGAACCGATCATCGTTCCGCCGCACCCTGTGCTGGCGCACGGGATTGTGCGCCATGTTGGCGATCCCGTCGTCTGCATCATCGCGGAGTCGCCGGAGGCCGCGATCGCGGCCGGCGAAGCGGTGGACATTTCATATGAGCCGTTGCCCTGCGTCACCGTGGCCACCGCGGCGTTGCAGCCGGACGCCCCGCTGCTATGGAAGGAGGCGCCGGGCAATTCCGCATTCCTGTTCCACAAGGGCGAGGCAGCGGCTGTTGCCGCCGCGATGGCATCGGCGGCGCATGTCGTCGAATGTGATCTCTTCAACAACCGCGTCGTCGCAGCACCCCTGGAGACGCGCGCCGCCATTGGCTTCCATGATCGCAGGACCGACGAGTTCCTGCTCTCGGTGACCGGCCAGGCCGTTCATGACCATCGCCGGGTCCTCGCCGGCGTCTTCAACGTTCCGCTGGAGCAGATGCGCGTGGTGGTGCCCGACGTCGGCGGCGGTTTTGGGATGAAGAACTACGTCTATCCCGAATATGTGCTGGTGCTGTGGGCGGCCAGAAAGCTCGGGCGCCCAGTGCGTTGGGTATCCGAACGCGCCGAGGACTTTGTCAGCTCGGCGCATGGCCGCGATTTCTTTGCCCGCTCGCGGCTCGCGCTGGACAAGGACGGCCGGTTTCTCGCGCTCGAGGTGCGGGCGGTCGCCAACATGGGCGCGTATCTGTCGACCAGTGGCCCGATCAGTTCCACCAATGCGGCCGGCAGCGCGATCGGGGGCGTCTATGACATCCCATCGATCTTTTATGAGGTGCGCGGCGCCTTCACCAACACGCCGCCGATCGATGCCTATCGGGGTGCCGGCAAGCCCGAAGCCAATTATCTGATCGAGCGGCTCGTGAACCTTGCATCGTTCAGGACCGGGATCGATGCCGTGAAGTTGCGCCGTCGCAACATCATCCGCAAATTTCCGCATCGCACAGCCATGGGCATGAAGATCGACGGCGGCCGCTTTGGCACCAATCTTGACGACGCGATCGCGCTCGCCGATCTCGATGGCTTTCGCAGGCGTCGCAGGCAATCGGTCAAGGCCGGCCTGCTGCGCGGCATCGGGATAGCCTGCTTCCTCGAAACCGCCCGCGGCGTGCCGGCCGAGTTCGCTCGCGCCGCGTTCGAAACTGACGGCACGGTGTCGCTGGCGGTCGGTACCCAGTCCAACGGCCAGGGACATGAAACCGCCTATCCCCAGGTTGCGGCCGACATGCTGGGGCTGCCAATCGACGCCTTCCGCTTCCACCAGGGCGACACGGATCTATTGCCTGACGGAAACGGCCATGGCGGTGCGCGTTCGATGCATATGGGCGGCACCGCGCTGGTGATGGCTGTTGAAACGCTGATCGAGAAGAGCCGGCTGATTGCCGCGCATCTGCTTCAGGCACCGTCCGAACAGGTATCCTTCGTCGATGGCCGTTTCGTCGTGCAAGGGACCGAGCGCGCCATCGCGATCTCGGAACTGGCCGATGCCGCGCGAGATCCCGCCAATCTCCCTGAGGGAGTGACGCCGGGGCTTGACGGAAGTGCGTCGAATACCAACGACATCTACACGTTTCCGAATGGTTGCCATGTCGCGGAAGTCGAAATCGATCCGGATACCGGCGTCGTGCGGCTCGATCGCTACACGATCTCTGATGATTTCGGCAGCCTGATCAATCCACGCGTCGCCCTCGGGCAGGTGCATGGTGGCGTTGCGCAAGGCATCGGGCAGTCGCTGCTGGAGCACGTCGCGTTTGACGCCGAGGGCCAGCTGCTCAGCGGTTCGTTGATGGATTATGCGCTGCCGCGCGCACAGGATCTGCCGAACTTCGCCGGCGGCCTGAAAGACTCAGCGCCGACCGCGTCGAACCCGCTGGGCGTCAAAGGAACCGGGCAGGCCGGCTGCATCGCAGCACCGCAAACCATTATGAATGCGGTACTTGATGCTTTGGCGTCGCTCGGGATTCACGAACTGGACATGCCGGCGACGCCGTTTCTGGTGTGGAGCGCCATTCAGGCCGCCCGCGCCACGCGCGCGGCGTCGCATTCCCCTTCATGATCGGCGCGGTCACGATCCCATAGGCGATGAACACCACGCCCAGGCCCCGGACCATCGCGGGAATATGCGACCGCCGGCCCATGGTGACTTCGAGCGCGAGATAGCTCAGCGTCCCCAGTGCCATTCCGTTGATGAGGTTGTTGGTCAAGACCGTCACCAGCAGCGTCAGCACGATCGGCGTCGCATTGCCGAAATCCATCATGTCGATGCGGGTGAGGCCCTGCAGCATCAGGATGCCGACCAGCACCAGCGCCGGCGCGGTTGCCTGTGGCGGGATGATCACGAACACCGGCCAGAAGAACAGCGCGAGGCAGAAGAAAGCGGCGACCGTTCGCCTCGACGCAAAAAGGAGCACTTTCGCCCGACGGTTTTCGCGCCGCGCGATGGCTGCACGACAAACGTATCGCTCGGCTTCGTCTCAACGTCCGATCGAGCAACTACCGCGAGGCGAGTCCTTGCCGCGCTTCAGTGATGGGCCGAAACGCTCTTGACGCATTCGGACAGCAAATCACCGGACGCAAAATGGCCGACGTCACCCAGACTGACGATGCCGACCATCCGCTTGCTCTTGTTGATGACCGGCAGCCTGCGGACCTGCAGCTTCTCCATGTGAAGAACCGCCTTTGCCAGGTCATCGTCCTCTCGGCAACAATGGATGCCTTCGGTCATCACATCGCTCGCCTTCGCGCGACGAGCATCGAAGTCGTTGCTTGCAAGCCCTTTGCAGACGATGTCGCGGTCGGTCACCATCCCGATCAGTCGGTCGTCTTCCCCAATCGGAATGCAGCCAATGTCCTGGCCTCGCATCAATTTCGCGAGCTCGATAATAGGGGTGTTGGGGCTGACCCAGTCCACACCCTTGTGCATCACCTCTTTGACTTTCATGACGGACCTCCGTTACCGGGTTTCAGGTGCTCTTGATACGATGCAGTACGGCCCCCATTTTCTTGATTTGGGGATGCGACGTCATAAGCCGCATCACCTGTTAAGCGACGGTGTCATCTTCCCATTCGAGACCGCGACGGTCGCCGCGGATGTCCGATGCGACCGACAAATCCTCAATCATGTACGCTAAAACGCCCGTGCGGTGCGTTGGCCGTCAGGCGCGCAAACTGCGCATGACCCATATGAAGCAGCGTCTCATGATCGCCAGCTTCCATATAGATGTCCGGCTGAGCCTGGATGCTGTCGTCGACGATGATATCCAGCCCGTAGCATTTGCCGACGGCAGGAACTGCACCGTGGGCGCAGTCGCGGAACAGCGGATCGATCTCGGTTTCATCGGCGATGTGGACGTTGTTACCGAGTTTTGTCCTGAGTTCCGACAGGCGGAGGTGATGCGATGCGGGCAAGACGGCCAGCATATATTCGCCGTCGCGCCGCAACACGATGCCCTTGGCGAGGCGATCGCCCGGGATATGGCACGCCTCAGCCGTGCGAGTGGACGTCATGCTGAGTTCGTGCGGAATGACCTCGTATTGGACGTTTTCCGCCGCTAGATATTTTTGCAGTGTGGGAGCAATGGCCATGACCTGACCTCCGGTGCCAAATGCAAACCATCCACCGTGGGGTCCTGCAGACTCTCACCGTACGATGGGCGGCTGCGTGGTTATGAACCCAGCATAGGCCTTCCATCCGCCAGCCGCAATTCGTCGTCGGAGACCAACTCCAACGCGAGATAGCCAGGATACACGCGCGGTCGACAGTAGAGCGTGCGAGCACCACAGCGCTTCTTCTCCCAACGGGGCTGACTGCTGTCCGTTCGACGGCCGCGAGGGCCACATGAGGTGAAAGATTTCACAGAGATTATATAGCAATTTCAAATATATAAGAGTTCGCAGGCTTGTTCTGAGCCGTGTGCCATCATGCGCCGCCCATTTCTTTCGCGCCGCCCAGTAGCTTGACGTTGAGTTTGCCGCCCGTGAACAGCATATCGTCGAGCGCTTCGCTGATATCGCCGGACTCGACAGTCTTGCCGCCGTCGCGCGCGATACTTGCCTGTGCCACGCGCCGCATCATTTCCTTGATGAAGGCGGCGCTGACGCCCTGGGTCCGCTCTGCGGCCTCGCTCACGACGGTGTCGCTGAGTGGCAAGCCCTTGCCATAGAGCTGGACCAGCTTCCTGCGGTCGATGTTATCCGGAAGGGGAACCTCGATCGCCTGGTCGATCCGACCGGGGCGGCCTGCCAGAGCGCTCTCGAGCTGCTCCGGCCGGTTGGTGGTGAGAATGAACAGGATATCCGCATCCTGCTTCAGTCCATCCATCTGGTTGAGAAGCTCGTTAAGCAGCGATTCGTCGCAGGGCCCCATCTCTTCGCGATCGCGCGCGATGAGATCGGCATCCTCGATCACGACCATCGCCGGCTGTAGAAGGCGGGCAAGGCTCATGTACTGGGCAAGCAATGCGACCTGCGCTGCCGTGATGATCAGGGTGGTGTGGCCGGGCAGGTTGCTTGCCAGATAACGGATCGTATGGGTCTTGCCGGTTCCGGGTGGTCCGTAAAGCAGGATGCCCTTGCGGGTCGACTGCCCGAGCTGGCGCAACTGCGGGCGGTTATCGACAAAGCTCAGGGCGTTGCGATCGAGCAACTTCAGTGTGGCCTCAGGCAGGATCACGTCTTCGCGTTGAACCGCGGGCACTTTATGGACCATGATGCCGCGCGAACGTCCGCGATAATCGCCGCCGCCATCGAGCGACAGCACCTTGCCGCGATAGCAACGCGCGTCATTGACCGCGCTTTCCAGCTCGGAAAAGCAGCGTTGCACAAACTCGGCGCCCTCGGCGCCAACAGGCACGGCAATCTCGATCCGGGTCCCGGACTCGCGCGCGTATTCCCGGTGCGCGGAGAGCACGACGGCGTAGCGCAGGCCGTTGGTCTCGCAAAGCCACAGGCCGTTGTCGAGACACTTCACCGGCGCGCTCTCGCCGACGTCGACGTCATGATACTGCGCCGGTGCGATGGCGTGAGCGTTTCGGCCATTTCGGGTCAGTGCCGCGAAGGTCAATGTCTCGTAGCGTTGCTCTTCGTGGATGCCGAAAAATCGCAAGGGAGAGGCGGAGAAAAGCCTGTCGACGCCGGCCTGAACGTCCGCGCGCATATGACCCGGGAACTGCCGCGAGGTCGAGACCAGTTGATCCGACGGAATGCCCGCGAAATGCGCGCGCAGCGCGTCGCAAGCCTGATGGAATTGCTTGTTGCCGACGACGTCGGGCATATTGCTCGTGATCTCGGTCATGCACTCATCGCAGACGATCGTCAGATTGCCTTTCAATGAAATTTGATTCTCGGCACCGAGATCGCCGCAAAGCTTGCAGATTCCATCAAACAATTCTTTGTCCCCGGCGGCCACCCTGCTCGTTATCCGCAGCGGATGGCCGGATGCATCGATGCGCTCTCTGGCGATTTCCAGCATTTTGGTGGCAAGGTCGCGCGGATAGCTGCCGCAGCTCGCTTTTCCGTCCTGGTGCACGGCCTCAGCAAATCTGAGCGCGTCGGCCAATTGCTTCTGGAATACCGAGTGCAGAAGTTCGATGACGAACTGGAGCGGCGTTTCGTCGTCGTTGTGAAAGATGATCTCGCGGTAGCTTGCCTCAACCTGCCCATCACTCATTGGAAATGACCTCTGACAAAACTGACTAGCCAGACCATAGAACAAAACAAGAACAATGTCACTACCCCAGCGTGCAGAGTATGAAAGCCGTTGCGTTGGAGCATCAGCCGAGGGCGCTCAGTGAGTCGACCCGCGCCGGCGTGCGCGCGAATTGTGAGGCAGTTTCAACAGCGTATGAGGTCCTAGTTTTGTCCGGAAGGGCGCGCCATACTGCCAGCGTCCAAAAATAATGCCGAGCACCATCGCACGGGCGCGAGAGGGGCCCGCACCGCGCGAGAAATTGCGAATGACAGAAGTAACCGAGAAGCCAGCCTCAAACTCCGCTCCCGCAGCCGACGCGCCTTTCCGCCCGCACACCTCCCACTGGGGCGTATTTTCGGCGCGTTGGCAGGGCGATGAACTCCAGGTTCTCCCGCATCCGGACGATCCCGATCCGAACGGCATCATTGATAACTTTCCAGGCGCCTTGCGCCATCGCGCGCGCGTAGCCCAACCGATGGTGCGCCGCGGATGGCTCGAAAATGGACCGGGACCTGACGATCGCCGCGGACGCGACGAGTTCGTGCCATTGTCGTGGGAAGCGGCGTCGGACCTGCTCGGCGCCGAGCTGGTGCGGGTGCGCGACCGTTATGGCGCCGGCTCGGTGTTCGGCGGTTCCTACGGCTGGTCGAGCGCGGGCCGCTTTCACCACGCGCAAAGCCAAGTCCATCGCTTTTTGAATATGGCGATGGGCGGCTACGTCAAGTCCGTCAACTCATACAGTTCGGGTGCGGCCACCGTCGTGGTGCCGCACATCATCGGCGACTACGAGGATTTGACCAAGCGCAACGTGTCCTGGGAACAGATCGCCGCGCATAGCGAGATCGTGCTCGCCTTCGGCGGCATGGCGCTGAAGAACAGCATGGTGGCCGGCGGCGGCACCAGCAAGCATGTCGAGCGCGGCGCCATGGCGCGCGCCGCCGCGCGCGGCTGCCAGTTCGTCCATGTCAGCCCGCTGCGCGACGATCTGCCCGAGGAAGCCCGCTCGCAGTGGATCAGCAACATCCCCGGTACCGACACCGCGCTGATGCTCGCGCTGGTGCATACGCTGGCTGTCGATGGACGGCACGATCGCGAATTCCTCGACCGCTTTACGGCCGGCTGGCCGGTGTTCGAGCGCTATTTGCTGGGCGAGACCGATGGCCAGCCCAAGGACGCGGCATGGGCTGCCGCCATCACCGGGGTTGCGGCCGATACCATCGTGACGCTCGCGCGCAATCTGCACGGACGCCGCGCCTTGATCGTGGTCTCGCACTCGCTGCAACGCGCCGAACATGGCGAGCAGCCGGTCTGGATGGGGGCGGTGCTTGCCGCCGCATTGGGACAGATCGGCCTGCCGGGCGGCGGCTACGCCTACGCGCTCGGCGCGATCGCCTATTATGGACGGCGCTACAATGCGGTGCCGATGCCGACGCTGCCGCAGGGCCGCAATGGCGTTTCCGATTTCATCCCGGTGGCCCGCATCGCGGACATGCTGCTCAATCCCGGCGGCACCTATCGCTACAACGGCAAGACCAGGACTTACGCCGACATCCGTCTGGTCTATTGGGCCGGAGGCAATCCGTTCCATCATCACCAGGATCTCAACCGCCTGCGACGTGCGTTCGCGAAGGTGGATACGCTGGTGGTGCATGAACTGGGCTGGACCGCGTCGGCACGCCACGCCGATTTCGTTCTGCCGGCGACCATGACGCTGGAGCGCGAGGATATTGGCGGAAATCCCAACGATCCGCTGCTGGTGCCGATGCAGCGGATCGCGCCGCCCTATGGCGAGGCTCGCGACGATTACGCGATTTTTGCCGATCTGGCCGAGCGCCTCGGCGCCCGCGAGGCCTTCACCGAAGGCCGCACCGTCTGCCAATGGCTCGAGCATCTCTATGAGCCGACGAAGAAAGCTCTGGCGGACAGCAATTTGCCGGCACCCAGTTTTGACGAATTCTGGGCGAGCGATGGCCTGATCCTCCCGGAACAGCCCGACGATGGCGGACAGCTTCGCCGTTTCCGCGACGACCCTGACGGCGGCAGGCTGCCGACACCCAGCGGCAAGATCGAAATTTTCTCGGAGACCATCGCGAGCTTCGGGGAGACAGACTGCCCCGGTCATCCGACCTGGCTTGCGCCGGTGCAGGCTCCAGAGCCATCGGCGCCGCTGATCCTTGTCGCCAACCAGCCGGCGACGCGATTGCATAGCCAGCTCGATTTCGGCGGCCACAGCGCCGCCGCCAAGCATCGCGGGCGCGAGGTCGCGCGCATGCATCCGGATGATGCGGCGGCGCGCGGTATTGCCGACGGCGACATCATTCGCCTGTTCAATGCGCGCGGTGCCTGTCTCGCCGGCATCCGCGTGACCGAGGACATAAGGCGCGGGGTCATCCAGCTTGCAACCGGCGCCTGGTACGATCCCGCCGACGCAAAAGAAGAAGCGCCGCTGTGCGTGCACGGCAACCCGAACGTCCTGACGCAGGATGTCGGCACATCTGCCCTGGCCCAGGGCTGCACCGGACAGCTGACGACCGTCGAGGTCGAGCGTTTCACCGGCAATTTGCCGCCGATCCAGGCCTACGATCCGCCGGTGGCTTCGAAATCCGGTGCGGCCGAAGGTCGTGGGAGCTGAGCCATGGATAAAACCGATCTCTGCTTCACGCCGGCAACCGAGCTGGTCGGCGCGATCCGCGCCAAACAATTGTCTTCCGTCGAAATCACCTCGACGGTGCTGGACCGTATCACAGCACTGGAGCCGAAGCTGAACGCCTTCGCGCATCTGGCAGCGGAGCAAGCGTTGGACGCCGCGGCAAAAGCCGACACCGCGCTGGCAAAGGGCGCATCGCTTGGACCGCTGCTCGGCGTTCCCGTCACCATCAAGGACCTCGAACCCGTGCGCGGCATGCCGTTCGAAGGCGGCAGCTATTTGCGCCACGGTGACGTCGCGCCCGCTGACAACGTCGTGGTGTCGCGCCTGCGCAATGCCGGCGCCATCATCCTCGGCAAGACCACGACCCCAGAATCCGGCTGGAAAGGCGTCAGCCAGAGCCCGCTGACCGGCGTCACGCATAATCCGTGGAAGCTCGGCCTCAACGCCGGTGCATCTTCCTCCGGTGCCGGCGTAGGTGCTGCGGCAGGCTACGGTCCGCTGCATCAGGGCAGTGATGGCGCCGGCTCGATCCGCATGCCCGCGCATTTTTGCGGCGTGTTCGGATTGAAGCCGACCTATGGACGCGTGCCGCAATCGCCGATGGCGCCGAGCGATTACACCGTGCATCTCGGCCCGCTGACGCGCACCGTCGCCGATGCAGCCCTGATGCTCAAGGTGATGGCGGGCCCTCACCCCGACGATCAATCGAGCCTCGAAGCGCCACCGGCCGATTATCCGGGACTGCATGCGTCCCGGCCGCGCGCGCCGCGCATCGCCTTCAGTCCGGACCTCGGCCATGCCCGCGTCGATCCCGAGGTGGCGGAACTGGTGCGCAAGGCGGTGACGGCGTTTGAGGCCGATCTCGGCTGCCGCGTCGAACAGATCGAGACGCCGTGGGGGCCGAAGGGTCCGGAACTGGCGCGCTTCTTTTGGCCGGCGCATTACAGTCGCCATGCCGATCGGGTCGCCGAATTTCGCGACCGGATGGATCCGGGCTTTATCGCCTGCATCGAGGCAGGAATGCACATCACGCTCGCCGACTATCTAAAAATGAAGATCGTGAAACTCGCTTATTGCGCCGAGATCCACCATTTCTTCGAGGAGTGGGATTTTCTGCTGACGCCGGCGGTGAGCGTCGCTGCATTTCCGGCAGGCCAGCTGCAACCGGACCATTGGCCGCAGCATCCGTGGGACTGGATGTCGTGGGCGGAATTCTCCTACCCGTTCAACATGTCGCAGAATCCGGCAGCATCGATTCCGTGCGGGTTCACCACCGCCGGGCTGCCCGTTGGGCTCCAGATCGTCGGCCGGCGCTGCGACGATCTCGGGGTGCTGCAAATGTCGGCCGCGTTCGAAGCCGTGCGTCCCTGGGCTTCGGTGCGTCCGCCGATCGCCTGAGAAGAGGCCCGGCTCTTGCATGGAGCGCTGATTATCTCGATACCGCTCGGCATCATGGCCGCACTCCGCGAGAGCAGCTGGTCGACCGCAGCGTCACCATGTTCACCATGGTGGGGCAGGCGATTCCGAGCTTCTGGCTCGCGCTGATCCTGATGATCGTGCTCGGCCTCAATCTCGGCGTCCTGCCGATCTCCGGCACCGGCACCTGGCAGCATTTCGTGATGCCGGGCATTGTGCTGGCCTTTACCGCGATCCCGGCGCTGACGCGGCTGACACGCTCCGGCATGATCGAGGCGATGGCGTCTGACTATGTCCGCACGCGCGCGCCAAGGGCTTGTCGCGCGCCCGGATCGTGCTGAAGCATGCGCTGCGCAATGCCGCGATCCCGGTGGTCTCGATCGCCCGGTCCAGTTCGGTTTCATGTTGGGGGGCTCCATCGTCATCG
>Ga0307516_10004352_pt1 | contig 17513 bp, 14 predicted proteins | sample 19_EM_MG_FD_203310 | JGI IMG/M metagenome (GOLD analysis project Ga0307516, IMG submission 203310) | Populus trichocarpa ectomycorrhiza microbial communities from riparian zone in the Pacific Northwest, United States - 19_EM | ecosystem: Host-associated > Plants > Roots > Unclassified | place...
GAACCGTCCAGAACGGGTTGCCGTAGAAGTTCTGCTGGATGAACTTGTAGTAGTTCAGGTCGAAGCAGAAATGAAACGCGGCCATCCACAGGATGGCCACGGCGCGCAGGGCATCGAGGCGGTCGAAGCGGCTCGCCGATCGCTCAGCCTGCACGATTACTTCATGCCCACGCGAGACACCGTCATCGCGTCGATGCGGTCGAGGTGGGCGCCGAAGGTACTTGCATCCTGGAAGCCGATCACGCGCGAGCCGGCCAGCTCGCCGCCAGCGGGCGCGAAGAACAGCAAGGCGGGCGGGCCGAACAAGGTGTACTTGCGCAGCAGCGCCTTGTCGTTCTCGTTGTTGGCCGTGACGTCTACGCGCAGCAGCGTGAGGCCGGCCATCTTCTGGCGCACCGCTTCATTCGTGAAGGTGAACTTCTCGAACTCCTTGCAGGCCACGCACCAGTCGGCATAAAAGTCGAGCATCACGGGCTTGGTGGCGCTGCGAACGGCAGCGTCGAGGTCGGCCAGGCTCGCAATCGGCTGGAACTTCAACTCGGCACTTGAAGCCTGCTGCGCCGCACCGCCACGCAGATGCGCCAGCGGGCGCGCAAGGTCGTGGCCGCCCGATGCAGCACCGAGCACCTGAGCCACCGCAAACACGCCGAGCAAGAGGCCGAGACCCTTGGCAATCTGCTGCACCGGCGTCGACGGCGTGGGCAGCGAACGCAGCGCGCCGAGGTAGACCGCGGCCACGACCAGCACCACCGCAGCCAGCAGCATGACCGCCGAGATCGGCAGCACTGGCGACACCATCCACACCGCCACGGCCAGCAGCATCACGCCGAAGGCATGCTTCACATGCTCCATCCAGCCACCGGCACGCGGCAGCAAGGCACCAGCCGACAAACCCAGCAGCAGCAGCGGCACGCTCATGCCCACGGCCATCGAGAAGAGCGCCGTGCCACCGAGCACCACGTCGCGCGTCTGGCTGATGTAGACGAGTGCGCCGGCCAGCGGTGCGGCGACGCACGGGCCGACGATCAGCGACGAGATGCCGCCCATCACGAACACGCCCAGGTGCTGGCCGCCCTTGAGGCCCTGCGAAGCTTGGGTCAGCTTGCTTTGCAGCGCAGCAGGCATCTGCAGCTCGTAGGCACCGAACATCGACAGCGAGAACACCGCCAGCACCAGCGCAAAGGCGCCGAGCACCCACGCGTTCTGCAACGCCGCGCCCAGGCCTTCGCCAGCGAGCGCCGAGGCCACGCCGAAGCCGGTGTAGACCAGCGCCATGCCCAGCGAATACGCCAGCGCGAGCGAGAACCCACGCGCCTTGGAGGTGCCGCCGCCCTGCCCCACGATGATGGACGAGAGGATCGGCATCATCGGCAGCACGCAGGGCGTGAACGAGAGGCCCAGGCCCAGCAGCACGAAGAGCCCGATCACCAGCGCCGGGTTGCCGGACTTCAATGCACGCGAAACTTCGCCCTGCTCTTCAGCACCGGCCGCTGCGCCGACCTGGGTGGATGCGACGGCGGTGCTCTGCGCTGCAGGCGCCAAGGCTGAGAGCGTCGCCGACCCGTTTGTCGTCGCACCCGCCGACGGCCAGGCCGCAGCCTGGGCTTCGCTCAGCAAGGTGAAGCGCGCGCCGCCGCCCGGCCCTTGCCCGGGTTCGACCTTGAACGCCCGCTTCTGCGGCGAATAGCACAGGCCCTTGTCGGCACAACCCTGGTTGCCCACGCTCAGCTTGTATGGGGTCGTCGGTGCCTGCTGCAGAGGGACCACGAAGGTGACCGAGTCGCGGTAGTACTCGACGTCTTTCTGGAAGGTCTCGTCGAACTTGACCTTGCCCTGGGGCACCTGCAGCTCGGCCATCTTCACGCTGTCGGGCGCGATCTCGGCGTTGAGGCGCTCGCGGTAGAGGTAGTAGCCGGGTTCGATGTCGAAGCGCACCTCGACGTGGGTGGCGTCGACCGAACGAGCGGAGAGGCGGAATGCCTGCTCCGGGTCGAGAAAGTCATCGGCGGCCTGGGCGGCGCTTGCAAGCACCAGCCCGGTCAGCGCCACAAATAGGGCGCGCATTGCGTATCGAGGGAATCCCCAGGTCTTCATGTCATCTCGCTGTTCATCTGGCCGTGCCCAGACAGGCCACATTGTGCGACTGCAGAAACGACCCTGCGTTCCCATCCGTAACGTGACATCGTGCCCAGGCTGTGGATTTCGCGTGGCGGGACGCCCGTGCTGCGGTCTCTCAGTGGGTGGCGCGGATTCGTCCGACCGCTGCCTCCAGGTCCGTCCACGCCGGTTTATCAGGCGCAAACCGCTGCCGCATGTAGCTGGCCAGCTCGGCGATCTGTCGGTCGTTCAGGCTGTGGCGAAACGCCGGCATGAAGCCAATGTCGCGCGAGGCCGGCTGCTGGATGCCCTCGAGGATCACGCGGACCAGGTTGTCGGGCCTTGTGCTGTGCAGGTTGCTGTTGAGCGCCAGCGGCAGGTTCACGCCGAGCAGCGTCGGCCCGTCGCCGTCGTGGTGGCAGGCGCTGCACGCACCGCTGAACAGACGCTGGCCGGCATCGAGCCGGGCCGCCGACCGGGCCTGAGCGTCGGCCACGATCTGCTCGGCGCGCTGCGGCAGTTCACCTGCTGCTGCGTTGAATGAAGCGAGGTAGCCCGCCATCGCGCGGATGTCGACATCGGGCAGAGCGCTGAGCTCCTTCACCACCGGCGCCATGGACCCGGCGGCAACACCGTGCTGCAGCGTGTGGCCCTGGCGCAGGTAGCGGTACAGCTCATCGGCAGACCAGGGCAGCGGTGCATGGCTCAGCGCGGTCAGTGCCGGCGCTTCCCAGCCTTCGACCATGGCGCCCGCCAGGTAGGCCTGCCCGCCCTGCTCCGCGCCGAAGGCGTTGCGGGGGGTGTGGCACGCACCGCAGTGGCCGAGGCCGTTGACGAGGTAGGCGCCGCGGTTCCATTCCACGCTGCGTGCCGGGTCGGCGCGGTAGGGCGTGGGGTCATGGAACAGCGCGTTCCAGCCGGCCATCAGCGGGCGCAGGTTGAACGGGAAACGCAGCGCGTTCCCGGGTGTCACCGAGCGCACCGCGGGCTGCGCCATCAGGTAGGCGTACAGGGCGGTCAGGTCGTCGTCGCTGGTCTTCGCGAAGGCGGTGTACGGGAACACCGGGTACAGGTGCCGGCCGTCGCGCGAGATGCCCTCACGCATCGCCCGCTGGAAGGCCGAGAACGACCACTGGCCGATGCCGGTCTCGACGTCGGGCGTCAGGTTCGTCGTGTGGACCGTGCCGAACGGCGTCTCCATCGCCCGCCCTCCCGCATTCGGCAGGCCGCCCGGGGCCGTGTGGCAGACCGCGCAGTCGCCCACCGCCGCGAGCTGGCGGCCACGTTCGATGGTGGCTGCTGTGTAGACCGATGCATCGGGCCGCGTGACCGGTGCGATCGCTGGCCGCCAGCCGACGATGGCCGCGCCCAGCCCCACCGTTCCCGCCAGCAGCGCGCTGGCACGTGCCCACGCTCCGCGCCTTCGTGGCCACGGCGCGTCAGCAGGCGGTGAACGCCGAGGCTCAGGCGCAGAAGCGGCCGATGCGTCCGGCGCCGGCAGCGGATTCAATGCTGCGCGCACGACCTCCGGCGTGAACGGCGGCTGGCGAAACCGCACGCCGGTGGCATCGAAGATCGCGTTGGCGATCGCCGCCGTGCCGGGCACCGACGACGACTCGCCCGCGCCCAGTGGCGGCTCGCCGGGCCGCGGCATCGTCATCACCTCGATGACCGGTACCTCGCGAAAACTCAGCAGCGGGTAGCTGCCCCACTCGAGGCTTTGCATGCCGGTCTGGCGATCGACGTCGACCCGTTCCTTCAGCGCGCGGCTGGTGGTCTGCAGCACGTTGCCGTGGATCTGGTGCTGCACGCCCGCCGGGTTGACCATCAGGCCCGCATCGTGGCCGACGACGACGCGCTTGACGTGCACCTCGCCGGTGGTCCGGTTCACCTCGACGTCGGCCACCCAGGCCGCCCACGCGGCGCCGTATCCGGGCCAGCGGCTGTGCACATAGCGCGCGTAGGCGAAGCCCTGACCGTGCAGCAGATCGCCGCTCGCGCCCTGCTGCTGCGGCTTCGTGTGCGCCAGCCAGCCGGCACGCCGGGCAGTCGCCTCCACCAATTCGGCGGCACGCGGGTCCTTCAAATGACGCAGGCGGAACTCGACTGGGTCGGCACCGGCCGCAGTCGCCAGTTCGTCGACATAGGACTCGTGCGCGAACGAATTCGGCAATGCCGACACGCCGCGCAGCCACGATGCGCGCAGGATCGGCGGCATGTCGTTGACGCTGACGCGCAGGTTGCCGTAGTCGTAGGGCGGGCGCGCCGTGCGGTCGCCCATCTCGTAGGCCTGCGCGGTTGGTTCGATCGTGCGGGTCAACAACAGCGCGAGTGTCGGCGCGCCGTTCGACGGGTACGAGGTCTGGAAGTCATAAGCCGCGACCGAGCCGTCGGCATTGAGGCCGCCGTTGACTTCCATCAGCTGCGCAGCGCCTTTGGGCTCCCAGGCGTTCTCCTGCTCGCGCGTGAGCTGCACACGCACCGGCGCGCCCACCGCGCGGGACAGCAGCGCCGCATCCGCGGCCACGTCGTCGGCGCCGTTGCGGCCATAGCATCCGGCGGCTTCCATGCGGATCACGTCGATCGCCACGTCGGCCAGCCCCGTCAAGCGGGCCAAGTCAGCGCGCAGCACATGCGGGTTCTGCGTGCCGGCCCACACCGTCATGCGTGGCCCTTGGTCTGATTCCCCCTGCCAGTCGGCCAGCGCGCAAGACGGGCCGATGGAAGCGTGCAGCTGATAAGGCCACACGTAGCTGCGCGGCATGACCTGGTCGGCAGCGGCCAGCGCAGCGTCAACGTCGCCTTCATCGACCAGCCGCCGTTGCGTCGACGGGTTGGCGCGCAGTGCGCTGGCCAGGTCGCTGACATCCGGCAAGCCCGGCCACCCGCGCCACCGCACCCGCAGTTCACGCGCAGCCTGCTCGGCCTGCTCTTCCCGCTCGGCGACCACGCCGACGAAGTCGCGGATCACGACCACCGCGCGCACGCCCGGGATGTGCGCGATCGACGACTCGTCGACCGCCTCCAGCGTGTTGCCGATGAAGTCGCCATGGTCGGCGCCGGCATACGGCGGGCGCACGACGCGGCCGTGCAGCATGCCGGGCACACGCATGTCGTGCACGAAGCTCAGCTCGCCGGTGGCCTTGGCAGGAATGTCGACCCGCGGCTGCGAGGTGCCGACGAGGCGGTAATCGCCTGGGGGCTTCAGCGGTGTGGTGAGGTCGAGCCGCAACCCGACGTGGAGCCCCGCGACCAGCTCGGCATAACGCACGCTGCGCGACGGGTCGTCGGCGATGCACACGACCCCGTCACGCACCGCCAGCGTTTCGGCCGGTGCCTTCAAGACCTCGGCCGCACGGGCCACCAGCCAATGGCGAGCCTGCGCCGCTGCCAGCCGCAGCGGCTGCGCGTGGATCTGGATCGACGCGCTGGCGATCGTCGCGCCCTGGTTCGGCACCCGGGCGGTGTCGCCGAGCACCATGTTGAGCTGCGACAGCGACACGTCGAGTTCTTCGGCGGCAATCTGCGCGAGTGCCGTGCGGATGCCGGTGCCCAGGTCGACATGGCCGTTCAGCGCGGTCACGCTGCCGTCGTCCCACACCGCGATCAGGATCTCGACGCCTTCGGCCGGGTTGGCCGCCACCTGCGCGGGCTGGCCTGCGACGGGCGGCGACGCCGATGGCGGGTCACGCACGACCAGCAGCACACCCGCAGCGGCATGGAAACTTTCGCGCGCGTGCGGAACGTCAGCGCGCCGGCTCATCGCTGATCCGCAAGCGCCAGCAACTGCGCCGCCCGCTGCACGGCCCGCACGATCTCGACATGCGTGCCGCAGCGACACAGGTTGCCCGAGAGTTCGCTGCGAATGCGCGCCTCGCTCGGGTTGGGCTCACGCGCCAGCAAGGCCGTGGCCATCATGATCATGCCGTTGAGGCAGTAGCCGCATTGCGCGGCCTGCTCGTCGATGAAGGCCTGCTGCACCGGGTGCGGTTGATCGCGCGTGCCCAGACCTTCAAGCGTGGTGATGCTGCGGCCGCCGACGCCGCCCACCGGGATCACGCAAGCCCGCGCCGCGGTGCCGTCGACCAGCACGGTGCAGGCGCCACACTCGCCGAGGCCGCAGCCGAACTTCGGCCCGTTCAGGCCGAGGTCGTTGCGCAGCACGGTGAGCAACGGTGCATCGGCCGACACAGGCAAGCTGTGGCTGCGGCCGTTGACCGTGAGGCTCAGCATGGCGCTTATCCCAAGACGATGTCTCCCGACTGGATGCGCTTCACGCCCTTGGCCGCCATCTGCTTCCATGCGGCCGCCAGCGAGCCGTTGAGGTCGATGGCCCGTGTGGCGTCTTCGATCACATAGGTCTCGAAGCCGGCCTTGCGTGCATCCATCGCCGTCCATGCCACACAAAAGTCAGTGGCGAGGCCAGTCACGTAGACCGTCTTGATGCCACGTGCCTTCAGGTAGCCGGCCAGGCCGGTGGCGGTCTTGTGGTCCGCCTCGTCGAACGCCGAGTAGCTGTCCATCTCCTTGTGGAAGCCCTTGCGGATGATGATCTGCGCGGTGGGCAACTTCAGGTCCTTGTGCAGCGCCGCATCTTCGGTGCCTTGCACGCAATGGTCGGGCCACAGCACCTGGGTGCCGTAGGTCAGCTTCGTCGTCTCGAACGGCTTCTTGCCCTGGTAGGTGCTGGCGAACGAGGCGTGGCCGGGCGTATGCCAGTCCTGCGTCACGACGATGTTCTGGAAGGCCGCCGAGAGCTTGTTGATCACCGGCACCACCTCCTCGCCATCTTTCACCGGCAGCGTGCCGCCGGTAACGAAGCAGTTCTGCACGTCGACCACGATCAGCGCGCTCTTCGCATCGGGCGTGATCTTCGCGGCTGCAAAACTGCCACCCGTCAAGGCGACGAGGCCGGTGCCGGCGAAGGCCTTCAACAGGGTGCGGCGGGCGGGCGTGTGCATGGTGAAACTCCTGGGGTTGGGATGGAGGGGCAAAAGCAAGCGAGATGCCGGCAGGCTCACGTTGAGGCGCTCAGACGCTGAGGTAATTGCGCCGCACCTCTTCGTTGACCGACAACTCGGCTATCGAAGACTGGTGGCGGATCTGGCCCTTCTCAAGCACATAGGCTCGGTCGGACACGAGCTCTGCGAAGTGCATGTTCTGCTCCGACAACAGGATGCTCACGCCCTGCGCCTTCAGTTCGAGAATCATCTGCGCCATCTGCTCGACGATGACCGGCGCCACGCCTTCGCTGGGCTCGTCGAGCAGCACCAGGTAGGGGTTGCCCATCAGCGTGCGTGCGACCGTGAGCATCTGCTGCTCACCGCCGCTCATGCGGCCTCCGGGGCGGTCGGGCATCTCGCCAAGGTTGGGGAACAGCTTGAACAGCTTCTCGGCCGTCCACACCGGCGCTGCGCTGCCGTCGGCCCAGGTGCGCGGGGGCTGTTTGCCGACTTCTAGGTTCTCCATCACCGTGAGGTCGGCGAACACGCGGCGGTCTTCGGGCACGTAGCCGAGGCCGAGGCGAGCCACCTCATGCGGCTCGGCGCGCGACACGTCGCGACCGAGGAATGAGACCGTGCCCTTGCGCTTGGCGAGCATGCCCATCAGCGCCTTCAGCGTCGTCGACTTGCCGGCGCCGTTGCGGCCCATCAGTGCGACGACCTCGCCGCGGTTCACCTGCAGGTCGACGTCGAACAGGATGTGCGCCGCGCCGTACCACGCGTTGAGGCCTTTGGCATCGAGCAAGGTGTTCATGCGGCGACCTTCTTCTCAAAAGTCTTCCCAGTACCGAAGTACACCTCCTGCACCTTCGGGTGGTCGCGAATCTCCGCTGGCCCACCTTGCGCGATCAACCGCCCGCGGGCAAGCACGATCATGCGGTCGGCGTGCGCGAACACCACGTCCATGCTGTGCTCGGTGAACAGCACCGCCATCTGGCGCTCGATGACCAGCCGCTTGGTGAGCGCCATCAATTCGTTGCGCTCCTTCGGCGCCATGCCGGCGGTGGGCTCGTCCATCAGCAGCAGCTTCGGTCGATTGGCCATCGCGATCGCGAGCTCGACGCGCTTCACGTCGCCATAGGCCAGCACGCTGCATGGCCGATCGGCCTGCGCCTTCATGCCGACTTGGTCGAGCAAGGCCAACGCATCGTCACGCCGGTGGTCTGCGGCGCGCTTCCACAACGCATACAACTTGGCGTCGGCGGAGATCAGCGCCATCTGCACGTTCTCGACCACCGTGAGCGACGCGAAGGTCTCGGCGATCTGGAAGGTGCGGCCGACCCCGCGGTGCCAGATGTCGCGCGGCTTGCGGCCGATCAGCTCCACACCGTCGAGCTTGATCGAGCCCGAGTCGGCGCGCAGCTGGCCGTTGACCATGTTGAAGGTCGTCGACTTGCCGGCGCCATTCGGGCCGATCAGCGCGAGCAGCTCGCCCGCGGCAACCTCGAAGCTGACGCCATCGACGGCGCGGTTGCCGCCGAAGGATTTGCCCAGGTCTGTGACATGGAGCAGGCTCATGCATTCACCTTGCGACGTTCGAAGAGCTGGCCGACGAAGCCGGCGATGCCCTGCGGGAACACCAGCACCAGCAGCAGGATGATGCCGCCGAGCAGCGCACGCCAGTAGTCGGTGTTACGCGCGACCGCGTCCTGCAGCCAGGTGAAGGTGACGGCGCCAACCACCGGGCCAGCAAGCGTTTGAAGGCCACCGAGCAAGACCATCACCAGGCCGTCGACCGAGCGGCCGACGGCTACCGTGTCCGGCGAGATGCTGCCCTTGGAGAACGCGTACAGCGCCCCCGCCAGGCCCGCGAACACCGCAGCGATCACGAACGCAACCCACTGGATGCGCTTCACGTCGATGCCGATCGCGTCAGCACGCAAGGGTGAGTCGCGGCCGGCGCGCATCGCGTAGCCGAAAGGCGCGAACAGCGCGCGGCGGATCAGCAGCACGCCGCCGACAACCAGCGCGAGCGTGAGGAAGTAGTAGGCCCGCTTGTCGGCCAGCCACTCTGCCGGCCACACGCCGGTGAGGCCGTTGCTGCCACCGGTGAAGTCGTCCCACTGGAACACGACCGACCAGACGATCTGCGAGAAGGCCAGCGTGAGCATCGCCAGGTACACGCCCGAGAGGCGCACGCAGAACCAGCCGAACACGAGTGCGCCGATGGCGGCCACCAACGGCGAAAGGATCAGCGTCAACTCCATCGGCAGGTGCGCGGCACGCACCAGCAGCGCCGCGCCATAGGCACCAAGGCCGAAGTACGCGGCGTGGCCGAACGAGTGCATGCCGGCCGGGCCCATGATGAAGTGCAGGCTCGCGGCGAAGAGCGCTGCGGTCAGCAGGTCGATCGCGAGCACGGTGAGGTACGGCGAGCCGGCGGTGGCGATCGGCCAGGCGATCAGGGCCAGCAGCAACGCGCCGCCGGCGAGCTTGGTCAAGGTGTCGGCACGGCGCAGAGGCGCTTCCGGCGGCGCCGAATTGCGGCTCACCGCTTGCGGCTTGCCCATCAAGCCCCACGGCCGCACCACCAGCACGATCGCCATCACCAGGAACTCGACCACCAAGGTCAGCTTGGAGAAGCTGAACGCGATGCCGAAGAACTCGACGTTGCCGATGCCGATGCAGATGGCCTTGATCTCGGCGATCAGCAGCGACGCCACATACGCACCCGGAATCGAGCCCATGCCGCCGACCACGACGACGACGAACGCATCGCCGATGGTCTGCAGATCGAGCCCGAGGTTTGCCGGCTCACGCGGCAGCTGCAGCGCACCGCCCAGGCCGGCGAGCATGGTGCCAAGTGCGAACACCGCCGTGAACAGCCACGCCTGGTTCACGCCCAGCGCGCTGACCATCTCACGATCTTGCGTCGCGGCGCGCACCAGTGTGCCCCAGCGCGTGCGCGTCAACAGCAGCCACAGCAGGCCCAGCACGACCGGGCCGACGACGATCAGGAACAGGTCGTAGGTCGGAAACTGCCGCCCGAAGATCGACACCGCGTGCGCCAGCCCAGGCGCACGCGGGCCGAGCAGGTCTTCCGGGCCCCACATCCACAGCGCAGCGTCCTTGATCACCAGCATCAACGCGAACGTGGCTAGCAACTGGAACAGCTCAGGTGCGCGGTAGACACGTCGCAGCAGCAGCATCTCGACCAGCGCGCCGACCACGCCGACAGCCACGGCCGAGAGCAGCAGCGCTGGCCAGAACCACGCGCCGCCGCCCATCTTCTCGGCCAGCATGTACGCGATGTAAATGCCCAGCATGTAGAACGAGCCGTGCGCGAAGTTGACGATGCGTGTGACGCCGAAGATCAGCGACAGGCCCGCCCCCACCAGGAACAGCGAGGAGGCACCGGCCAGGCCGTTGAGCAGTTGGACGACGAAGCCGGAGAGGTTCATGCCAATTTGATCCCGGCCACCGCCGGGCCGCCCCAAGGCGGCCGGGCTCCCCCTCGGGGGGGCGGCACCGCAGGTGTCTTGGGGGTTGTCATTCCGCCGCGCGTAGCTTCTTCACCTGTTCGTTGCTCGGCAGGAACTTCGCGCCGTCGAGGTACTTGTAGTCGACCATCACACCCTTGCCGCCTTCGTTCTTGGTCTTGCCGACGAAGGCACCCATCGTCGACTGGTGGTCTTCGGCGCGGTAGATGAACTTGCCGAACGGCGAGTCGACCTGCAAGTTGGAAAACGCGGCGACGAGCTTTTCGGTCTCGGTGCTCTTGGCTTTCTTCACGCCGGCGGCGATCGACTTGATCATCGTGTAGCCCACCACCGAGCCGAGACGCGGGTAGTCCTTGAACTTCGCGTGGTACGCGAGGAAGAAGGCCTTGTGCTCGGGCGTCTGGATGCCGTACCAGGGGTAGCCGGTGACGATCCAGCCGTTGGGTGATTCGTCTTTCAACGGGTCGAGGTACTCGGGTTCGCCGGTCAGCACGCTGACCACTTCGCGGCCCTGGAACAGGCCGCGGGTGTTGCCCTCGCGCACGAACTTCGCCAGGTCGGCACCGAACAGCACGTTGAAGATCGCATCGGGTTTCGCATCGGCCAAGGCCTGCACCACGCTGCCGGCGTCGAGCTTGCCCAGCGGCGGCGACTGTTCCTCAACGAACTCGACGTCCGGCTGCGCGGCCTTCAGCAATTCCTTGAACGCGGCCACGGCCGACTGGCCGTATTCATAGTTCGGGTAGACGATGGCCCAGCGCTTCTTCTTCAGCTTGGCCGCCTCGGGCACGAGCATCGCGGCCTGCATGTAGGTGCCGGGGCGCAGCCGGTAGGTGTACTTGTTGCCGCTGCCCCAGATGATCTTGTCGGTGAGCGGCTCGCCGGCGAGGTAGAAGAACTTCTTCTGCTTGGCGAAGTCGGCCAGCGCCAGGCCAGTGTTCGACAGGAAGGCGCCGGCCAGCACGTCGATCTTCTCGCGCGAGACCAATTCTTCGGCAGCGCGCACGGCATCGCCCGGGCTCGCGTTGTCGTCGCGTGTGATCAGCTCGAGCTTCTTGCCATCGACGCCACCGGCCGCGTTGACCTCTTCGACCGCGAGCTCCATGCCCTTCTTGTAGGGCTCGAGGAACGCGGGCTGCGCCTTGTAGCTGTTGACCTCACCGATCTTGATGGTGGTCTGCGCCTGCGCAGAGACGCCGGTGGCGACGAAGGCGGCGGCGAGTGCGAGGTGACGGCGTTGGATCATGGATGCTCCTGGGTGGTCGAGACGGGATAGTTGTGGGTGTTCGTCAGCGAATCGGAGACGGCCTAACGAAGCCCGTCTTCGCCCTTGATCTCATTCGCCTGCAGCCCACCGATGCGCGGGAGAGGCCGGCCACTGTCAGTGACGACGACGGCGACGACGATCTCATTGGCGCGCGGTGCATCGGCCACGCGCGCTTCCATCGCGTCGAAATGGCTGCGCACGAAGGCGGCGTCCTTGTGGCCGAGCGGCACGTCGATCGCGGTGCCGAGGCCGCCGCGCTTCTTGCTGGACGGTACCAGCGCCGCGCCCTTCTCCACCGCCTTGCGCAGCGGCGCACCAAGCTTGGGGTGCAGGATCGCGGCCGCATGTTCGAGCTCACCGGCCTCGCCGACGATCGCTGCCTTGCCGTAACTCTGCGCGTCACCCGGTGCGATGCCGAGCGCGGCGACGCACTTGTCGCCTAGCAGCCCGCCGAGTTCTTCGCCGATCGAGATCAGCGCGTCGAGGTTCTCTTCATAGCGGCCCGCGAACGGGTTCTCGATCACTGCCATCGCAAGCGCACGGCGCGTCGGCGGGTCAACTGGCTTGCCCATCTCGATGCGAGTCTCGTCCACCTGCACGATCAATTTCCTGATCTTCGCCATCATGCTGTTGCTCCTCTTGCGGTCACCGCAGTCCGTCCCATTGGGCGATGTCGGCCGCCTTCAGGCCGGCGACTCGCGCGTGCACCCGTGGCCCGGTGCTCATCACCAGAATGAACACGATCTCATCGGCCGCCGGCGCGCCCGGCACACGCACTTCCATCGCATCGAAATGGCTGCGCACGTAGCTCGCGTTGATGTGCGTCAGCGGCACGTCGAGCGCCGCGCCGGGCGGGCCTACCTTCTTCGTCGACGGCACGATGGCGAGCGCGTTGGCGGGCTGGCCTTTCTTCTCGCCGCCCTGCCCCTTTGCATAGGCGTTGCGGTCGCCCTTCCAGCCGAGCAGTTCGCGCATCGCATAGCCGCCAGGCACATGCCATAAAGCGCCGTGTTCCAGCTCGCCGGCTGCGCCGACGATGGCGCCTTTGCCATAGCCTTCGATGCGCTCGGCCGGTACGTCCATCGCAGCGCGCAGGCGCTGCGCCATGTCGAGGCCGACGGGGCCGAGTGCGTCCATCATCGGCAATATCTCGGGCTCGTAGCGGCCCGCAAAAGGGTTGCGCAGCACCGCCGCAATGGCACCGCGGCGCAAGGGTTGCGCGGCCACAGGGCCGAACTCGTGGTGGATGTCTTCCACGTGGGTGAGGATGCGACGGATCTCGATCATCGTGCTGGCCTCATGCGTTTCATCTCGTGGGTTTCATTAAGCAAATACTGAACCAACGGCACGCTGCCGCGCGGCCGGACTCGCCTTCGCCATGGCCGGCGAATCTGTCGTCATCACCTGACCCTGGCACACGAGCACGGCCGACCAGATCAGGCCGGTCGACTGCAGTTCGTGCGCGCGGCGCAGGCCTTGGCGAAGCGCGCACAGCACCGCCTCACTGCCGAGCGGTGGCACCTCGGCGGTGACCGGAATGTCGCGCAGGTCGCTCTCGTCCTTCAGCTCGCAGGCCGGGCGGCGAACGATGCGCTCGTCTTCGACGTCCACCGCGTTGGCGATCACGGTTGCTGCGGCATCGGCCTCGGCGGCCGTCTGCGCGAGCACCGTCACGCTGTCGGCAATACCAAGTGAGAAGCTGCGCCCGCGCCAGCCGCTGGTAGCGACACCACGCACCGGCGTGGCATGCGACACGTCGAAGTGCCCGTCGACATCGATGCCATCTCGCACCTGCTGCGGGTCGAGGCGCGCCAGGTCGGCGTACAGGCCGACACGCAGCGAGCGGCCCGGCGCGAGGTGCAGAGCGATGTCGCCGCCGTTGTTGACCCAGGCACGCTCAACGCCGTCACGCTGGTAGCTGGCGATCAGCTCCTGCGCCACCGAGCCGGCCACTGCCGCCATTGGCGTGATGAACGCGGAGTGGTACGGCCGGCATGCCCACCACATGCGCCGCGCCATGCCACCCAGCAACGGACACGGGCCGCGCACCGGTTGGCGCAACAGCGGCAGCTCGGCCACCAACTCGTCGAGCACCGACTCGAAACGCAGCCAGGCGGCGGCGTGCGCGGCTTCAACGGATGACGCGTCGCCATCAGCACCGATCACGATGTCGATCGGGCCATGCTGGAAATACCAGCGGCCGTCGGACAGGAGAGCGCGCTGCGCGGCCATGTTTAGCCCAGCAGCGGCGGCTGCCCGAGCGGCCACGGGTTGACCGACGCGTGCTGCACCCATCGGCGCGAAGTCGGCGCACCGTCGTTGTGCCAGGCGCCGCGGCGCAGCACGTCTTCGAGTGAGCGCATATGCTCGAGGTGACCACCTAGCATGCGGTAGTCGTCCATGCTCATGCTGAACTCGATCGGCGCGACGATCGCTGGCGTGGGCACGGTGCCGAAGCTACGGTCGGGCATGCGCATCACGTCGACCATCACGGTGATGCCACCGCCCGGCCACACATAGGCGGGCGCGCCGCCGCAGGTCACGTTGACGAGCGCGTTCTTGATCGATCGCGTCAGCAGCACCGGGTTCTCGCTGACGCCTGCGCGCAGGCTGCCGCCGGCACCGGCAAGGAACAGCACGGTGCACAGCGAGGGCTCGCAGTTCTCGCCGATGCGTGCAACGACGGCCCGCACGTCGGCCGGCATCTCGTGCTCGCGCGGCGTCAGCGCCTCGTCGAGCACGTACCACGATGCATGCTCGCCAGTGGTCGATGTCATCAGCAGCCGCAAGCCGGGCCACGCCACCTGCGCGTCCCAGCCTTCGATGATGGACAGCGGGTCGGCGATGTCGGTGCCGCCCCAGCCGGTGCCGGGGTTGGCGACCTGGAAGTAGCGGCCCGGTGTGGACTTGCGCCCGCGCATCTTGATGCCCGAGCGGCGCATGTCGAGGCAGCGGCCCGCCTGATGTTCGGTGAGCACGCCGGTGATGTGGTCGTCGACCACCACAACCTCGTCGGCCTGACCGAACAGCTGCTTGGCAAAGATGCCTATCGTCGCCGAACCGCAGCCCACTCGCATGCGCTGCTCTTCGACGCCGTTGACGATGGGCGCGCGGCCGGCCTGGATGACGACCTGAGAACCACCGTCGATGGTGAGCTCGACGGCTTCTTTGTTGCCGAGCGACTCCATCATCTCGACGGTGACGCGGCCTTCCTTCTTGCTACCGCCGGTGAGGTGGTGCACGCCCCCGAGTGACAGCATCTGTGAGCCGTATTCGGCCGTCGTCACATGGCCGACCACCTCGCCCTTGGCACGCACGTTGGCCTGCTCGGGGCCGAGGTAGCGGTCGGTGTCGATCTTCACCTTGAAGCTGCAGTAGCTGAAGATGCCTTCGGTGACGACGGTCACCATGTCCACGCCTGCCGCCTTGGCCGAGACGATGAACGGTGCGGGCTTGTAGTCTGGGTAGGTGGTCGACGAGCCGACGCCGGTGACGAACACCTCGTTGGTGAGCAACAGGTCACCGCTCCAGTCGGCCTCGGCAGATGCCGCGCCTTCATCATTCAGAGGCGCCGGGCGATCGGCGAAGGCGACGAGCGGTGTATCGTCCGTCGCGAGCGTCTTGCGCAGAAACAGCACCGGGTCGACGCGGATCAGCGTGCCTTCGTGGTTGGCATAGCGGTCACAGGCACCGCTGCGGCCGGCGCTGATCTGGCACAGCACCGGGCAGGCATTGCACTCGATCTTGTCGCCTGCCATGCGCTCGTTGCGCGGCCGCGAACGCTCGAGCACCTGGGGCAGCGCAGGCGTTTCGATGCCGGGCAGTCCATCGGTCTTGGTGTGTTCGGTCATCGCCTTCGATCCACTTGTCGCAGCCAGGGACGTCATGTAGTATTCACTTGACTTTCATGTTGCAATCACTACATGAAGCGAAATCTAACCCATCCCGTGTGAACTGACAACGGGCTTCTGCAGACCAACCGATTCGACCATGAGTGCATTCAACGAAGAGCGCGTGCTGAGCGTGCATCACTGGACCGACAAGCTGTTCACCTTCACGACCACGCGAGACCCGGCCTTGCGGTTCTCGAATGGCCACTTCACGATGATCGGGCTGAAGGTCAACAACAAGCCACTGGTCCGCGCCTACAGCATCGTCAGCGCGAACTACGAAGACCACCTCGAGTTCCTCAGCATCAAGGTGCCCGACGGCCCGCTGACCTCCAGACTGCAGCACATCCAGGTCGGCGACAGCATCGTCGTCGGCCGCAAGCCCACCGGCACGCTCGTGATCGACTACCTGGTGCCCGGCAAGCGGCTGTACCTGCTGTCCACTGGCACCGGCCTGGCGCCGTTCATGAGCATCGTGCGCGACCCCGAGACCTACGAGAAGTTCGAGCAGGTCATCCTCGTGCACGGCGTGCGCCAGGTCGACGAGCTGGCCTATCACGACCTGCTGGTCGAGCACTTGCCCAACCATGAATTCCTTGGCGAACTCGTCACCAGCAAACTGCGCTACTACCCCACCGTGACGCGTGAGGCCTACCGCAACATGGGCCGCGTGACCGAGCTGATCGAAAGCGGCAAGCTCTCCACCGATCTGCAGGTGCCGATGCTCAACCCCGCCGAAGACCGCGTGATGATCTGCGGCAGCCCCGGCATGCTGCGCGACCTGAAGCACATGCTGGAGGGGCGTGGCTTCAAGGAAGGCAACACCTCCACACCGGGTGACTTCGTGATCGAACGGGCCTTCGCCGAACAGTAGCGCGACGCGTGCAATGACTTCGCGGACCACGCCACGCAAGGCCCTCGTCAAGACCGCCAAGGCGGCCAAGACGGCGAAGGTCGCCGCGGCCGGGCGGCGCCCCGGCGTGCGTGAGCTCGCTGCACAGGCGACGCGCGACAGCATCCTGCGGGCAGCGATCAAGGTGTTCGCGAAGCACGGCTACGACGGAGGCAGCGTCGAGAAGATCTCGAAGGCCGCCAAGTCGTACGACCGGATGATCTACTACTACTTCGGCAGCAAGGAAGGCCTGTTCATCGCGGTGCTGGAAGAAACCTACCGCCGCTTCAACGAGGCCGAATCGGCACTCGAGCTGAACACCGAGCAGCCGATCGAGTCGCTGAAGGCGGTGATCCATTTCATGGTCGGCTATTACAGCAAGCACCCCGAGTTCGTGACGCTGCTGAACAGCGAGAACCTGCACCGCGGCAAGCACATCGCCAAGTCGCTGCGTGCCCACGAATACTCATCGGCGGCCATCGGCGTCGTCGACGAACTGCTGCGCAGCGGCGCCGAGCGTGGTGTGTTCCGCCCCGACGTCTCGGCCCGCAACCTCTACCTGATGATCGCTGCGCTGGGCTATTTCTATCAGTCCAACCGCTACACGCTCTCGGCGTTCCTGAGCGAAGACCTGGAGGCGCCGGCTGCGCTGACGCACTGGGAAGACTTCGTCATCGACACCACGATGCGGGCGGTTGCACCGGTCACCAACGCCAGTGTGCTGGCAGCGTGAAAGCGAACCCTTTCAAGACGGAGTGATTCCATGGCAGAAGCGGCAGCGGGTGCGAAGTCGGGCAAGGTCGTCATCAAGAACATCGGGCTGCTGTTGTCCGGCGACATCGACAAGCCGGTGCTCGATGCCGACACGATCATCATCGTCGATGGCCTGATCACCGCCGTCGGCAAAGAGGCCGACTGCGACAC
>Ga0307516_10004353_pt1 | contig 17513 bp, 16 predicted proteins | sample 19_EM_MG_FD_203310 | JGI IMG/M metagenome (GOLD analysis project Ga0307516, IMG submission 203310) | Populus trichocarpa ectomycorrhiza microbial communities from riparian zone in the Pacific Northwest, United States - 19_EM | ecosystem: Host-associated > Plants > Roots > Unclassified | place...
CGACCTGGTCGCGAAGTACGGCGACGCGGTGCTGCCCCTGCGGCTCGACGTCGCCGACCGCGCGGCGGCGTTCGAGGCCGTGCAGGAGGCGGTCGACGAGTTCGGTGGCCTCGACGTCGTCATCAACAACGCGGGCTACGGCCTGTTCGGCATGACGGAGGAGGTGACCGAGCAGCAGGCCCGCGAACAGATCGACGTCAATCTGTTCGGCGCGCTCTGGGTCACCCAGGCGGTACTGCCGCACCTGCGCGCCCGCGGATCCGGCCACATCATCCAGGTGTCGTCCATCGGCGGCGTCGTCTCACTGCCCGGACTGGGCCTTTACCACGCGTCCAAGTTCGCCCTGGAGGGCTTCACCGCGAGCCTCGCCGCCGAGGTGAAGGACTTCGGCATCAAGGTCACCCTGGTCGAACCCGCCGGCTACGCCACCGGATGGGCCGGGCCTTCCGCAGTACAGGCCCAACACCTGCCCGCCTACGACGACTTCCGCGCCGCCATGACGCGGATTTCCGCACGGCGCGGCGATCCGAGTGCGACGCGAGCGGCGATCCTCACCCTGGTCGACGCGGAGCAGCCGCCGCTGCGGATCTTCTTCGGTGCGGGACCCCTGGACATGGTCACCAAGGAGTACCAGGCACGGCTGGACGAGTGGCGGAAGTGGGACGACGTCTCGAAGCTCGCGTTCGGAGCCTAGGAGGCCACGGCGGCGGGCCCGCGGCCCCGTTCCGCCCGCGAAAACTCACCCGCGGTCGCGACCATGCGTGTGTTATGAATCTTCACGCGTCACCGAGGTGACAAAGACAGACAACCATTCGACCGGCCAACGGGTGAGGGCCGGTCGGGGTCGCCGATGCCGGGGTCCGCTCCCCGGGCTGCGGTGATCTTCCTGCCCAGGAGGACCTCCCGCATGTTCCGACGTATTGGCAATACGGTCGTCCGACATCCCGTCTGGACGATCGTCGCGTGGCTGATAGCGGCGGTGGCGATTGTCGCCACCGCTCCAGGACTGCCGTCCAACAGTGACGAGAGCAGTTTCCTGCCCAAGAGCTACGAATCCATCAAAGCGGCGGATCTGCAGGTGAAGGCGTTCCCCAGCGCCTTCACCCCGTCCGCCATCGCGCTGTACCAGCGCACCGACGGCGGCACACTGACCGCCGCCGACAAGAAGGACGTCGCCCGGATCACCACCGAACTGGGCGCGAAGCACATCGACCAGGTGCAGAAGGTGGTCCCCGGCCAGCCGTCCAAGGACGGCCGCTACACCATGTCCCTGGTCCAGATGGACAGCAAGAACGCCGGCCAGCCCGTCCAGGCGGACGCCGCCAAGGTGCTGCGCGACGACGTAAAACAACTGGTCAAGGGCACGGACCTGGAGGTGAAGCTCGGCGGTTCCGCCGCACAGGCCCTCGATCAGCAGGACTCCTCCAAGCGCGGCGAGGCGCTGATCGGCATCGGGACCTTCGTCATCATCCTGGTGACGCTGCTGATCATCTTCCGGGCGCCGATCCTCGCTTTCCTGCCCCTGCTGCTGATCGGTGTGGTGGCGGCCATCGCCAACGGGCTGATCGCGTACGCCACCAAGCTGTTCGGCCTGCAGGCCAACAGTTCCGTCTCGTCGATCCTGATCGTCGTGCTGTTCGGTGTGGGCACGGACTACTTCCTGTTCCTGATGTTCCGCTACCGAGAACGGCTGCGGGCAGGTGACGAACCGAAGCAGGCCATGATCAACGCGGTCGCCCGGGTCGGCGAGGCCATCGCGTCGGCGGCCGGCGCGGTCATCATCGCGTTCCTCGCGCTGGTGCTGTCCACGCTGGGCTTCCTCAAGCAGATGGGTCCGGCGCTGGCGATCGCGGTCAGCGTCACCCTGATCGCGGGCCTGACCCTGATCCCGGCCGTGGTGTCGCTGATCGGGCCGAAGGTCTTCTGGCCGTCCAAGTCGTGGCAGCGGGAGCCGGAGAACGCCCGGTTCGCCGCCCTCGGCCGCGGTGTGCGCAGCCGTCCCGCGCTGACCGCCGCGCTCTCCGGCCTCGTGCTCGTCGCCCTGTCGCTCGGCACCCTCGGTTACAAGGCCACCTTCGACCTGGCCTCGGGTTCCATGCCGAAGACCAAGGAGTCGATGGTCGTCCAGGACGAGATGCAGAAGGCGTACTCGGCGGGTGCCGCCGCGCCCACCGACGTCTATCTCTCCAGCGCCGACGGCCGGGCGCTCGACCGGAGCACCTTCGCCGCCTACGCCGAGAAGCTCGGGGCCGTGGACGGTGTCGCGAGCGCCCGGATGAGCCAGGTCAACAAGGGCGGGACCACGGCGGACTTCACCGTAACGCTGAAGTACGAGGCTTCGACGGAGAAGGCGATCGACACCGTGGGCCGGGTGCGCGAGGTCGCGCACTCCGCCGCTCCCGACGGTACGGAGGCCGTGGTCGGCGGCATGTCCTCGATCTACAAGGACATCAACGCCGCGGTCAATCACGACTACCGGACCGTCTTCCCCGTCGCCGCCCTGCTGATCATGCTGATCCTGGGTCTGGTGCTGCGCAGTGTGGTGGCGCCCCTGTACCTCATGGCGTCGGTGGGTCTCGGCTTCGGCGCCACACTCGGCGCCACCGTCTGGATCTTCCAGGACGCGCAGGGGCACCCGGGGCTGATGTTCATGCTCCCGGTGATCATGTATCTCTTCGTGGTCGCCATCGGCACGGACTACAACATCCTGATGATCGCCCGGCTGCGCGAGGAGGCCCGCGAGGGTCGCGATCCTCGCGAGGCGGCGGGTATGGCGTTGCGGCACGCGGGGCCGACCGTGGCGGCGGCCGGTTTCATCCTCGCGGCGACCTTCGCCACGATGATGCTGGCCGGCAACGCGCTGCTCACGGAGATGGGTTTCGCCGTGTCCTTCGGCATCGCCGTCGCCGCGTTCGTGATGGCGATGTTCTTCACGCCCAGCCTCACCGCCCTGATCGGCCACGCGGCCTGGTGGCCCGGCCACGCCGACCGCGCCCGGGAAGCAACTCCTGCTCCGGGCGCCGATTCCGAGATCTCCGGCAGTGGGGATCAGGACTCGGTCGCCCACGATCCGGCAGGCCGACGCGGTTAGTCACGACACCGAGGGCCTGTCCGCCGGACCGACATCCGGCGGACAGGCCCTCGCTCAACTCCCCGACGGCGAAGCCGAGTTCACGATCATCATCGTCGTCGTCAGCCCGTCGGTACGGCATCCGAGACCGTCGGCGACGGAGTGCCGGACCCGCTCCCGGTGTCGGCGCACTCCGCGAGCGAGAGTCCGTCAGGACCTCCGGTGAGCGCGGTGGCCGTGACCCAGCCGGTGCCCCCGGCGCCGAGGGCCAACTCGACCCACAGGTCACTCGTGTAGCCGTGGGCCTGCACCGTCTCGCCGTGCGTCATGCACCGTGCCGGGTAGTGGCCGCCCGCCTCGATGTGACTGGTCCGCTCCCCCGCCGTGCCCGGGCTCGTGCGTACGGGCGCGTACGCGGCGCCTTCCACCGGCGTGGTCCCTGGTACCGAGGGCTCGTCCGACGGCTGTCCGGAAGTCTCGCCGCTGCCGCTCGGCGACGGCGACGGCGACGGCGAGGGCGCCGTCGCGGCGACATACACCGTGGCCGGCGTTCGACGGCTCGCCGTCACCCGGTCCCCCGGCCCCGGCGCACCCTCGTCGACGCGAGGCAACTGCACGGCGTCGGCCGCGCCGTCGACCGGGATCACGACCCGCGCGACCGTGCCCTCCGCCACCCCGTCCGCAGGCTCCGCCGCGTACTGGACCTGAAGGCAGTCGGCCGCCAACTCCGTGACGGTGTCGGTGACATCGGCCCCCGCGGACACCTCGGGCAGGGTGATCCCGATGGCGTCGGTACCCGCGCAGGAGGACGCCGTACTGGTCGGCACCGGCGACTGCTGCTGCTCCGGGGCGTCGGCGATCTGCAGCTGAGTCACCCTGCCGGGCTGGGTGTGCGTGGCGTCGACGACTATCGTGCCGCTCTTCGCCAGGGCAAGGGGTTGCCCGTTCAGCGCGGGCCGGACGTGACGGCCCTTGGCCTCGATCCGGTACAGGGAGTAGACCGTGCTCGAGCTCTCGGCGACCTTGGCATACCCGAGATCCGGCGCGTACGCGGAGTGGACCGCCCCCGTGGTCCGGTCCACGGCCGCGTTCGCGCCGGATGTCGTGCTCCCCTCCAGATGCCGGATGGCCGCCACCAGATACGGCTTGGGGTTGCCCAGCTCTCGCTGGAATCCCGAGACCGACACCTCACCCAGCGGTGTCACGATCGACGCGTCGGCGGAGACGCTGATGTTTCCCGACGAGTCGATCGTGAACGTCACCGGCAGGAACGCGGGTTTGACGGAGACCGTCGTACCCCCTGTCGGGTCCTTGCACCCCGTTGCCAGCAGCGCCGCGAGCAGTGCCGGCGCGACCAGCCTCCCCCGATATCCCCGCATACGTTCCCCCCGATGACCCCGCAATGGGCTGTCCCACCAGTCTGGATTCGCGGCGGGCCGGGGTCTTCGGGGCAACCACCTGTCTCCTGACCGGTGTTCTCGGTGCTGGCCCTGATGCCGTCACCCACGAAGGTCCGCCAGCATGGGGGCATGGGCCGCAGCGTGCTGATCGTGGACGACGATCCCGTCTACCGAGCCGCCGTACGCGCCTTGTTGGAGGTCGACGGCGAGTACACCGTGTCGGAGGCCGCCTCGGCGTCGGCGGCCGTCGCGGCGATCACACGGGGAAACCGTCCCGACCTCGTGCTCCTGGATCTCGGGCTCCCCGGCGAGGATGTGTTCGCCGCAGCCGGGGAGTTGAGCGTGCTGGCGTCGGAGGTGGTGGTCGTGCTGTGTTCGGTGCGGGAGGCCGACGAGTTCGGCGGGCGGATCGCCCACTGCTCTGCGGCCGGTTTCCTGACGAAGGCGCGGCTCTCGGCCGCCGCGCTCTCCCGCTTCATCACGGTGGACGACTCGGACGACGGATGAGGTCACACGGTTCGATCGGACTGCAGATACGTGAGGACGGCGAGCACGCGCCGGTGGTACTCGCTCTCGTCGGGGAGGGCAAGTCGCTTGAAGACACTGCCGACATGGGTCTCGACCGTCTTGACGGTGACCACGAGGTGACTCGCGATGGCCGGGTTGGTCAGCCCCTGCGCCATGAGTTTCAGCACCTCCAGTTCCCGCGCGCTGAGTCTGGCCAAACGCCCTTGCTGGTGAGGGCCGTTGAACAGCAGCCGTAGAACCTCCTGGTCGAACTCGCACTCCCCTTCGGCGATTCGGCGCACGGTGTCGAGGAAGTGTTCGTCGGCGACCCGCTCCTTGAGCAGATAGCCCACGCCTCTGACTCCGGAACCCGTCAGTTCGGTGAGATGGGTTACCTGAATGCTCTGGGACAGCAGGAGAATCCCCACTCCGGGGTGGGACTGCCGGATGTCGACCGCGGCCCGCAGGCCTTCGAGGCGCTTGGTGGGCGGCATTCTGATGTCGATCACCGCGAGGTCGGGGGCGGTGCGGGCGACCGCCGCTCGGAGGGCGTCCGCGTCGCCGACCTGGGCGGTGATCCGGTGTCCTCGGCTCTCCAGCAGTGCGGCCAGCGCGGACCGGAACAGCCGCTCGTCATCGGCGAGCACGATGCGCAGGGGGTCGGTCGGCCGTACGGCTGCCGGTCCCGCCCCGTGTGGTGTCCACTCCGGTGTCCGTCCCGAATCCGTCATCCTCGTCCGTCCTCCCCCTCGGCGGGTGCCTCCTGGGAACGCCCGGCCCGTCCGGTCGTCAACGTGGCTGCTACGACGGTCCCTCGGCCCGGCGCGCTGCTGACGGTCATCGCGCCGTCGAACACCGCCACCCGGTCCCGCAGACCGAGCAGCCCGGTGCCCCCGTCGGGGTCGGCACCGCCGATGCCGTCGTCGGTGACCGCGAGCCGCAGTACGCCGTCCTCGTGTCGTACGTCGATGTCGATGGTCGTCGCGTGGGCGTGTTTCAGGGCGTTGGTGACCGCCTCCGCCGCGATGAAGTACGCGGTGGCCGCGAGGGGCCGCGGCAGTTCGGGTACCTCTGTCGCGCTGACCCGAACCGGGCAGGGGGACCGGGCGGCGATCATCTCCAGGGCCGCCACGAGCCCCGTCTCGCTGAGGACGGCCGGGTGGATTCCGTGGGCGAGGTCGCGCAGCTGGTCCATGCCCTCGCCCATCAACTCCGCGATGCGGTCCAGGAGTTCGGCCAGCTCGGCCGACGCTGTCGGCTCGGGCGCCCGCTGGGTGGCCAGTCGCCGGCGTGCCAGCCGCAGCGTCAGCAGCGCGGTGACGAACCTCGACTGCGCGCCGTCGTGCAGATCGTGCTCGATCCGCCGGCGCTGCTCGTCGCCCGCTTCGACGATGCGGGCGCGGGACGCCCGTACCTCGGCCAGTTGTGTCCGGACCTCGGCGGCGAGCCGTTGGTTGTCCAGTTCGAGCGCCACCGCCGAGACGACCGCCTCCAGTACGTACCTGTCCTCCCGCAGCGCCGGGTCGTGGAGCAGGACGCCGACCCGTCGACCGTTCCGTTCCAGCGGGCTGACCTGCTGTCCGGGCGCGGCACTGAGCGTACGGCCCTGGCTGTCGACGTAGCCGACCGCGTCCGGGGCGGGGAACCCCACTTGTACGGAGGTGTCGCCGAGTGCTTTCGCGAGCGCGTCGCGGAGTTGTTCCTCGGAGGCGAGCGGCATCCGGCGGAGCAGGTCGGCCACGGCGGTGCGGCCCAGCCGGACGCGCCACACGCCGGCCAGGAACGCCAACGGCAGCAGGAGCACGGACACATGCGCGATGTTGATGAGGGGGGAGTGGGTCCACGAGGGCCCGGTCCCGAGCATCCCGTCCAGCGCGGAGGCGAGACCGCCGACCAGGCCGACGACGTAGAGCGGGGCGAGGACGCGTCGGGCGGGGCGGGTGGCGGTCGTCCAGTGGGCCAGCAGGGCGGCGACCACGGCTCCGCTCATGACGAACTGGACCACGTCGGTCGCCTGGCGCAGCCAATCCACCGGGTGCACCAGCAGCAGGTTCGGCACGACCGAGGTGGAGAACGGGACGCTCAGCGGCATCAGCACGAAGGCCGTCAGATATCCGGCACCGGCCAGCACGCGGTCGGTCCGGGACCTCAACAGGCCGTCCGGGTACATCAGCAGCAGCGGGATGAGGAAACCGCTGGACGCCGAACGGACGAGCAGGCCCACGGTGTGCACGACCGGGTCCAGGCTGATCTGCAGGTCCTCCGCGAACCAGCCCGTCCCGACCAGCAGCATCATCAGCCCGACGCGGTTGCCGGGCCGTCGCAGCCGGGCCAGCAGTCCGGCCACCAGGTACAGCCCGCCGACGGCTGCCGAGAACGGGATCGTGGTCGTGGTGGGGTACCGGCCAGGAGCGGTCACGATCAGTACGTACGTCCCGAACCCCGCGCCGAACACGGCCAGCGCGACGGCCTCACGCCGGGCCGACAGCGGCACGCCCAGGGCACCGGACAAGTACGCCGCCCCCTCCCCCACCGACGCGACTACTCAGCGTAGGGCCGAAGCAACCCTTCCCGTGGCGGAATCCGCGCAATACGGGTCACTCCGTCGGCGGGGCGGGCCGGAGCGCGCACCCTCAACTCCCGGAGCCGCTCCCGGGTTTGGTCGTCGGGGCCGACTGAAGGAAGGAATTGCGTGCCTCAGCCGCCGGAGCAACTCGGTCACCGGTCCATGCCGGCCGGGCGGCCCGCACGGGTCGGTCACAGAGTCGCGACCACCTCGATCTCGACCAGAAAACCTTCCGCGAAGAGCGTCTCCACGCCCACACACGTGCTCGCGGGCGGCGTCTGCCCCTCCCCTCGGCAGCCGGCGATGAGCGCGATCAACTGCTCCGCGTTGTCGGTGTCGTACCCGACGAGGTGAATGGTCTCCTTGATGATCTTGCTGCGGCTCGAACCTCCGGCGGCCAGTACCGCGTCGATGTTCTCGTAGGCCTTGGCGAACTGCGCGGCCAGGTCGCCGCGGCCGACGAGTTTCCCTTCGGCGTCCCACGCGACCTGTCCGGACGTGTAGAGGAGACCCAGGCCGGGGACCGCCAGACCGTGGGAGATCACGCCGGTGAGGGGCGGGAGTTCAGCGGGATTCAGCGCGATGGTCGAAGACATGGCGAGGCCTTCCCTCTTGCCAGGAGAATGGGTGTTTCCGTCATTCCCGTGCCGTACGCAGCGGGTGTTCGCCTAATTGCGACGCGACGCCGGAATGGGGTGCCGCATCGGAACGGTTGCCGCCGTCGACGCGATCAGTACGGTGGCGTCGGCATCGTCGTTGCTGGTGAGACGATGCTCCTTCGACGAGTCGAAATGCACCGAATCCCCGGCATTGAGTTGCAGCGATACGCCAGAGATGTCGAGCGTGATCGCCCCCGACACGACATGCAGCCATTCCTCGCCGACATGTCGCGCGGTCTTGGTGTGTTTACCGGCCGTCAATTCGACCCGGATGACGGACATCGTTTCGCGCGGCCCGCTCAGTACGGTGTAGCGGCCGTCCTGGCCCTCACGCGTCATCGCCTCGTCGGCGCGCACCAGATGGAAGTCGTCCTGGTCGGGTTCCTGTACCAGTTCGCTGATGGATACGCCGTACACGCGGGCGATCTGCAGCAGGCTGCCGATGGACGGCTTGCGTACGCCCTTCTCCAGGCGCGAGAGATGCGCCGAGGAGATGCCGGTCTGTTCGGCCAGTGTCGTCAGGGTGATGCCCCGTTCGCCCCGCATGTCCTTGAGGCGTTGGGCAACCCACAGATCAGTGTCCTCGATCGACATTCCCGCACGATAACATGCCTGTGAGGCAATTGAGCCCGCCTGCCAGGCACATCGGACGGGGCTCCTAGGTGAGCTTCAGCAGTTCCTGCGCGAAGCCGTCCGGGTGCGTCAGCAGGCCGACATGGGTGACGCCGGACAGGGCGACGACCCGGAACCCGCGTTTCTCCGCCGCGGCGGCCACCTCGGTGAAGAAGTCCTGATCGGCGCAGTGGATATAGGTGACGGGCTTGGCTGCCAGAACCTCTTCGCTGCCGGGCCCGAGCGCTTCCTCGTGGGTGAACCGCGGCATCGGTGTCATCCTGCTCGACAACCACGCCGCCCCCTCCTCGTCCGCACCGAGCGCCCCGGTGTCGAGCGGCGCCACCTCCCACTCGGCCGGCCCCCGCGCCTCGGCGAACGCCGGCTCCAGCCAGGGCAGCATCCCGAACGCCGACTCGCCGGTCACGGGGGCGAAGGCGTCCGCGTAGACCACCTGTCCGACCCGGTCGGCGGCGAGCGCGGCAGCGCCCGTGATCACCATCCCGCCGTAGCTGTGCCCGACCAGGATCGCGTCCTGCACCCCTTCGGATTCCAGGAGTTGGGCGATCTCCCGCGCGTGGACACCCAGGCCGACGTCCGGCGCGGAGAGCTCGTGGCGCTCGGCGAGACCGGCCAGCGTGGGGGTGAGCACCGTATGGCCGGCGCCCTCCAGCAAGGGGCGCAGCCGGTCCCACACCCAGCCGCCGCCCCACGAACCGTGTACGAGTACGAACGTTGCCATGGCCCGCTCCTCCTGAGTCTCCAAGACCCCTCGGCCTTTCCCACAGAGTCACGGTCCAGCTCACCCAAGTCAACCTCTCAGGCAAATTAAATTGCCTATTAGGTCGGAATGCCGACCGGCCCGTGCGCCGTCACAGCAGCGCCAGCCCCGGTTCGTGCAGGATCTCCGCGATACCGGCCAGCAGTTCGGAGCCCTGCCGGCCGTCCATCAGCCGGTGGTCGAAGGAGAGCGCGAGTTGGGTCACCCACCGGGGCTCGATCCGTTCGTCCCCGTCGTCGTCCCGGAGGACCCAGGGCATACGGCGGACTGCGCCCACGGCGAGAATGGCGGCCTCCCCCGGGTTGAGGATCGGGGTACCGGTGTCCACCCCGAACACCCCCACGTTGGTGAGCGTGATGGTTCCGCCCGTCATGTCCTGCGGGGAGGTGCGGCCGGCCCGGGCGGTCGCGGTCAAGTCCGCGAGCGCCTGGGCCAGTTCACGCAACGACATCCGGTCCGCGCCCTTGAGGTTCGGCACGACCAGACCGCGGTCCGTCGCCGCCGCGACCCCGAGGTTGACGTAGTGCTTCAGGACGATCTCCTGCGCCGCCTCGTCCCAACTGGAGTTCGCCTCAGGGGTCTTGGCCAGCGCGATCAGCAGAGCCCGGGCGAAGAACAGCAGCGGGGTGACCCGCAGATCGCGGAACTCCCTGCGCCCTGCGACAAGTTCACGCAGCCGCATGGTGGCGGTGACGTCGACGGTGATGAACTCGGTGACGTGCGGTGCGGTGAAGGCGGAGGCGACCATGGCCGCGGCCGTGTGCTTGCGCACCCCGCGGATCGGAATGCGGGTCTCGGCCGGTCGCGCCGGGTCCAGGGCCGGGGCCGGAGCGACCTGTGGGACCGTGCGGCCGGCGGCTTCGCGCACGTCTTCGCGGGTGATGGTGCCACCGGGTCCGGTGGGGGTGACGGCGGTGAGGTCTACCCCAAGGTCCTTGGCGAGTTTACGGACCGGCGGTTTGGCCGCGGGGCGTTCGACCTCCTGGTCCACACGGCCGGCCTCGACTCGATCCTCAGGCAGCGAAGTCCCTTGCTCCGGTACGGCGGAGCGCCTTCTGCGACGGCCGGCGCCTCCGCCCTGCGGACCGTATCCGACCAGCAGCGCCGCCTGTTCCGGCTCCGGCCGCCGCGTCGCACGACCGTCCGACAGTCCGTCCGCAGCACCTCCCGGTGGGCCGGTGTCGATCGTGATGAGCGGCTTGCCGACCGCCAGGGACTCCCCGACTTCCGCGTGGAGGGCGCTGACGACACCGGCGTAGGGCGAGGGGAGTTCTACGGCGGCCTTGGCCGTCTCCACCTCGACGATGATCTGGTTGACCTCGACGGTGTCGCCGGGCCGTACCGACCAGGCCAGGATCTCCGCCTCCGTCAGGCCCTCGCCGACGTCGGGGAGCAGGAACTGCTGCGGGCTCGTCACGGTGCGCCCCTTCCTAGTAACTCAGGCTGCGGTCAATGGCGTTGAGGATCCGGTCGACCCCGGGAAGCCAGTCCGACTCGAGGCGGCTGGGCGGGTAGGGGGTGTCGTATCCGGTGACCCGTCCGACGGGAGCTTCGAGGAAGTGGAACTCCTCGTCCTGCAGTCGTGCGGCGACCTCGGCGCCGAACCCGTGGGAGTGGGCGGCCTCATGGACCACGACGGCCCGGCCTGTGCGGTGCACGGACGCGCGGACGGTCGTGATGTCCCAGGGCGAGAGACTGCGCAGGTCTACGACCTCCACGCTGCGCCCCTCCTCCGCCGCGGCCTCGGCCGCTTCCAGGGCGACGGGAACTGTCGGGCCGTAGGCGATGAGGGTCACGTCCGTGCCCTCGCGGCGGACCACGGCCCGGTCCAGGGGCTGGGGTGACGAGGGGTCGATCTCTCCCTTGGTCCAGTAGTGCCGCTTGGGTTCGAGGAAGATCACGGGGTCGTCGTCGGCCACGGCCTGTTGGATCATGTGGAACGCGTCGTGCGGGGTGGAGCAGGTGACCACCTTCAGCCCGGCCGTGTGGGCGAAGTACGTCTCCGGCGACTCGGAGTGGTGCTCGATCGAGCCGATGCCGCCGCCGTAGGGGATGCGGATCACCACGGGCAGGGAGATACGGCCGGCCGAGCGGTGCCGGAGTTTGGCGAGCTGGGTGATGATCTGGTTCGCGGCCGGGTAGACGAAGCCGTCGAACTGGAGCTCGCAGACGGGCCGGTAGCCGCGCATGGCAAGTCCGACGGCCGCTCCGACGATGCCTGCCTCGCCGAGTGGGGTGTCGACCACGCGCAGGTCGCCGAAGTCCTTGCGCAGGCCGTCCGTCACGCGGAACACACCGCCGAGCCGGCCGATGTCCTCGCCCATGAGCAGGACTTTGGGGTCGTCGGTCAGGGCTTGGCGCAGGCCGTCGTTGAGGGCTTTCACCATGGAAACGGTCACTGCCGCTCTCCGTCCTGCGGTCCGGTGGAGACGAATTCCAGGTGCTCGCGCAGCTGTTGGCGCAGATCGGCGGGCGGCTGCGCATAGGTGTGCTCGAAGGGGGAGGCCGGGTCGGGCTCGGCCAACTCGCGGCAGCCGGCGCGCAGTTGCCCGGCGAGGTCTCGTTCGCGTTGTTCGAGGTCGGTGAAGTGGTCGTCGGTCACCGCGCCCGTGGACCGCAGATGGGCCTCCAGCCGCTCCAGCGGATCCCGGGCCGCCCAGTCCTCGGTCTCGGCGGCGGGCCGGTAGCGGGTCGCGTCGTCGGCGGTGGTGTGAGCGTTGACGCGGTAGGTGAGGGCCTCGATCAGCGTCGGGCCACCGCCCGAGCGTGCCCGGTGCAGCGCCTGGCGCGTCGCGGCGAGGCAGGCCAGGACGTCGTTGCCGTCGACGCGGATGCCCGGAAACCCGTATCCGGCCGCCCGCCTGGCCGCGGGGATGCGGCTCTGCACGCTATAGGGGGCGGAGATGGCCCACTGGTTGTTCTGGCAGAAGAAGACCACCGGCAGGTTCTGGGCGGCGGCCCAGACGAACGCCTCGTTGGTCTCGCCCTCGCTCAGCGCGCCGTCGCCGAGGAACGCCAGGACGGCCGTGTCGCGGTCGGGGTCGCCCGTCCCGGTGCTGTCGTCCCGGTGCAGGCCCATGGCGTAGCCCACCGCGTGCAGGGTCTGCGCCCCGATGACCAGGGTGTACAGGCTGAAGTGCCGGGCGTAGGGGTCCCAGCCGCCGAGTGTGGTGCCGCGGAAGAGGCCAAGCAGTGCGACCGGGTCGAGGCCGCGGCACCAGGCCACGCCGTGTTCGCGGTAGGTGGGGAAGACCATGTCCTGGCGGCGCAGGGCGTGCGCCGCGCCGACCTGTGCCGCCTCCTGGCCGCGCAGTGACGGCCACAGGCCCAGTTCGCCCTGCCGTTGGAGGGCGATGGCCTCCGTGTCCAGTCGGCGGGTGAGTGTCATGTCGCGGTGCAGGGCGGCGAGGTCGACGGTCGCCAGGTCGAGCGGCAGCCTGTCGTCCGGGCTCAACTTCCCTGACGGGTCGAGGAGTTGTATCGGCGGGTCGAAGGGTGATGTCTCCGGCGGCGCGGGTTCGGTGGGTGCCATGCGTGGTCTCTTTCCGGGCAACGGGCGATGTCGGGTCGGGATTCAGCGCGGGGGCATGCGCAGGGCGCCGTCGAGGCGGATGACCTCGCCGTTGAGCATCGGGTTGTCGAGGATGTGGCCGACCAGGGAGGCGTATTCGTCCGGTGAGCCGAGTCGGGACGGATGCGGTACGGCCGCGCCCAGTTGTGTCCGTGCCTTCTCCGGGAGTCCCGACAGCAGCGGGGTGTCGAACAGCCCGGGCGCGACGGTGACGACGCGAATGGCCGAGTCGGCCAGGTCCCGGGCCGCCGCCAGGGTCAGGGAGGCCACCCCGCCCTTGCTCGCCGCGTAGGCGGCCTGGCCGATCTGTCCGTCGTAGGCGGCGATCGACGCGGTGCAGACGATGACGCCCCGGTCGCCGTTGTCCGGGGTGTTGCCCGCCATGACGGTGGCAGCGGCGGCGAGTACATGGAAGGTGCCGAGCAGGTTGATCTCGATCACGCGCCGGAAGTCCCCGGCGGGCAGTGCTCCCCGCTTGCCCAGGATGCGGCCGGGTGTCGCGATCCCGGCGCAGTTGACCGCCGCGCGCACCGGTCCGTGCCCGGCCGCGTCCACGAAGGCCTGCCGGACCTGTTCCGGATCGGTCACATCGGCGGGGACGAAATGGGCGCGTTCTCCCAACGCGGCGGCTGCGGCCTTGCCTTGGCTGTCCGGGAGGTCCAACAGCACGACCGTACGGCCCTGTCGGTGCAGTCGGTGCGCGGTCGCCCGCCCCAGTCCGGAGCCGCCGCCCGCTATGACGGCAACGGCGTCGTGTGGTGCCACGGTGCCCGCCTTTCTCAGGTTCGTGTTCTCAAGTTCGTTGGAAACGTGGCGTGTTCAGGAGCCGGCGAGATGGCGGCCGATGACCATGCGCTGGATCTGGTTGGTGCCCTCGAAGATCTGGGTGATCTTCGCCTCGCGCATATAGCGCTCCACCGGGTGCTCGCGGACGTATCCGGCACCGCCGAGGACCTGGACGGCATCGGTCGTCACGGCCATCGCCGTGTCGGTCGCGATGAGTTTGGCGATGCTGGCCTGCCGACTGAACGGCCGGCCGGAGTCCTTTCGGCGGGCGGCGACCAGGTAGGTGGCGCGGGCCGCCTCGGTGCGCGCGGCCATGTCGGCGAGCAGGAAGCCCACGCCCTGGTGCTCGATGATGCGGCGGCCGAACGTCCGGCGCTCACGGGCGTAGTCGACCGCGTGGTCGAGCGCCGCCCGTGCGATGCCGACCGCGACGGCCGCGATGCCGAGGCGGCCGGCGTCGAGTGCGGACAGCGCGATCCGCAGTCCCTGGCCCGGCTCGCCGATCAGCCCGTCCTCGGGGATGTGCACGTCGTCGAAGTTCATGACCGCGGTGGTGGAACTGCGCAGCCCCATCTTGCGCTCCGGGGCGCCCGCGCCCAGGCCGGGCGACCCGGCGTCCACATGGAAGCAGGAGATGCCGTTGCGGGGGTCGTCGCAGGTGCGCAGAAACGCGGTGTAGAAGTCCGCCTCACCACCATGGGTGACCCAGGCCTTGGTACCCCGGGCGACCCACGCCCCGCCGTCGTGTGCCGCGCGGGCCCGGATGGCACTGGGGTCGGAACCCGCGTGCTCCTCGGACAGGCAGTACGCGCCCAGTGCCGTGCCGCTCAGCTGCCACGGGAGCAGCGTCTGCTTCTGGCTCGTGGAACCGAAGGACGCTACGGCGTGGCAGGACAGGGTGTGGACGCTGACGCCGACCGCGACGGCGGCCCACCGGGCGGCCAGTTCTTCGAGTACTTGCAGGTAGACGGCATAGGGCTGGCCGCCGCCTCCAACGTCCTCGGCGAAGGGAAGGGTCAGCAGTCCCGTTTCGCCCAGGAGGTGGAACACCTCGCGGGGGAAGCGGCCCTCCTCCTCGAACTCCGCGGCACGCGGGGCGAGTTCCTTGTCCGCGATGTCGGCGGTCAGCTCCAGCAGCTCCTGGGCTTCGCTGGAGGGTAGTTCGCGCTCAACTTTCACCGCTGAGTCCCTTTCTCACGTCCTCGAACGGCGGTCGCCGACCGGTTGGCAGGTGTGGACAGTGGAGCGGCGGGACCCAGCGGCAGGCAATAAAGTTGCGGGTATCTTGCACACGATGCAAGAAACTGGACTCACGACACGATTGCCCGCAAAGAACGAGCGTCAACGGCAGGAGGACGGCACATGACCGACACGGGACTCATCGACAGCGTCGACCGCGCGATTCTGGAGTTGCTGGTCGAGGACGGCCGCCGAACGATGACGGAGATCGCGGAGCGGGTCAGGCTCTCCCCGTCGGCGGTCAAACGCCGGGTCGACCGACTGGAGCGGGTCGGTGTCATCGCGGGCTACACGGTCACCCTCGACCACGGAAAGCTCGGCGCCGGCTTCGAGGCCTTCGTCGAGCTGCGGTTCGCCGGCGACGTCAAGGTCGAGGCGATCACGATGGCCGCCACCAGCGTGCCGGAGGCCCAGGAGGTCTTCACCGTCGCGGGCGACCCCGACGCCCTGGTCCGCGTCCGGGTGACCGACGTGCAGCACCTGCGAGATGTCATCGACCGTCTCCGGCGCACGGGCGCGGTGATCGGCACCAAGACGCTCATGGTGCTGGGCGCCTGGCGAAGGGGCGACTGAAAGGGCCGGACCCTCTGCCACCGAGGCAACATAAATTACCTCTGAGGTTGACATGCGACGGAGGATGGTTGCAGCCTGAAAGAAATTCCTCGTGACCTCGCACCGGAAAGGACGTGCTGATGTCCGTCACCACCGGCAGCAACGACATCGACTTCGACAACACCGAGGAACTCGACATTCCTCGCCTCGCGGAGAGCCGCGACACCATCGAGGCCGAACGTACGCACCGCAAGCGGCAGTTGGCCGCCGCGTTCCGGATCTTCGCCCGCTACGGCTTCGACGAGGGCATCGCCGGACACATCACCGCCCGGGACCCCGAGTTCCCCGACCGGTTCTGGGTCAACCCGTACGCGGTGCACTTCTCCAGGATCCGCGTCAGCGACCTGCTGCTCATCGACGAGGAAGGCCGGGTGATCGAGGGCGACCGCAGGACCAACAAGGCGGCCTTCTGGATCCACTCCTCCATCCACCACGCCCGCCCGGACGTCGTGGCGGTGGCACACGCCCACACCATCCACGGCAGGGCCTTCGCCTCGCTGGACAAGCCCCTGGACCCGATCGTGCAGGAGTCCTGCGCCTTCTACGAGGACCATGTCCTGTTCGACGAGTACAAGGGTCTGGTCCTCGAGAAGTCCGAGGGCGACCGCATCGCCGTCCGACTCGGCGACCGGAGGGCGGCCATTCTCCGGCACCACGGCCTGCTGACCGTGGGACGGTCGGTCGAGGAGGCCGCGTGGTGGTTCATCACCATGGAGCGCGCCTGCCAGATGCAGCTGCTCGCCGACGCCGCCGGAGAGCCCCGGATCATGACCGAGGAGGAAGTGACCCTGGCGCACCGGCAGTTCAGCAACGCCAACATGGCGCGGCACAACTTCAATCTCCTGGCCGACCTCGTGGTGGAGGAGGAGCCCGACGTACTGGAGTGATCAGAGGGCCCACCAGCAGTACAGTCTCCGGTTGTCCGCCACGGCCCGTCGCGCCAGCCCGGACAGCAACCGAAGCACCTCCAGCGCGTCGGCGGACGGCAGACCCACCTCCTCCACGGCCCCGAACGGCCCCGCCACCAGGCCCAGTTGGCCATCCGTTGCCGAGGCCAGCGCGTCCCGGAGCGTGTCGGAGACGCTGATGACGAAGGCGGCTTCGGCCTCGGGGTCCGAGAGCAGTTGCCCGGAACGCGGGCGGGCGCGTGCCTCGTCGTAGGCGCAGTCCGTGAGGAGGCCTTCGAGCCGCGCCACGACGACCACCGGGTCGATGCCCTTCAGGGACAACACGTCGAAGACCGCCGGATCCGGCCCGCCCGGTGCGTCGAGGACACCGACGGCGGCCTCGTCGCTCGCGGCGGAGTAGTAGTCGCAGATCGCCATGCCGTAGATCCTGCCCGATACCGGGTTCCGGAGGACGCCTGTCGTACGGTTGCCACTCGGGGTTGGTGAACATAGGGGTGGAAATGGCCGTTTCCGACGACGAGTTGACGCGCACGCTGCCCGGCATCCTGCGGGAGCACTCGGATCGGATCGGCGACAAGACCGCCTATCTGGACGACCGACGTGCCGTCACCTACCGGGAGTTGGAGCAGCGCACCGCCCGACTGGCGGGCCATCTGGTACGGCTCGGGGTGGGTCGTGGGGACCGGGTCGCGATCCATCTGGGCAACCGGGTGGAGCTGGTCGAGGCCTGGCTCGGCGTGCTGCGTGCCGGGGCGATCGGCGTGCTGCTCAACTCCGCAGCCTCGGAAGAGGAGTTGGCGTA
>Ga0307516_10004354_pt1 | contig 17507 bp, 24 predicted proteins | sample 19_EM_MG_FD_203310 | JGI IMG/M metagenome (GOLD analysis project Ga0307516, IMG submission 203310) | Populus trichocarpa ectomycorrhiza microbial communities from riparian zone in the Pacific Northwest, United States - 19_EM | ecosystem: Host-associated > Plants > Roots > Unclassified | place...
CAATAAGTGATTTTCTGTGCGATCGAAGAGCATAGCCAACTGCGTGTAGTAGCATTATAACTAGTAATGAAACTGCTCACAGTGCACACTCATTGCTCCCGTAAGCTTCCCTAGCTTTCCTAGCTTTCCTAGCTTCCCTAGCTCCCGTAAGGTGGTGGTTGCGTCGGTAAGGTTGGTGGTTGCGTCGGTAAGATTGGTGGTGCGTCCGTAGCTTTGCTAGCTTTGCTAGCTTTCCTAGCTTCCGTAAGTGGGTGGTTGCTTCGGTAAGATTCACTATCCTTACCGGAGCTACAGATGCTAGCGAAGCTAGCAATGCTAGCAAAGCTATTGACGCAGGTCGTTCTTACCGACGTGCAGGGATAATTCCTTAATTTTATCCTGATGAACTCCTACAGGATCAAGCAACTGCAGTCAACTTCTACCACAACTGTCTGGAAAACTCTCCACCATCACAATGCACACCAAAAACCCATCCCCCCACTCGAAGGCCACACAGACTTTGAGAGTAAATGCAAGTCTCTTTGTTCTGCGCTTTTTCCAGCAGTCAACGATAAACCATGACCACCATTGCCTGACGGCTTTCTCACCTCAAAGCAAAATATGGAACACCATACTCGCTCCGTCACCCAGGAGGTACAGCTGGCCATCACCCACCTGATGTATGGTACCTCTGTCGGCCCTGATGGCATCAGCTATACAACACTCCGTCATGTGCACGAAGCAGTCCCAAGACTTCTTCCTCTTCTTTTCGATGCGTGTCTCCAATATACATTCCACCCTCCCGAGTGGAAGACTGCCAACTGTGTTATCATCCCCAAACCTTGCAAAAACACCTACTCACACCCCAAGTCATACCGACCGATTTCTCTTCAGTCATGCTTCGGCAAGCTGCTGGAAGTGATTGTCGCCAAGTGACTCTCTCACTCGGCAATGTTGTGTGGCGCTACACACCCATCCCAGATGGGCGGTCAGCCTGACAATTTGGCAGTCGATGCACTTCTACGCACAATCAGTCCAATTGCTGATGCCATTAGCATCAAGAAGACAGCTGCCTCAGGAATGAATGCTGCTCAGCGACCAGCAGTACTCACACACGATATCGAAGGTGCCTTCAACCAAATCCATCGTACAACCCTTCAACAAGTTATGTCCTAGTGTCAAATGCCAACCTATCTCATCAGATGGATAACAGCTTTCAACACAGACTGTCAACTTTCCTTCGGTTTCGATCAGCAAACAGAAGAACCACAGCCATACCACTGTGGACTACCCCAAGGCTCTCCGGTCTCCCCCATTCTCTTCCTTATCTTCAGCAATGCGATGCTGGAAAAGTCACACTACCCCGCAGACGCTGTGGACACATCATACATTGATGATGTTTGCATGGTGCAGACCTCACAGACCATTGCCAGAGCAAATACACTACTGGACGACCGAACTGAACAATATCTCCTCCGGGGACTCACCCTTGGTCTCACCTTCTCCGTTGCCAAGACAGAGCTGCTTTACTGCCTTCCTATCACCAGCAAGAACAAAAACATCAGCCTCTCATCTCACCCGCCACTCAGAATCATGAATACCACCATCCTACCACAACGCCACATCAAGTATTTGGGGGTTCATATCGTTGAGTCACTTACCTTCCTACACCATACAGCAATGGCAGCCGCCCATGGCAGCCAAGTGCAGGGAAGTTTCAAGTTCCTTCGGCACAGGTCACGTGGCGTGCCTGCTCAGGTGGCACACCACCTGGCATTGACAGCAATATTTCTGACTATGTTCTGGGCCTTACCAGCCTGGTGGACAGGAAGTCCATCGACAACCAACACCCTCAAAACCACATACAATGCAGTTGCACGATGGATCACTGGTCTCCCCTTCAATACCAGAATCACCAACCTTATTATGCTCGCTCACCTCGCTCCCATAGAAGTATACCTCGACTACCTATCCCTATGCTTTGCCATCCGTCTTCACTTCCTGCCTGCCTGCCATGCAACAGGTCCCCCTCGCCAACACCCTCACACACGACAAGATTTACCGGACCTTCACCATCTTTACAACCTCAGCAAACACCTGATTATGGGGAAGTTAGAGGATTGTATCACACACCTCCTAGTGAATTGCGTCCACCCAGTCACCTCCCCAAATCGCGACAAGATCACCACCCCACGACAGCTACACCAGCAATGGCTCCATACCTTGTCGGAAAAAACCATTATCATCTATACTAATGGTTCGCAACTCGACAATGGAAAAACCGGTTGCGGATGGGTCATATTCTGCAAGAACCCGGAACTCGTTCAACTCAACGAAGGCCACTGTCACCTCGGAGCAAGAGCGGCGGTGTTCGACACTGAACTCCATGCTGTACAAGAGGCCACCTCCTCACTACTCACTACCATCTCACCCCATGCCAATGTCTACATCTGTATTGACAATAGAGCCGCCATTGACACCCTCAGTTTCAACAATTCGAACCACGAATACGCCAGACGGGCACTCAACAACATCACAAAACTCCACTTACTCAGATGGAAGATCCGAACGGTATGGTGTCCCTCACACTGAGATATCCCAGGCAACGACTGTGCAGACACTTTGGCAAAACAAGGCGCATCTGGTCACACTCCATGCCAATATGCAACCACTACAAAGACTTGGCTTCTGAGTCAGGCACGGTCACAGCTCCTCTGCTGGTGGAAAGTAAAACTTCCCCACTCAGCTCCGTCCTTTAAGTTTCCTGACCACCTCCAAGATGTCGAATGGAAAGAGACCCGTGCAATATGGCGTGTCTTCTCAAACCGCTCACCCTCGGAGCCACACCCAAACCAGGCAGATGATCCGTGCTCCTGCGGGTCAGACACAAACTCCTCACACCACCTCCTGAGAGACTGTGTTCTACTGGCAACACACCGAGCCAATTTGCTGGCCTCCTCAGTAGGAGACATCCAGGCCTCCGACTTTATCACCAATGCGAAAAACTTCATCCCCCTCTGCCGGTTCCTGAGGGCAACCGGCCTAGGACATACCAAAAGCCTCTGCTTTGACGAGAACCCAGCCTCAAGCGACAACGGAAGCGACGACTCGGGTTGGCCTGAGCCTTACTTCGGGGTCTTCGAATTTTGATGAGAACATTACAACCACACTGGATCTGTCAGGGAAGAGTTGGATGGGGCGTTACTCTGTCTTTTCCTGCTCTTGTACTGGGGTTCCACAATGTGTCACAGGGTGACGATTTGTTATTTTCTGCGATTTGTGTTTTGCTTTTTCTGACGGTAGGGAAAGATGGGAGCCCCATGGGGGTGGTGCAGCGTGGTGGAGCATAGATGGGCTGTAGTCCCGAATGCAATAGAAATGCATTGAATATTATCTCTCCCCACAGACCTACCTCTCTACACGTGACCGGCGCTGCGACCAGCAAACCCCACAAAAACAACAAGCCCACGCAAAGGCGTGTGAGAGGACCGCGACGAGACCATGCCGGGCGTGACGGATACCGTGAGAACAACAAGCCCACACAAAGGCGTGTCAGAGGACCGTGACGAGACCATGCCGGGCATGACGGATACAGCGAGAAGAACTAGCCCACTCAAAGGCGTGTGAGAAGACCGCGACGAGACCATGGCGGGCGTGATGGATACGGGAAGCGTGAGACGGACAGCAAGTGGGGAGACGATTTTCTCAATCTGGAAGGGACCGTGATTCTTGTGGTCCAACTTTTTCGAGGGCCGGTGCGTCTTGATGTTGCGTCTGCTGAGCATCACCAAGTCTCCTACTTGGTATGCCGGAGGTTCCTTTCTCGTGGGGCCAGTATATGGGCACATTCGCTCCCGCGCTTCTTCCAATCCTTTCCGGGTCTCGTCGTGCATGGCATGTATCCAGTGGGCGTAGGCCTTGCTGGCGGGGTTGAGCGGTACCATCGACGCTGGGTTCCCTGCTGCCGGGTGGAAGCCGCAGTTTGTGTAGAACGGGGCCATACCATTGCCTGTGGTGGCCGAGTTGTTGTAGGCGAACTCGGCCATCGGCAGTAGTCATACCCAGTTGTCCTGTTCTTTGCCAACGAAAGCTCGGAGGTAGGCCTCAATCATCTGGTTGTGACGCTCCGTCTGTCCATCTGTTTGTGGGTGGAATGCCGTGGACATATGGGGTCGGATGCCGGAGAGCTGTAGGAACTCCTTCCATACCTCCGACGTGAACGGAGAGTCTCTGTCTGACACAATGTCAGTCAGCAATCCGTGGTGTTTCCATACCTCTCGGCCAAAGATGACCGCTAGGTCCGCTACGGTTATTTCCCAGAGTGGGATGAAGTGCGCCATTTTGGTGAAACGGTCGATAACCACCCATAGCTGGTCGCATCATTCGGAAACGGGCAGTTCCGTGATGAAATCCATTGCTATGGACTGCCATGGTGTATATGGTAACTCCAGCAGGGAAGACAGCCCGTATGGTTGGTGACAGAAGGCCTTGTTCTGTTGGCAGTTGGGGCAGCTTTCAACGAAATCGATGATCCGTTCGTTCATTTTTGGCCCCCGGAAGTTCCGCCGAATAAGTTCGATGGTCTTGTCTTGACCCATGTGTCACGCCACCCTGGAGTCATGCTCGGATTCCAGGCTCTGCTGTACTATCCCTTCCGGCACCCAGAGCAAGTTCCTTTGGTACAGGAGCCCATCTCTTAATTCCACCGTTTGTTCCTTGACCTTTTGGTCTTTCGGAGCCGGTTCTTCCAGTTCCACTTCCTTTTTTCCCTTTTGGTAGGCCGCGTCCTTACTCACTTCTTCCCGAACTTTCTGCAGGAATCCCTCGTTCCATTTTCTTGCAGGTAGCAAGACTAATTGGGCTGACGATCAGATGAACGAGATGTTTTTTCTTTCGCTTAGGCTTTCCCTGTCCAGGTTTTTTGCCTGCAAAACCGTCGTGATCGGCTGGTTTCCTACCCCCCCTTTTTCCAAGCGGTACTCCGAACGCCTTGACAACGCATCGGGCTTGCTGTTTTGGGTTCCTGGTCGGTAATAGATTCGGAAATCAATTCCTGCCAGTTCCTGGGCCCAACGAGCCTGCCGTCAGTTTGGTACTTTGGTTGTCGTAAAGTATTCCAGGTTCTGGTGGTCCGAGAAAACCTGGATTTGGTATGTTGCTCCTTCGCAGTAGCGTCGCCAGTGTTTGAACGCGTTCACCACTGCTAGCAGCTCCTTGTCGTGGATATCGTAGTTGATTTGCGCTGGTTGGAATTTCCAAGAGTGGAATGCCACTGGGTGGAGGCGGTTTTCTTCATCTCGTTGGGATATGATGGCGGCTAGCGCGAAGTCGGAGGCGTCTGATTCGATGATTACCTGCCTAGTTGGGTCGAAGTGGGCTAGAATAGGGGCCGTAGTGAATCGCTGCTTGAGTTCTTCGAAGGCTCCCTGCGCTTCTTGATTCCAGGCCCATCCTTCCTATATCTCTTTCTTTGTCAGTTCCGTCAGCAGTCGTGCTATCCATGAGTAGTTCTGGATGAAGCGCTGATAGAAATTAGCAAACCCCAGGAAGGATTGTACTTCTGTCAGAGACTACAGCGTTTTCCATTCCAGCACCGCTTGTACTTTTCCTTCTGCCATTTTTATCCCGTTTCTTCCTATGACGTATCCCAGGAATTCAACTTCCTGAGCCTTCCAAACGCATTTTAACGGTGAGACCGCTAGCTCATTTTTCTGCAGCCTTTCAAGGACTTCCCTGACTAGTCGGTCATGCTCCTTCTCGGTTTTGGCATATACTAGTATGTCGTCCATGTACACTAGTACCCCAACGTCTAGTAGGTCGGACAAGACATGGTTCATCATATCTTGGAACGTTGAAGGTGCGTTTGTTAGGCCAAAGGGCATGACCTGGAATTCAAATACTCTGTAGCGGGTTCGGAAGGCGGTCTTCCATACGTCTCCTTTCCTCATCCGGATAAGCTGAAACCCGTTTTTGAGGTCCATTTTCATGAACCATTGGGCCCCTTGCACTCGGTCCTGTAGCTCCTGTATCAGTGGGACCAGGTATCGATTTGGGACCGTTATTTGGTTTAGGGCCCGATAGTCCACACACAGGTGGAGTCCTCATCCGTGGGGTTTGGGTACAAACAGGATTGGCAATCCGGCCGGGGAGGTTGATCGCTTGATTTTTCCCATTCATTCTATCTCCTTCAACCATTCCCAGAGGTTTTGCAGCTCAACTTTGGACAGGGGGTATATAGGTCCCCATGGCGCGGTGCTTCCTTCTTTGAGCTCAATTTTGCAGTCGTAGGGGCGGTGCTGTGGGAGAGCGTCCGCTGCCTTCTTGTCCATTATTCCCAGGTAGGGTCTGAATTCTCCTGGGACGCCGGCCAGGGCGTCATCGGTGGTGACTGCCGATATATACCCGATTACTTGGGCGTTCGGATCGTGCGCCACTTTTTCATCCCAAGTAAATGAGAATTCCTCCTGCTCGTATTGTGTGCAGGTTTCCTGGCATCCGTGACTGTTGAATCGTATCTCTTCTGACTCACAGATCCCTTGGGGGGGGTGCCTCGATATCCACCAGAAGGGTAGGAAGATGTCGACCTCTGGTTCCATGGGGGTTACTTCGAAAGTTTCCTTTCAGAAGTGCTGCCGGTGTTGGAGGAGTGGTGGTTTTGTATAAAATATGCCCACCTCCTCAACGTGATACCCCTATAATTCTCGATACGGATCGCCAGGTCGTGTTTGAGCACTGGGATCTGCAATCTCTGTGCTGTTTCCTTGTTGACTAGCGGGACCGAACATCCCGTGTCCAGCAGCACCTGGACTCGGTGTTTCTCTTGTTCCACGTGGAGCAGCATGGTTATGATTGGTCGGGGTCCGCATCGAGGTTTCTTGCACTTGGTTTCCATTTCGGGTTCCTCGGCGCCTCTTTTTTGGCCTGTTCCGCATATGATATTTCTGGTCTTGAGGCTCGGCCGTGTCCTCTGACCCCTCAAAAATCCTCCTCTTCCCATATGGGGTTTTGGACAGTTGGCTCCATGTTCATTACCTCAGCCACCGAGATTTTCTGTATCTTGGCCTGGGGAGTCGGTTCTTCTTGTTTTTCCCTTCGTCGTTTGTTCCCTGCTGACACTTTCCATGGTACCTGGGGGAGTTCCGTACCGTTGGCCGTGGTTCTTGCATAACACTTATGCAAGCGATGCCCTGTCCTCCCGCAGCGGTAGCATCCCTTCTGGTGGATCTCGGCTCGTTCTGTACGGGGAACTCCTTCCATCGCTGTCTCGTATCACCCCCATGAGCCGTGCTTCCCGAATTCGTCCGCTGGTTTCGAATTCTTCCTGTTGCCATCGTCCAGTTTTTCCGCCGGCGGATTTCTTTTCCTTTCTTTCTTTTTCTTCTCCTCGGACCGGATGTTGCCTGTGGGTCGGGGGGCTTCCTGGGTCTCCTTCAGACCTTTTTTCTTCTCCACTTGCAGGCCTGCCTGGTGGGTAGCCTGCAGGAACCCTTCGTCATCTGCAAAGTCCTCCAAGTAATGGGCAAACCACATGTCCAGTACTGTGTCTGGCATAGCCAGGTCGATTTTTTCTCGCAAAGCCTCCCCGGTTGCCCGTGTGAAGATATTGAGCGCCTGGAACTCCATTAGGTAAGCGCGGCTGGATCCTCGGTATCTGAGCTGCCCCAGCTTGAGTTGGGCATCCGTCGCCTCGCGCTCGTTCCGGTATTTCGTCCGAACGGCCGCCAAGTAATTGGCCCATGTGCCGTTCTCCCGCAGCTCCTGGTATCAGTGGAGGTGCCATACCAAGGCGGTGTCCGTCAGGAGAGTTCTGACCCAGGCAATCTTCTGGCGGTTGACCGTTTCCGGGTAGAATCCTAGATACATCATGACCGATTCCCACCATTGGTTGAAAGCGGACGAGCTTTTCCCATCAAATCTCTCGGGGTTCTCCATATTCAGCCTTGAGGCGTTTCTCCGGGCTTCATTCACTGGTTGTTCCGGAGCCCACGCCGCCGCAATCCCTGCTCCCACAAGCCTTGCTATTTCTTCCGGTGTGGGCATAGTGGCTATCTGTGTTCTTGTTGGTTCCCTTGTGCCTGGCGGGGGTCTCCCCGTGGGAAGGTTCTGTAAGTATAAATCGTTGTCGTCTTCGCTGGGGGGTGGCGAGGGCAAGGGTGATCTTGGGGCCGTCCCGGCCTTGGTGGCGTTCTGCCCCCTCTTGCTCCTCTGCCTCCGGCCGCTGGACATGGTGGGAGTGGTGGTTCCGGCGGGCTGGACAGTGGGAGCGCCGGTCGCCTTTGCCTTCGTACAGGGGAAGCGGGCACGAGTCGGATAGGACTCCGGAGCGTTGGTCGCGATGGAAGTGGTGGGGGAGCGGCTGGTACCGTGGCGTTACTGGTGCTTGGTGGCCTGACTGGGCTGCGCCATAGCTGTAGCGGTTCCGGAGACAGGTGCCTGGTCCTTGGAGAGCCGTGGAGGGGTATTCGGGTGGCAAACCACCTGATTTCGTCCCTGGCCCGCCGTAGCTCTTCTTTGACCTGGGTCATTTTCCTTTGGTGGTCAGCTACCCACAATTCTATGTTACCTTGGAAGGTGGCCAGGTGCTGGCTTGGAGCAGCGTTGGCTTCCGCGAGGAAAGCGTGGCCATCGTTCACACGGGTGAGTTGGGTGGCCTGGCATATTTGTCGCTGAGTGTCCTCGTTGGTACGTTCCAGGATGGCCTGCCAAACATTCTGTGCCAGCGTTTGGTACGGGTTGGTGGCATTTGCCAGCTCCGTTCGTACCCAGGTTTCTACGATTTCCTCATTAGCGTGCATGCGGTCATATACGTACCTTGTACCCTCTGCCAGGGTTTGATAGGCTTCCTCGATTTGGACCATCCGTTAATCGGTTTTATCGATCGTGTTGCCGCATAGTTCGGTGAGCTGCCGTAGGTCCCTTTCCGCCTGTTTTTGTTGTCGTGCCATGGTTCGGACCCAGACCGTGGGGTTGGCTAGCTCTAAGGCTTGTTCCGGCGGGGTTGTTCTGTTGGTGATCTGCAACAGGTCCCTTGGGGCCTCAAGCCTGAGCATATTGAAATTGGAGGATGTCATCTTTTAATACTGATCGAGGAAGTCTCCGCTGTAGATGGTTGAGTCGTAGTCGAAATGGTAATGGAACAGGTCAAAAAGTTCGTCGTCGTCAAAATTGGCTGGTTGGGACAGTAGTGCACAGTTCCACCACTGCTGGGTATACCAATGGTATGGGGCGCACTCGATTGTTTAGTGGATCGGCTTAGATCCGTCGAAGAATTCTTCCCACAGTTCGTGCTTTGAGATTTCATCGTGGATTGACTGAAAGGTGTAGTCGAAAGAGTTTTGAGACCTGGGCTCCAAGTAGGTAGATAGTTCGAGTAGATAAAGGTGGTCTTCAAAATAAGTGTCGTCGAAGTAGGACATTCGTTGTGTTCGATTCGTAGTGTGACTTTGGATCTTAAGATTATAGTGTGACACAGGGGTTGTATCGTAACCGGAGTGTGGAGAGAATCAAAGGTGATCACGCTACTTTCGATAATTCACAACGGAATAATCTTAGATCTTGTTTGTGGGGTTTCTGTTGAGTGGGCGTTCGGTAACATTCTCTCTTCCTTTCCTCCGAGCGGGATTTTGTGTGACACTGGGGTTGTCTCGTAACCGGAGTGTGGGTAGAATCAAAGGTAATCAGGCTACTTTCGATAATTCACAACGGAATAATCTTAGATCTTGTGTGTGGGTTCGGTGGGATTTGGTTCGGTAGTGTTGTAGGTGTTGTTCGGGCTGATTTCTGTCGGTGAGGTGAGAAATCCTCTTCTTTTTGTAGAGAAAGAGCCGTCGTGAGATCTGATGACTTCGTGTGAGAAGTGGTGACTCGGGTTTGGATTCCCCCGAGGTGCATAGACCCTGTGGGTAAATCATTGGCCCTGGCCGGGGTGTAGATAAGGGAGATGAGTTCGTCATGCAACTGGGCGGGGAACTCTTGCGTCTAGACTCGTACGTGGCTCCCCCCGCAGGGATCCAAGCCAGTCCCCACGAGGACCCAGTTTCTCTGTGTACGTGGTTTCTCCCCGCAAGGAGGCCAACCAACGTCTGGCCTCTCCCCGCAAGGAGTCAGACCATGTCTGCTAAGACCACTTCGTTTGCACTCAGACCCCCACCTCGGAGTTCCCTCATCCGATTCCGGCAAGGTTCGATCTTTCCCTGCAAGGTTCGATCTCTCGGCCGTAAGCTAACTCCGGCTCCTTAACTCCCTCCTAGACTCTTGATCCATCATCTGTCACCCGCTAGCCTACCTCCTACTCTGTCGCTAAGTAATCTAGATACTCTATGTACTTCGTGAAATATTCAGGTGTAACACTACCTCCCCTCCCCCTTAGCCTCGTCCCGAGCGCTAATTTCGTTTTTATCTAAGTAGCCCGTCTCATTCTTGGATCGTGAGATTCTTTCAACGCTGAGTTCCTTGCAGCGTCACAGACTGCAGTCCTCCACCCCAGCAGCCCTCCCAGCCACTGGATCAGGGCATCATTCTCTGTAATCCATCGGAATGGCTGGGCCCTCTGAGTAGGCCGGTGCATACTCATACTGTCGATGTCTCTCGCCGTGCAGCCGTGTTTTTATAAAGCCGAAAGCACCAGTTTGCCCAGTGCGCATCCTGTCGATCTTCGGCTGGGGCACGTGAAAGGAGTGACCAAGCCCGAGCAAGCCGAACGAGCCAATGGTGTGCACACAGAGGTGTCCGTCTGTCACCAGGATCTGCCGCCTGTTGGTGGGTTCGTCTTCCACGGCAATTACCCCGGCGCGGAGTTTGTTTATTTGTCCCGGGATAGGTCGGTCGTTCGCGGATGGGAGCATATGACGTTTTTCCGAGCTTGGGACACGTGGAACGAGTGACCTTCTCGACTCAGGGTTCGTGCCCGGGCGCACTTCCGTCCCTTGTAGGTGTACGTACAGAGGTGTGTCGTACCGAACGCCTACGGCTCCCACCTGATCGAGTCCGACGTATCCTTTGCCGGGTCGTGGTGCCCGAGCAGCGGGTCTTTCTCCGTTCGATGCCTGAGCAGCGGGTCTTTCTTGTTCGTGTGTGAGAGGAAGTCCTCCAGCCCCTTCATCTCTACTACCGCTCTTGCTTTGGTCGGGCCCTTACTATGGACCTGCGTCTTAGGCGTCGGCGAGTCGGTAGTCCCGCGGCGCGTCTGGATTTCGTTGATGAAACTCCTGGAGTTTCTCCAGACCGCCTACCGAAAAGTTGTCAAATGGTTCCTCCGTCCAGTCTTTTCGTTCCGGATAGTCGAGCCACTTGACGAGGTAGAGGATTCTTTTGTTGTTCCCCCGGCCGCGTTCGACCGAGGACATTACCTCGTCGACATCGTATTCCTCCGATTGCTCAATGTCGTCAGCTTCTCGCAACACCTTCGATGGGTCCGGAGGTGCTCGGTGTTCGCTGGTTCGGTATGGTTTGAGGATCGACACATGGAAGACGTTGTGGATCTTCCATTTCCGAGGTAGCGTGAGTCGGACGGCCAGCAGTGAGATGATTTTCTCGACTTGAAAAGGACCATGATTTTTGTGGTCCAGCTTCCTCGAGGGGCGGCGGGTTTTAATATTCCGTCCGCTGAGCATCACCAAGTCTCCTACTTGGTATGCCGGGGGTTCTTTACGGTCCGGGTCGTTGTACTGGAGCATTCGCTCCTGTGCGGCTTCCAGCCCCTTGCGGGACTCGTCATGCACGGTGTGCATCCAATGCGCATAGACTGTGCTGGCCGGGTTGAGAGGTCCGGTGGTAGCAGGGTCCATGGTAACCGGGTGGAATCCGTAGTTGGCGTAGAACGGGGACATCCCGTTGCCGACGGTGACCGAATTGTTGTAAGCAAACTCGGCCATTGGCAGGAGGGCGACCCAGTCATCCTGTTCCTTGCCGACGAATGCTCAGAGGTATGCCTCGATTGTCTGGTTGAGGCGCTCCGTTTGTCCGTCGGTCTGTGGGTGGAAGGCTGTTGACATTTGGGGTTGGATCCCAGACAGCCAGAGAAATTCCTTCCAGACTTCCGAAGTGAACCGGGAGTCTCGGTCGGAAACGATATCGGTTGGAAGTCCGTGGTACTTCCAAATTTCCCTTGCGAAGGTTACTGCCAGGTCGGCGGCAGTCTTTTTTTCTTTTGGCAGCGGAAGGAAGTGCGCCATCTTTGTGAACCGGTCGATAACCACCCACAATTGGTCGCAATTTTCCGACAATGGCAACTCGGTGATGAAGTCCATTGCGATGGACTGCCATGGAGCGTAGGGGAGCTCAAGAGGGGATGATAGTCCATAGGGCTGGTGCCGTGTCGCCTTGTTCCGCTGGCATTCCGGGCAGCTTCAGACGAAGTCGATGATTCGCTCCTCCATCTTCGGCCACCAGAAGTTTCGTCTGACGAGCTCAATGGTTTTATCTTGTCCCATATGGCCCGCCACCTTCGAGTCGTGCTCTGACTCGAGAATTGTTCGTTTGAGGGGTCCGTCCTCCGGGATCCAGAGCACACCCTTTCGGTAGAGCAGCCCCTCCTTGATCTCGAGGATTCCCTCGGTCCTAGCCTTTCGGCTCTTCCGAGTGGCCTCACGTGGGCCCCCGGCTACCTCCTCGGCCTTTCGGCCATCCGCCACAGGTTCCTCCTGTGCCGCTTCCTGTTCCACCCGCTTCCAAGCCCGCTGGTATTCCTCGTCGTTCTGCCCTTTTTCCCGAACCATCGTTGCAAATTCCTCCAACCATTTTCTTGAAGGGAGCGAAGCGAGCTGCGCAGAGGAGCAAATGAATGAGCGCCCCTGTCTTTCAGGTTCTGCAAAGTGATTTTTCTGCAAAACCATCGTGATCGGCTGGTTTTCTACCCTCCCCTTCTCAGGGCGGTACTCCGAACGCCTAGAAAGCGCATCCGGCTTGTCGTTCTTCGTTCCTGGTCGGTAGTAGATGCAAAAGTCGATGCCGGCGAGCTCTTGTGCCCAGCGCGCTTGTCGGCGGTTGAGTACTTTTGTTGTAGTGAAGTACTCAAGGTTCTGGTGGTCCAAAAAGACTTGCACCTGGTGGACCGCGCCTTCGCAGTATCGTCGCCAATGTTTGAATGCATCGACGACCGCGAGAAGTTCCTTGTCATGGATTTTGTAATTGATCTCCGCAGGCTGGAACTTCCTGGAGTGGAAGGCTACCGGGTGTAGTCGGTTCTCATCATCCCGTTGGGATAGCATGGCTCCGAGAGCAAAGTCCGACGCATCGGTTTCGATAATAACCGGCTTTGTTGGGTCAAAGTGGGCCAAGATCGGTGCCGTGGTGAACCGTTTTTTTAATTCTTTGAAGGCAGCTTCTGCCTCCAGGTTCCATTCCCAACTTTTTCCCGCTTCTTTTTTTGTGAGTTCCGTGAGGGGCAATGCTACCTTGGAGTAGTCCTGTATGAAGCGTCTGTAGAAGTTGGTGAATCCTAGGAACGATTGCACTTCCGTGATGTTTCCCGGCCGCTCCCATTGCAGGACAGCTTCCACTTTTCCTGTCGACATCTTAATTCTGTTGCGACCGATGATGTATCCTAGGAACTCCACTTCTTGAAGTCTCCATAGGCATTTTTCCGGAGCGACCGCCAATCCATTCTCTTGCAGTCTTTTGAGCACTTCTTTGACACTTTGGTCGTGCTCTTCCCTGGTTTTTGCGTAGACCAATATGTCGTCCATGTAGGCAAGGACTCCCACATCGAGCATATCGGAAAAGACATGATTCATCATGTCTTGGAAGGTGGATGGGGGGTTCGTAAGTCCGAATGGCATTAGATGGAATTCGTACAGGCCGTAGCGGGTTCTGAACGCTGTCTTCCATTCGTCTCCTTCCCTTATTCGGATGAGGTTCACTCCGTTTTTTAGATCCATCTTGGTGAACCATTGTGCTCCCTGTACCCGGTCTTGTAGTTCTTGTATTAGGGGCAGTGGGTATCGGTTCGGGATGGTGATGCGGTTCAACGCTCGGTAATCCACGCACAGTCGGAGTCCTCTTCCATGCGGTTTGGGAACGAACAGGATTGGCGATCCTGCAGGGGATGTAGACCGCTTGATTTTGCCTGTTTGTTCCATCTCCTTCAGCCATTCCCGGAGTGTCTGTAGTTCGATTTCGGAAAGAGGGTAAATGGGGCCCCAAGGTGCCGTACTCCCTTCCTGCAAGTCGATTTTGCAGTCATATGGTTTGTGCTCTGGTAGTGCGTCTGCGGCCTCCTTGCCCATGATGTTCAGGTACTCCCTGAACTCGAGCGGGACGTCGGGTGCTTCTGGGGTGATTGCTGCCACATATCCTATGGTTTGGGCGTCTGGGTCCCAACTTACCGACTTGTCCCAAGTTAATGAGAATGCACTTTGTTCAAATTTGGTGCATTCGTTTAGGCAGCGTTGACTGTTAAATCGGACTTCCTCCATAGTCCAAGCCCCTTGTGGCGGGTGTTTGGATATCCAGCTGAAAGGGAGAAAGATGTCGATTTCGGGGTCCATGGGCGTTACTTCGAATTTTTCCCATGAATAGTGCCTTCGGTGCTGGAGGAGCAACGGCTTTGTAAAATATTGGCCGGCTCCTGCGACCTTTTCCCCCGTATAGTTCTCGATTCCTCGAGGGTGCTGGTGGCGCTTTGTCTTGATTCCCCGTTACTCCACCGTTCTTTTGTTGATTAATGCAACTGAACATTTGGTGTCCAGCAGCGCTCGGATTTGATGGGTCTTTCCGTCCTGGTGTACCATCATGTCTATTACTGGACGGGGGTCGCTCAATTTCTTTTTCTTTGAGGTTTCAGCCCTTGGTTCCTCGGCTGGTTGTTTTCGCGATATGCCGCAAATTATCGCAAAGGCCTCAGGCTGTGACTGTTCCTGGCCTTTTAAAAATCCGAATCCGAGTCCTCCCATGGGAGGAAGCTGGCTTCTGTGTCCATGGTTTCCACCGCCGCTATTTTTTGGGTTTTTGCGGTGGGTTCAGGGGTTGGATCGTCGTTTTCCCTTAGTCTCTTGGGACGGGGTGCCGGGGCGAGGCTTTCTCCTACCGCCGCTGCCTTCCAGGGGGCTGCTGGCAGCGCCGTTCCATGTACGGTTTGGAACGAGAAACATTCGAAGGTTTTATGGCCGGTCCTTCCACATCTCCAACAGCCGTCCTGGTTCCTTTTGTGGGCGTCTATTTCCTGCTGGGGCACTCCTTTCAGGGCTGCCGCCGTATTCTCCCATTTTGTCGATCGGCCTCCGTCCCTTCTTGCTTCTTGCCGATCTTCCTTGCGCGGTGGTCGCGGGTCCTTTTTCCGGTTGTCCCTTTGCTTTTCTTCGGTTCGGGTCGCGCTCCCCGTGGGTTTTCCTTGCTCCCTAGCCTGCTTCAGAGCTTTTTTCTTTTCCACCTGTAGCGCTGCTTGGTAGGTGGCTTCTAGGAACCCTTCGTCGTCTGCGAATTCCCCCATGTAATGCGCGAACCGCATATCCAGCACTGCGTCCGTCATTGCTAGGTCAATTTTTTCCTGCAGACTTTCGCCGGCGGCCCGGGCATAATTATTCAGGGCCCGGAATTCCGTCATGTAGGCCCTTATGTCTCCCGAGTACTTGAGCTGGCTTAGCTTTAGCTGGGCGTTGGCTGCTTCCCTGGGGTCGTGGTATTCCGTTCGGATATCCGCTGCGTAATTGACCCAGGAGTCGTTTTCTCCCAGCGTGTCGTAGCGGTGTAGATCCCATGCTTTGGCCGTTCCGGTCAATAGTGTCCCTACCCAGGCTATCTTCTGCTGGTCACTGGTTTCCGGATAGAAGCTCAGGTACTTGGTGACCGACTTCCACCAGGTGTTGAACGGGGTGGAGGGCTTTCCGTCGAAGGCCTCGGGATTCATCATTTTAAGCCGCGACGTTCGTACCGAGACTGGCGCGGGGTTAGGCTGGGTGGCCCGTGCCATTCCTTCTGCTACCGCGCTGGCCACGGCCGGGTCGAGTTCTTCCGTAGTCAAGGTTCGTCTCGCTGGAGGAGGCGTCGGGGAATTCCGTTGCGACCTTGGGGGCGGCGATGGCGGTGAGTGAGGCGGCAGGGGCCGATTTGGCGGTCGCGGGGGTTCTCCCCCACCTCTAAACATTGGAGGCCTCGGTGGGGACGGGGACAGCGCCGGACGGCGAGTTCTTCGATCCGGCCTGGGTGGCACCGTCGGTCGCTGGATCCTCGTGGATCGTTCGTCCGCAGGTCCTGCGCGGAGTTGTCACAGGGCGCTGGCTAAGCTGGACGTGGATGGTGGGGCCGGACTGCACCATGCTTCTGGTTCTGGCGTGGAGCGACCCGATGCCTGAGGCGGGGGGAGCGGAGTCTCTGGGATTCGGATTTGCGCGGCCAATTGCTGTAGCGCTGCTGCCTGGCGCCGCCTTTCTTCCCGGGCCTCTAGCAATTGCCGCTCTAGGTATTCCCCTCGTTTCTGTTGTTCTCTGGCCCACAGTTCTACATTACCTTGGAAATTTGCCAAATGCTGGCTTCGCGCTATGTGTAACAGCCGGGCCGACACGGCTTTGGGTAGTGGGACAAGGATGAGGTCGGCACGCGGCAGCGGCCGAGGACAGGATTGGACAGGACAGGATCGGCGCGCGGCGGCGGCCAAGGACAGGATCGGACAGGACAGGAACGGCGCGCGGTGGCGGCCGAGGACAGGATCGGACAGGACAGGAACGGCGCGCGGCGGCGGTCAAGGACAAGATCGGACAGGACAGGAACGGTGCGCGGCGGCGGCCAAGGACAGGATCGGACAGGACAAGGGCGGCGCGCGGCGGCGGCCGAGACAGGACAAGAGAAAAGGAGTTGTGGCAAGATGCTTCTATTCGAGAAAGGGGGCAAACAAGTTGTTGCGTGAGGAAGGAAAAAGGAAGAACGAAAGAAAGAAAGAAGTGGGCAACGGCTCCTTTTAAGGATATCCGTCGCCCGCTCGGCGTCACTCCACATTCCATCCTCCCGCTCGGCGTCACTCCACATTCCTTCCTCCCGCATTCCAGACGGCGCCAAGGGTCGAGGCCTAGTAGCTGGCACGCGCCGTGACAGTAGCCCCCCCTTAGGCCCGAGTTCCCACGAGGGCAGCCCGTACAGGTGCCGGCCGCTCTGGGTAGCATCCATGGTATATGTCCACCGCTTCCACCTCGACAAGGTTTTCCTCGGGTTCCCATGTTGGGTCCGTAAACCCCCTCCACTTAACCAAATACTGCAACCGTCCTCTCATCCTCCTACTGTCCAGAATCTCTTCTACCTCCCACTCTTCTTCGCCCTCAACGATCACCAGTAGGGGTGGCGGGTTCACCTGACCCAGGAGGGGGTCGTCTGCAGCGGCGTGTAGGAGCGACACTGGAAAGGTTCGGTGTTTTTGTATGGTCGCAGGTATGTCCAACTCATAGGCGTGGGTCCCTATGGTTCGGACAACACGGTAGGGTCCGTGGTGTTTATTTTCCAACTTCCGGCTCGGGCGTGCAGTTCTCCAGTTTCTTCCGTCAACCCAAACCAAATCGCCTGGTTGGAAAGCGGGGGCGGGCATGCGGTGGCGGTCAGCACCG
>Ga0307516_10004355_pt1 | contig 17506 bp, 16 predicted proteins | sample 19_EM_MG_FD_203310 | JGI IMG/M metagenome (GOLD analysis project Ga0307516, IMG submission 203310) | Populus trichocarpa ectomycorrhiza microbial communities from riparian zone in the Pacific Northwest, United States - 19_EM | ecosystem: Host-associated > Plants > Roots > Unclassified | place...
GAGATGGTGATGATGGCGACTAAATGGTGCCCGCCTGGCTTGATTCGATAGCGAGTGAGTCCTTCCCAACCTCGGAGATGGTGATGATGGCTACTAAACGGTGCTCGACTGGCTTGATTCGATAGCGAGTGAGTCCTTCCCAACCTCGGAGATGGTGATGATGGCGTCTAAATGGTGCCCGCCTGGCTTGATTCGATAGGAGGTGAGTCCTTTCCAACCTCGGAGATGGTGATGATGGCGACTAAATGGTGCCCGCCTGGCTTGATTCGATAGCGAGTGAGTCCTTCCCAACCTCGGAGATGGTGATGATGGCTACTAAACGGTGCTCGACTGGCTTGATTCGATAGCGCGTGAGTCCTCTCCAACCTCGGAGATGGTGATGATGGCTACTAAACGGTGCTTGACTGGCTTGATTCGATAGCGCGTGAGTTCTTTCCAACCTTGGAGATGGTGATGATGACGACTAAATGGTGCCCGGCTGGCTTGATTCGATAGCGAGTGAGTCCTTTCCAACCTTGGAGACCACTAAATGGTGCCCGCCTGGCTTGATTCGATAGCCTGTGAGTGCTGATGACCACTAAATGGTGCCCGCCTGGCTTGATTCGATAGCCTGTGAGTGCTTTCCAACCTCGGAGATGGTGGTGATGGCTACTAAACGCTACCCGCCTGGCTTGGTTCGGTAGGCAGTGAGTCCTTCCGGCCGCGGAGATGGTGATGGTGGCCGCTAAACGGTGCCTGCCTGGCTTGGTTCGATAGCGAGTGAGTCCTTCTGACCCCGGATGTGTCGGTGATGGCGATTAGAGCGTGACGGTAGTGAATCCTATAGACGTGCAAACTATTGGGGTTAAACGACGCCTGGTTGGCGCGATTTGATGGCGGGTGTGTCCTTGCGATCAGGAGATGTTGATGGCGACGGAATAGTGCCTTACTGATTTTGTCAGATTGTGATTGTTTTTATGAGAGACGCAACCTGCTCTACAATTACCTAGGGGTTCAGAATTCGGAGAGGCTCGGATGTGGTTTTGCGAGGTTGGAAGTTAGTGTGCGGCTAGGATTTGATTTTTTGGTGTTTTCGTCATGTAATGATTTACAATTGTCCAAAGCGTCATCTTCGCTATCGACGGATCGCCTTCTCGTCGTGCTTCCTTTCTGGGCCCGGCGTACATATATCCAAGTACCCTCGCGCACACCGCCACTCCTCGTGCCTCGCGGTTCTACCAGCTGAAGGCGGGGCACTGCCGCACAGGACAATACCTGCATTGGGCCAAGAAACGACCCGCCTCCCAATGCTGGTGGTGCCAGTGCCCCTCGCAGACAAGGGACCATCTCTTTAAAGAGTGCCCCAAGTGGAAGGGGGAGCAGAAGATCCTCTGGGCAGAAGTGAGGAAGGAGACAGGGCGGTGGAAGAACCGGTGGAGGATCCGGGATCTCTTCGCCGATAGGAGGTGCAGTCAGGCGGTGCTGGATTTCCTCACTTCTACGGATGTGGGGAAAATAGTGCCGGCTGTGGAAGAAGATGCAGGTAGTGAGGCGTCAGAGTGGGAGCTCCGGGAGAGGACGGAGCTGGAAGAAGAAAGGAGGGCGGAGGCGGAGGCGCTGGGTGCTGAGGACGAGACGGGCGCCGGGGAGGAACCCCTGCTGTTCCTTCCCACCCCCTCGTTCATGGCATCGGCTGGAGAGGAGTAGGGGACGGGCGTGCTTTTCATTTGTTTCCTCTTTTGTTTTCCCTTTTTCTTTTTGTTCTTCCTTTGGTGCGCATCTATTCTTTCTTGGGACAGGCCTGGGCGGAGGGGCAAAGGGGAGCTTGCAACAAGCCGCCGCGCGCGGACTGCGGACAGGAAAACTGGGCAAAATGTACGCCGCCATGATCTATATATAGGTCGCATGCGAGTATGAATAAACAAAAAAAAAAAACCGCCACTCCTCGTCCGCAGTTGTAAGCTTCCACCTCGCCCTTCGTATGCCCGTCGGCTGTGCGCCTGATCTCCGCATATCCGCTGCCCGCAATGATCCCCGCTACAACACACTTGCATCATAGTTTCGCCAAGACGCTAACTAAGCGCGTGTCGTGTTCCTATTCGCTGATACCAGCATCGCGAACTTTACATCGGCTTCATTTCTACCCCTTTTGAAATGTCGTTTCGCAACCGCTACACATGCGGTCGCCTCGGTCATCTGGCTCGCCAGTGCACAACCTCTCCTCCACCAGCATCAGTGCCTATGGAGGAAGAGGATCGTTCCGACGTCGGAAGTGATGACAACATCGCCTCCCAGACTGTTGTGCAAAACCTCGAACTGCTCACAACAACGCTTCAGTCCTACTTCCGCTCCGAGATTGCGATCGTATGCGACGACATCGGGAAGCAGTCAGCAGCCGTCAAAATTCTTTGGTCAGCGGCAAAAGAGACAGCACCCGAGATGAAGGACCTCAAGGTCCTTATGACTACGATGAGTGCGCGAATCGATAAGCTCACAGAGGTGAACCGGGCACTCCGGAAGCAAACGCCAGTGCCAGCTACACAGCCGCTGCCGCCTCCTCCATCGACACCACCTCCGCGACCAAAGCGGAAATGGACGGGGCCTCAAACCCCGCACCAGCCGGCGAAGCAACTGAGGGATACCTCCCCCACACCAACTCTCATGCGCTCGGAGCATGCGGATGTGGAAACCGACCCCGCGCAACCCCCGCCATCAACATCTGCAACGGCCGCAGGGCCCGCACTTCGCCATGGCCACACGGATGAGGGATGGAAGAAGGTTGAGAGGAAGCGCAACGGGAAAGGAGAGAAGAGAGGGGCAAGATTTGGAAGAGAGGTGGCGTCCCGTCATGGGCTGACAAAGCTCGGGGCAGGGGCGGCGTCTCTGTGACCGTCTTCATCGGCGGGAACATGGACGCAGTGTTCTACATAGACCAGTCCGGAATAATTTTTGGCAAGGTCGGGACTGTCGGCAGACGTCGGGATAGGTCTGGTTAAACGGGTTGATTTTGCAGAAAATTCATTATATACACCTATACGGCGGTACTACTCCCTGCTGTACCTGCACCGGTGATTTGAAGCAACTCATCAATTCTTTGGGCGTGTGCTATTGCTACACTACACCAGATCCTCTTCACAAAGGGCATCCAGCATCTGTTCAATCGATTTAGCATCCTACTTCGTAGCCGCAATCATCTCATCCCTCTGCCAGCTTTTCAAACACTCGACAGCCTCAAGTACGTCGTCTCCCATTCGGCAACGGCGATCTGAGAGAGTGATCTTTGCGCCGCTGAACACACGTTCTGGCTCAGCACTCGTTGCAGGGAGAGTCAGATATGTCAAAGCCATCCGGACAAGATCATTCCAGTGCGGATCATGCAACCTATCATACCACCAACCAACTACGTCTCGTACAGGATGGATCTGTACCTCCTGCTGAAAGCAGTGCAGCATGTCGAGATTGGCTGGTAACTGCTTATCACGCTTCAACTGGAACCCGCCGGAGGCTAAGAAAAAAAAAAGTGACTTTTTATAGTGTTATCCCGACGTCTGCCGACGTCGGCAGACCTGGAAAGGCGAGGTCGGGATCGGTCTACTTATCGACCGACCAACCATTAGTCTGCATCGGCTTAATTTTATTTAGACCGACCAACCCTTAGTCTGAATCGGCTTAATTTTGTTTAGACCGACCAACCGTTGGTCGGCTCGGGGTCTTGGCAGACCGACTTAGGCCGGTCTGCCGACGCGTCTGGCCTATGTAGAACACTGCAGGGACGCCAGGCCGCAAAAGGCACGCAAACTCAAAAAAGGGTCGGAGCCGAGCACTCGGACTGAGAGACAGAGGAGAGGTGGGAGCCGGCGTGTCAGCCCGTAGAGACAGGAGGCTGGAGCCGAGGAGTTGGGGGCAGAGGCTGAGGAATGCGATATCGCGTTCCGCCATCTTAGCAATAAGTACAGTTTCGCCCACAATTGTTATGCCTCAACAGCCGCCAGCCAGGCGTCCCAGATGCTGGCAGGTTGGTGGCCGGTGTCCACTGCGGGAGGGATTACTCGGCAGCGGAACACGATCGCTCCTCCACGCGGTCGCGGTTGCCGCCGGGCGGGTCGTCGCCGGACCGCGCCAGGGCGCTGTGCAACGTGGTCCGTCCAGCTGCTCCGCCGGCTCCCTCGCTCGCCCGATCTCGTCCGTCCTCTGACACTGTCCGCCTGTTGGAGCCGAGCCGCACGCACCATCGCTCTCATTCTCTTTTCCAATAGCACGTACCACTCTCACAAGGAAAACTGTCGGGGTGGCAGCGATGTCGTGGTTCGAGAAGGAGTGGCGACGCGATGTGGTCTGGACTCTGCCCAAGGCCCAGGCGGGTTGGACGTTGTGCGGACTAGTCATGTTCCAGTACTTGAGCAGCTGGGGTCAGATGCGACTGTGCGCGAGACACAGCGCAACGAGAGACGATGGGGCAACGCAATCGAACCACCGCACGTTCAAGTTCATATCGCGGCCGAAGACATCGACAAGCAGACACATATACACCGAGCTACACAGCAAGGACATCAAGCCACAGTGCGACTTTGCTAGATCTGTGCGCGGATGACGGGGCTAGAAACCTGGGTGGGCAGACGCCCCTCAACTGGCGGCGTACGAAGGACACTGGCGCGCCGTGCGACTGCTGCCAGCTCGCGGCAGCGATATCCCACTCGAGGCGACGACGACTGCAACTCGACTGTACGCTCGCGGGCGTAGCCCCCGACAACGGCGCAAGGCTCGAAAGCGATTCGCTCCGAGCGGCAGGCAAGGCCCTCCCTAACAGACAGCCCGGTTCTGCTTGTGAGCGTGCCGGGCCCAGCGGTGTCCGGCGTTGCTGTTCATGCATTGTAACCATTGAGCTAGGTGGGGCGGATGTCTCACCCTTACGGTTATCCGCCGGTTCCAGGTCGTTGATTGCCGGAGGGATTTCTATCGCTCTGCTTCAGTTCAATATTATTGCTTACGCTGGAGATTCCGGGTGCAGTGCACGACTGGGTGGATATGTGGGACCTTAGACTGCAGAGGTGATGCAAGTGAGAGTGTTTGGCGTACGACTGTCCGAGGGAGAGCCTGCCATATCGCGATGGGAGGGGCGGAGGCACGTAAACAGGCCACCACCGAGTATACATCTCATCCTACTTGTCCTTCCCTACTGTGAATCGTGACACATACACCGACATAACCTTCCGCGACTCGGTCGGACCCGCATTCACGCGCGAGTATCTTGGATACTCCAGTCTGCCAGGCACGAGATGCGCGCGACGAGGAAGGCATAGTAGCCGTGAAGTCTTCAGTCGCAGCCGGTAATCAGTAAACGTCGCAGCAGCAGGGACCGGTGACGTCTTATGAGTCTTCGGCAGGTCTGGGGGGAGCCACACGACAGGGCGCTCCAAGCCCACGACGGAACCTGACGACCCCTCACCCGAGGCAGAAGATCACCTACGGAACCGCAAACGACCGTTCGTTACCGCACCCCGCCGACGAGAAAGAATCACGAGAATTGCGCTTCGTATCTGGCCACGCGACAACTGCGAAGCCACACTCGCCAGGGACCAGGACACCGTGAGCGCGGTGTCTGAGCTAGAGGTGCGGGAGTGGATGGAGGTGCAGGGAGCGGGCGTGGAGGAGCCGAACGGGGAGGGGCCTCCGCTTTTCCTTCCCACGCCGGACTTCATGGCGTCTGCAGGAACGGTGTAGGGGATGGGTGGTGCTTTTCCTTTGTGTATTTTCTTTTGTCCTTTACGTTCGCTGCCCTTTCCTTTGTAATTCCCTTGGTGCGCATCACATCTTATTGGGACAGGCCTGGGCGGAGGGCAAAAGGGGTGCTTGCAACGGGTAGCCACTGCGCGGATAGCGGACAGGACACGGACTGTACATAATCTCGCCATGATCTAGATAGATCGCATGCGAGTAATGATTAAACCAAAAAAAAAAAAAAACTCGCCATGGGACGGATGGGGCGTCTCCGAGCTCCGCGTATGTAGGTAATCGGGCGGAGGGGTTTTTTTCCTCCGGCTTTCGGCGTGGGGCGCGGTTGATTGGAACTCTTCGCTTTCGTTTTGCCGAGCAACACTGGTGCGGGCAATAATCCTGGTGCATAGATAGATATATAGGCGCTGATACTGGGACAGAGGGTTCGATAGGGGATGTGATGCCTATGATTTTCCGTGAGAAAACACCCTACCTCCGAGGGAAAGAGTCGCAGTTCGAAGCTTGGTGACCCTGCTCGCGCATCCCCCTGCCGCAAGGTCCCGGCGCGAAGCGACATCGATCACTGGCAATCGCGTTTCAGCGCTTTCGATTACGCGAAGCCAGCGTGGCGCGGTGACAGCTCTTGAAAATTACCGTCCGCGGCGCCCAGAGCAGAGACAGCAGCCCGGTTGACACACCGGCTGATGTCTCCTTGGGTATGACTCCGAGCTTGGTGTGTCCATCTTTCAATTCAGCAGCGCTATCATGATTCCACTGCGTACTCTTAGATTTTTGTGCGAGAGCAAATTAAGGATACATAACCTCGCTACGGCGTGCCTACGATTATTCTGTGGAGCCAAGCCATTTGCATGGTCGGACACTATTGAAGGCCTCAAAGGGGCACATGCGGCCACGCCGTACGGGTTTCGACAGAGAACACCGCGGGTAGCTAGGGTGCGAACTGTCTCAGCGATGCGATGGCGCGGCTTTGCCAGCTAGCAGGGTAGATGGGCCTCTCGTCGGCCTTGGCCAACTGCAGAAAGGTAATGACGGCTTGCATCCAGTCAGTCACTATGTTCGGATCGGAGCGTTGGTGGAAGGGAGACCAAGCCAGGGGCACCATCGGTCAGGTGAACGAGCTGCAGCTGCTGGTCAACCAGGAGGCGCGCGTAACCACAGGCTGCCTCCGGACCACCAACCTGGGATCCGGAGCTCTGTCAATGGAGTCGGGACTCAGACCAGCGGCAGCCCAGCTGGAGAACAGGCTTTGGCGGTTCAGGCTACGTTTACTCAGCCTCCCACAGGGCAACCGGCAAGGGAGGTGGTAGGCGGCCCAACGACCATTAGGAAACGGCTCGAGAGCGCTCGCCCCTCGACGCGGAACTATTGTAGGAAGAGGAGGCCAAAGCCAAGGCGGAGGCGGAGGCGGAGAAGCGCCGGCTCGGACTGACCAATGACCATGTTAAATGTTTACGGACGGGTCGCGGCTGGGCGATGGAGCCACCGGATACTCGGTGGTATGGCAAAACAGGCAATCTTGGGTGGGCATCAAAATCCACATCGGCTATAACCAAGAGTGTACGACGCGGAGTCCACTGCTCTCGCCAGGGCGCTGGAAACGGCTTAGAGAAGACAGACGACCCCGGAAAGGGTCACAATATTCACAGACGCCCAGGCCGCCATCAGGCAAATACCCTCGGAGGAGCCTGGACAGGGCCAGATGTACGTGCTCCAGGCAAGAAGGCACATCGCAGTGCTGTGGAGAGACTGACCGGACATACATCGAGATCCGGTGGTATCCGGTACACAAGAGTGTCCCGGGAAACGAGAAGGCCGACGAGTGGCCAAGCTCGCGGCGGAAGAGCCAGACGCCCGCGGGATGGAATGGCTAGGATGCGCGGACGCCGGACCGGGCAGGGTCACGCGCGGTGCCGCTGCCCAGATCCCTCGTGCGCCTCAAGCGAGAGATCTCCAAGAGGAGTAGGAGGAACCCCGCTAATGGGCTGGAGAGGCCGGGCACCCAGAAAGAAGTATAAGATGCCGAGCAGGCAGAAACTGGACCGAGTGGTCGCAGGTAGCTCCAAGAGGCTCGTGTCTAGGTTCTACTAGCTGAAGACAGGGCACTGCCTCACCGGGCAGTACCTGAACTGGACGAAGAGCCCGCCCACCGCTCAGTCCTGGTGGTGCTCGTGCAGGTCACAGAGGTGTGGAAGAGGCGGTGACGGGGAAGAGCCTGTTCAAGATCCGGGACCCCCCCGCCGACGGGAGGTGCAGTCAGGCGGTGCTCGACTTCCTCTCACTATGGGTGTGGGAAGGCTGCAGACCAGGAGTAGGAGACGGTCACGGTTTTTCCTTTGTTCTCTCATTTGTTCTTTCTTTCGTTTTCTCCTTTGTGATTTTTTTGGTGCGCCTCTATTTTCATGGAACAGGCCTGGGCGGAGGGCAAAGTGAAGCTTGCGAAGTGCCGCCTTTGTGCAGACAGCGGACGCGAAACCTGGACAAAAAAGTGTGCCGCCATATCTACACAGGCTGAATGCGAGTAGGTATGATTTAACCAAAAAAAAACCCCCCTTTTAAAATCTCCCCACGTGGTCTCGCTAGTCCCCTCGCCAAGTCCATCATTATTCATCAAGACGCTAGTTAGCGATCTCTAATCAATAATTTCCCTTTGCGAATATTTTCTGGTATGTGATTGGCTAACACTACGCTACCCTTTACCCGGCTGGGAGTCAACGAGACTATCCATCTAGGTATCTACTAATTTATCTGATCAGGACTCATCTTATCTCATCTTATCTCATCTTATCGTATCTTATCATCTCGCATTCGGAAAACACCCGTCCACATCACCCACAGAGGCTATTATTCGATCCAACAGGCAGGGGAATTAGGTTAGGGGAATAAACTACCCGGGGAATAAACTACCCGAGGGACCTGCCGGAGACCCCTACGGTCGAGGTAACTTGCCGCGCTCCCTCCCCTGTAACCCCTCACTAGATAAACAATAAAGAGGGAGGGGCAGGGTCTCAGTCACGGAGACAATGGGGGGAACGATGGCACAATAAATATATGTTTTTATTGTTTTTGGCCTGCGTTCAATACGATTAGGTCTTGAATGTGGGCAGATTAGGGGGGGGGGGGCTACGATCCTTAATCCGATTCCCTTATAAAGGCGAAACGAAGCATGAGTGGAGACACATATAATTATGAGAGTAGATGCATAATAGGAGCGAATCTGATAAGGCTCCCATACACCCTCCAATATGGTTGAATGAGCGGGAAATTAGTGCCTATCAAAGGATATTTATTAAAAAATGGAATCACGATGTTATAAACATCATAATATTTTAGGGCTATAAATTTAACCACCCCCCTCCCCCCCCCGCCCCGCAGCAAGAAGCTCAGAAGTAGCAGAATAATTTCTGAAAAGAAAAAGGTCTGAAACCTGAAAGTTTATCTATTTTTATTTTTATTTTTATTTTTCAATAAATTTAAAAATAAAAATAAAAACCCGCGTTTGTATGTTGTCTGTGGGTTAGGCCAGGGCGGAGGTCAGGGGGGGTCCACAACGAGCTGCCCGCAGACTGATCGAGGTCGGGGTAGACAGTATGTAAACGGATAGGTCTGCATGCGACTAATGATTAAACAAAAAGAAATTCGATCCAACCACCTTATCGAGGAGTCGGCTGACTTGTCATAGGTTACGATCAAGCATAGCCGACTAGTTACGGCCGTTTTCTCGCACAGGTACCAGAGGTGAAGGTCAGGCGGGGTGAGCCGGGTTGCCGCCGGGCCCGAGTGGTGGCTTCACGGGACGATCCGTAGACGCGATACCAGGATCGCGACGGCCGGTCATAGGAAAACCAACCTGTGATATAAAACCGAAATGGTGGATATAGGCGTCAATAGGAAACAGTACAAGTATAACCCGACAAGCTTATAAATGGCATCCAGTCCTCCTCAACAATTAACCTTCAGATGAGACACTGTGACGCAAAAACACAGGACTCGGGTTCAAAGAGCATCGTACCAAACGAGACATTCTCGACTTCCCTACACCACGGATGTGGGAAGGCTAGTGCCGACCGAGGAAGACGCAGGGAGTGAGGCGTCACAGTGGGAGCTCCGTGAGCGGAGGGAGCGGGAAGAGGAGCGGAGGGCAGCGGCCGAGGAGCTGGGTGCGGCGGATGAGGAATAACCTCTGCTCCCCCTCATGTCCTTGTTTATAGCGTCCGTAAAAGAGGACTAGGGGCAGGTCTCGTCGTCTCGATTTCCTTTGTTCTTTCTCTGCTCTCTTTCCTGTTTGGTGCGCATCTCATCTTCTCGCAACATGCTTGGGCGGAGGGCAAGGGGAACTTGCAACGTGCTACCATCGCGCGGACAGCGGACGGGAACTGGTCAAAAGGTACGCCACCATAGTCTATACAGGCTGAATGCGAGTGCGATAAACAAAAAACGAAACAACATTCGCAGAGCAAAGAAAAAAGACCTTCTACCCCGAAAACTATTCAACAGTCCGAGTCAATCTCCGAATCATCCCCCTAAACATGTCAGCTATGAATACTATTTTGATCTTGAAAAGGTTACCTGATAGAATCGCATCTAGATCAAATTCGATGAAACAAACCTTGCCGGAGGGAAGCCCAATGGCAATGGTGGAGTTGTGGGCTACGAAGCATGTAGCTAGCCGATCAGGAGGAAGTAAGAACAATCTTTGCGTGCCTGACAATATCCAATCTCCACTTACGCTCAACATTCCAAACCGGCGGTCAATACCGTGGCGAGACGCTGCCTCGGTTACCTCTCCATCTATTTGAAGGCCACTGGCGTTGGGGGGAAATGAACAGCATATTTCTCCAGTATTCACTGCCGAGAGCGCAGCTACAGCGTTAAGCGCCCAGAACTGAACAGTTTCACCGAGAGATTCCAACACCAGGAGTTTCCCGTCAGGTGAGAATGTCACTGACCTGACGCAGGTCAAATGGCTCGTGAGAGTGCTGTGACAGGTCCCCGTCATCGGATCCCAGACCCTGGCGGTCGCGTCGTTCGATGCGGATACGAGGAGCATGCCATCGGGTGAGAATGCCAGTGCAGTGACACTACGGGAGTGGCCCTCGAGAGAGCTGCGACAGGTCCCCGTTATCGGATCCCAGACTCTGACGGTATCGTCGTCCGATGCAGATGCAAGAAGCTTGCTATCGGGTGAGAAAGCCACTGCCGAGACCCAGCTCGAATGGCCCTCGAGAGTGCTGAGACAGGTTCCAGTCATCGAATCCCAGACCCGGACGGTCTTGTCGTGTGATGCGGATGCTAGGAGACTGCCATCGGGTGAGAACGTCACCGCCCAGACCGTGGTCGAGTGGCCCTCGAGAGTGTTGCGACAGGTCCCCGTCATCGGATCCCAGACCCGGACGGTCTTGTGGTCGGATGCTGATGCCAGGAGCTTGCCATCGGGTGAGAATGTCACTGCTGTGACACTGCCCGAATGACCCTCGAGTGTGCTGCGACAGGTCCCCGTCATCGAATCCCAAACCAGGATGGTCTTCTCGCCCGATGCGGATGCGAGGAGATTGCCATCGGGTGAGAATGCCACCGCAACGACCCAGCTCGAACGGCCCTCAAGAGTTCCTTGACAGGTCGCTGCCATCGGATCCCAAACCCGGACGGTATTGTCGATCGATCCGGATGCAAGAAGCTTTCCATCGGGTGAGAATGCCACTGGCTGGACCCTGTCCGAATGGCCCTCGAGAGTGCCGCGGCAGGTCCCCGTCATCGGATCCCAGACCCGGACGGTCGTGTCACGTGATGTGGATGCTAGGAACTTGCCATCGGGTGAGAATGCCACTGCATTGACCCTGCTTGAATGGCCCTCAAGAGTGCTGCGACAGGTCCCCGTCATCGGATCCCAGACCCGGACGGTCTTGTCGTCCGATGTGGATGCCAGGAACGTGCCATCAGGCGAGAATGCTACCGCCCTGAACAAGTTCGAATAGCCCTTAAGAGTGTGGAAACAGTACCCCGTCATCGGATCCCAGATCCGGATGGTCTCGTCGTCCGACCCCGACGCGAGGCGCTTACCATCGGGTGTGAATGCTACTGCCATGACGCCGCCCGAATGACCCTCAAGCGTGCTACGACAGGTCCCCGTCATCGGATCCCAGACCCGGACGGTCACGTCGTCCGATGCGGAGGCGAGGAGCGTGCCATCGGGCGAGAACGCCACTGCCTGGACCCTGTCCGAGTGGCCCTTGAGAGTGCTGCGACAGGTCCCCGCCATCGAATCCCAAACCCAGACAGTCTTGTCGCCCGATGTGGATGCCAGGAAATTGCCATCGGGTGAGAGCGCCACTACCCTGACCCTTTTCGAATGTCCCTCAAGAGTGCTGCGACAGGCCCCCGTCATCGGATCCCAGACTCGGACGGTCTCGTCGGACGATCCGGATGCGAGGAGCTTACCATCGGGTAAGAATGCCATTGCCATGACGCTGCCCGAATGACCCTCGAAAGTGCTGCGACAGGTCCCCGTTATCGGATCCCAGACCCGGACAGTTCCGTCGGACGACCCGGATGCGAGGAGCGTACCATCGGGTAAGAATGCCACTGCCATGACGCTGCCCGAATGACCCTCGAGAGTGATGCGACATGTCTCCGTCACCGGATCCCAGACTCGGACGGTCGCGTCGTCCGATGCCGAGGCGAGGAACTTGCCATCGGGTGAAAACACCACTGCCTGGACTCTGTCCGAGTGGCCCTCGAGAGTGCCGCGGCAGGTTCCCGTCATCGAATCCCAAACCCAGACAGTCTTGTCGCCCGATGTGGATGCCAGGGAATTGCCATCGGGTGAGAATGCCATTACCCTGACCCTTTTCGAATGGCTCTCAAGCGTGTTACGACAGGTCCCCGTCACCGGATCCCAGACTCGGACGGTCTCGTCGGTCGATCCAGATGCCAGGAGTTTTCCATCGGGTGAGAATGCCACTGCCATGACGCTGCCCGAATGGCCCTCGAGAGTACTGAGACAGATCCCCGTCACCGGATCCCAGACCCGGACGGTCTTCTCCTCCGATGCGGATGCGAGAAGCGAGCCATCGGGTGAGAATGCCACTGCCCTAACCCAGTTCGAATGGCCCTCAAGCGCGCTAACGCAGGTCCCTGTCATCGAATCATAGACCGTGTTGGTCTTGTCGGTCAATCCGGATGCGAGGAACTCGCTATCGGGTGAGAATGCCACTGCCATGACCCTGTTAGAATGACCCTCAAGTGTGCTGCGACAGGTCCCCGTGATCGGATCCCAGACCCGGACGGTCTCATCGGTCGATCCGGATGCAAAGAGCTTGCCATTGGGTGAGAATGCCACCGCCATGACGCTGCACGAATGCCCCTCGAGAGCGCTGCGACAGGTCCCCGTCGTCGGATCCCAGACCCGAACAGTCGCGTCCGACGATCCAGATACGAGGAGCTCGCCATCGGGTGAGAATGCCATTGCCATGACGCAGTCCGAATGGCCGTCGAGAGTATGTAGACAGGTCCCCGTCACCGGATCCCAGACCCGGACGGTGTGGTCTTCCGATGAGGATGCCAAGAGCTTGCCATCGGGGGAGAACGCAACTACAGTAATCTCCAGCCAGTGTCCCTTGAGCACCTGTAACTTCGAATCCCAGTCCGTGGGAACTTCCGGTCGTATGTCCTTCACCCAATTTGTGACATTTTTACCAAATGTTTTCCTGAGCATGCTGCCGCTTGGGGTGAAACTTAGAGCCGAGTAATAAACTTGTAGAGGTGCAATCTCGATGACTGATCTAAATTGTAGTACGAATCGCGCTGCGTCGGTAACCATCGCGCATAAGTCATCACTGGTGTCTGTCTTCACTTCTAAGTCAGCAAGGGTTATGAAATTGCACCCTTTGGTGCTTCTGGAGGCCATCTGTCTTGGCTAAATAGCGGCTTGTACAGTAGAAAATTCGTATCTGTTGAATTTTGCAGCCTTGGGGGGTTTGGGTATTCCAGGCACCAGGGTTTTGCTAACTAGTACTGGGGCAGGTGAATCTCCAGACACAAGTGCTATGAAAATCATTCCAATTGCTCACCGTAAGCATGGATTCCAATGCCTTGACAGTGAGAATTCCGTCATGCATATTCTCCATCCAGCTGAGAGTCTCAAGCCAATGTAGGAAGTGCTTTTTCAGAAAAGTGTGGACTTGATCGTGCATTGGTTCGCCGTCGCGGAGTTTGGTCTTGCTTCGCTGAAGATGATCGACCCAATAGCGGCACGCATACCGAACTTCGTGCGGCAGGCAACGCAGCACTGAGCCATGATCGACCTCGCTTCGCAGGGTACCTGGATGTCGCAGGGAACACATATCCTCCTTCAGATGTGTCGACATGACCTTGAGACAGTTCACCGTTAGCTGCCCGTGTGCATCGTCCGCAACGATCCGGAACTGGAGATTCTGGCATCTCCTCTCATCCGAAAGATAGTCACGGAACGACAAGTGTAGGAGCCGGATGGGGACCTCTGGGCTTTCCGAATAAATCAACACGGAACTCAGAGATTCCACTATTCGCTCCACCATCCTCTGTTGAGTGCCTAAGAGTTTGGCAAGAACACCAGCAGTCAAGGAGTCAGATAACACAACAATTGATCCGACGACCGTCCTGAATTGTTGCAGAAGTTTCTTTTGCATCTCAGGCTCACGGCCACGAAGTACAGCGTATTCCAAGACCGTCGTATAAACCGAGTCGAGTTGCTGGGTCGACGATCTAGCTTCCATACTGTCTTCCAACACCGAAGTAAGACGTTCCTCTGGCTCGGTATCCTTATACCCTATGAACTTGCAAGCTGTCGCGGCGTAGATGAACAGTCCGTCCGCCTTCTGAGCGAGTTGAACTAGGCTTGCTTCGTCCGGCCACTCCCGTGGTAGGCGGCGGCGCTTCCGTATTATGCCAAATTCGTGTCGTAGGTAAACGGATATATCCCGGCTGACGACTGAGCTGTCGATTTCATGAAGAATAAAGTCTTGATGGACGTCTGTCGGTATATCGCCGAAACTATGGCGAATTGAGGTCTCCGGTCTGCTGGTTACAAATACCAGCAACCGAACGGAGGTGATGTCTTTCGCTTGAGAAAGCAGCTGGACAATCAGTTCGATATCGTTTTCGCCCTCGCATTCATCCAGCGCATCAACAACCAGTAGAAGCGCCGGCAGTTGGGATGCCTTGGACAGTGGTTCGAAGATCAGTTGTCTCCACTGCTCCTTAAGGTTCTTCTGGCGGATATCGGGGCAGTCGCAAATAGCCTTTCCTATAGCATCGGCAAGGCAGCGACCACTGTCAGTCCGCCAACATGCCAGCTGGTAGGCGAGGGTAGTGAAGAATTTCGATGCATGAGCTAGATCTCCTTCACCTCTGGAGAAGAAGAAACTTGCACCAAGTCGTTTCTGAGCGTTCCACTCCCGAGCGACCGTATGAGCTATGGTAGACTTTCCGGTACCAGCCATGCCGACCAACCAAAAGATGCATGGACCCTCACGAGCGTCTGACCATGCCATAATTTCCTGAAGTAGGCCAGCTCGGGTATTTTCCAAACATGTAGGCTTGTGCTCCGAATCCCTTGAGTCGAAGGCGGCACCACTAGCACAGAAGGTTCCGGCTGTCACCACATGGCGATTAGTTTGGGTAATCCACACCAGAGCTCCCTCGAGCTACCTACAAAACTTTTCCAAGGCTTCTTCGGTTCGTGTGTGTACCGTAATACCAGGTTCTAGGGTATTGTATACGGTCGTATCTCCTAGTTGGGATGGCGTACGTTAGCCAATAGCTGCTCCATCTCCGCGCAGAGCAGGTTCGCGAACCAAAATACAAATCCCCACGGATTTTCGAGCCCTGAAATTGGTTGTGCTTCGAGTTCGTGTATGTCTGAGAGTTGCCCGCGATTCCATGGATATTAGTTGTCACGTTCGAGTCGTCGTTCGTGGTGTAGCTGCTGGGCTCCTGAGGGTTCTCCTGTTCCTTCCTAGACAGCCTCGGCCTCTCAATGGGCCGATCTATCTGCCTGCACTGCACTTTTCTCGAGATGTTGTTGACACACTCAGAGAGAAGTTTCCGAACTGCGACGTACTGCTGATCGCCACTGTTGCTGAATTTTACCATGGTCGCGTGGTCAGCATCTATCGCTACTTGTATGGCCTCGCTCGGGGGGCCGTGGGCAGCTGCTTCCTTCGTAACGACCCGGATCATCTGGCTGCCTGTTCTCCAGCTTCCATCCGAGTGGGTGACCACAGCTCGAGTGTCTCTGGTTTCGAAAAACGAGACGACCTGGCAATCCTTGAGGTCGGATTCAAGCGCCCGAACGAAATGGCCATAAGCGGAACCAAAGAAGTCCGAGTCTTCCGATAGTTTCGAGATGAAGCATGCATTCTTCTGGTCCCGCAGTAGAGTCCTCAAGCACCTGAGGTCAAGACCTCGGTTAGGCACCCCAAAGAAAAAAAGACCGGCACACGAGCTCAAGAGCGCTTTGTCGCAATCACGGCCTTCTGGTTGAGATGCATCCGCAAGCGCCTACAACAAATAAACACGAACCCTTCAAGGTAGGAAAAGCCGCAGCGTTTTACCTGTTGAATGATCGAACCACCGAGACTGTGACCAATGAAGATTATGGGACGGCCCCGTTCCTGTAGGTAACTGTTAACTTGAACATACCGGAGATTGCTCGCGCGTGCATACATTCACTCCCATACGTGCAAAGCACACACTTTTTAAAAGAGATCTCGCAAAGCTTTGGATAGTAGGGGCGGTGGTTTTATCTCGTAGATCCGTGTCGTAGCCGAAGATGAGAATCCTAACTTGCTCTCCTATTTCCAACGGCAGAAAGTCCCGTAGCCACATCCCCGGCTGATGCCGCGACTTCCAGGCTTCGTATGCGTGGTCAGCCAGACCTGTGACGGCGACGATGCTATATATTCCATCAGCTCCTCGAATCGACGACCACAAGAACAAGGAGAATAGGCTCTACTCCACTACGGGCTCCTCCGTGCTGTATACGGGCGTGATTCCGAAGAAGTCGCAGTCAGCTGTCAGATGGACGCCTGCTCTGGGGTAAGGCAGGTTTATTCTGGCTCTCGAGGAACATTGGGAAAGAGTCGCAGGCTCCCCGTTCGTTAGAGTAACGGTTGCAATCGCATCCCTTCGCGAAGGTACCAACGAGAGTATGAACCCATCATATCCCAGGAGTTCTTTCAGATAGCTTTTGAACTCATCCTCCGTGACATTCAATGGGATCCTGCGAATCCGGAGTGTTCGAGCCTTAATTTTCGGTTGCGGTGCTTGTTGCGCGGATGGTTCAATCTCGGGAGGTTGGCTGGCCGGCCCCCGGGACCATTTCCAGAAGTCCGACATAGGTTTGATACCGTAGGAGGTGCTGAAATCGAAGGTGCAACACTCGTCGGAAACGCTACAGAGAAACCTCGTTGACGAAGGGTGTGCAATTGATGATCGGCAAAGCGGGGTTCTTCAGCCTCCCTGCCCCGCCAATCATACCCCCAGTAACCTTGGCACTTTTCGCTTTGGTGGGAGGGTTTGGGACCAACTGCTCAAGCGATGGAAACCTCATAAAAGGATAAATCCGAATCCGAAACGGTTCGTGAAAATGAAGAGAGATCGAAATGTTGTACGGCGGCCTGTAGCGACTACGGCGGCCTGTAGCGACACGAAGGATCAAAACTCGATGCAAGGATAATTTACATTTGCATTTCGACTTTTGAGTGAGTTTTGAGTTTTGAGTTTCCAAATGCGAAAATTTGAAACAAAGAAAGTT
>Ga0307516_10004356_pt1 | contig 17506 bp, 16 predicted proteins | sample 19_EM_MG_FD_203310 | JGI IMG/M metagenome (GOLD analysis project Ga0307516, IMG submission 203310) | Populus trichocarpa ectomycorrhiza microbial communities from riparian zone in the Pacific Northwest, United States - 19_EM | ecosystem: Host-associated > Plants > Roots > Unclassified | place...
CGTCGCCCGGGGCGGCCGCGTTCCAGGTGGGGCGGCGGCCCTTGCGGGCGTCGCCGTAGAGGGTGAACTGGCTGATGACGAGGAGCGGCGCGTCGATGTCGCTGCACGACCGCTCGTCCGCCAGCATGCGGATCGACCACAGCTTCCGGGCGAGCTGGGCCGCCTTCTCCTTGGTGTCCTCGTGGGTCACCCCGACGAGGACACACAGCCCCTCGCCGTCGATCTCCCCGACCGTCTCGCCGTCCACGACGACGCTCGCGCCGTCAACCCTCTGCACCACCGCACGCATACGACCATCATGCAGGGTGGCCGACAGTGCTCCGCACGGGCCTTCTTTTTTGATGCATACCGCCCAATCTGGGGCGGATCGTGGGTACTCGGTCACATAGCGGCCACTTGGGGTGGCACGATGCTTGCACACGCCGGTCGAGGGGACGGTAGAGGCACATGAGAACACCGAGTACCGGGCAGCTGGGCACCCAGCGGCCGCCCGTGCAGCGCACCGACAGTCCGCTGCTGCCCGCTGACCCGCCCGAGCGCGAACTGACCGCGCTGAGCCTGCCCGAACTGCGCACCCTGCGCCGGAACGCCCAGCGCGACGAGGCCGACCTCAGCTACGTACGACGGCTGCTGCAGGGCCGTATCGACATCCTGCGGGCGGAGCTGGGGCGGCGGTCCCCGGCGGGGCCGGCGGCCGTCGTGGCCGTGGGGGAGCCTTCCGTGGTCGAGCGGCTGTCGGAGATCCTCACCGACGCCCCGGCCCGGCACCGCTCCTCCGCCCGCCATGTGACGCTGGGCACCCCGCACAGCGAGGAGTACCGGCTGCTGGCCGCGGAGATGCTCGCCGAGGTCGAGCTGTCGGACCTTCAGGCGCGCACGGACCTGGAGTTGAGCACGGCGATGGGACGGCTCGTACGGTACGAGCAGCGGGTGTCCCGGCGTCGGCAGCGGCTGCAGCGGACGGCCGACGACTGCAGCGCGGAGATCGCCCGCAGGTACCGTGAAGGGGAAGCGCAAGTAGACGACCTGCTCATCTGACGCGGCGGCCGTACCGGCGATCCCGGGCCCGCTGTCGGGGCGGGTCCCCTCTCTCCGGAAGGCCACCGCCGATGTCCGCGTCCGCCGCCAACTCCGCGTCCGCCGCCGTGCCGCCGCCCGTACCACCTGTGCCGTCCGTCGCGTCCGTACCGCCGGTTCTCGCGGAGGTCGTCCGCTCCGGGTTCGTCGAAGGACGGCACCGGGGCAGCCTGGTCCTGCTGGACGCCGACGGGGGCGTGGAACGGGCCCTCGGGGATGTGACGGTCCCGGTCTTCCCGCGTTCCTCCAACAAGCCGATGCAGGCGGCGGGCGTGCTGCGGGCGGGCCTGGACCTGGCGGGCGAGCGCCTCGCACTGGCCGCGGCCAGCCACTCCGGCGAGCCCTTCCACCGCGACCTGGTCCACAAGATGCTGGACGAGTACGGGCTGGACGAGGGGCTCCTCCAGTGCCCGCCCGACCTTCCGCTGGACGCGGAGGAGCGGGAGACGTACCTGGCGTCGGGCGCGGTCCGCTCCCGGGTGACCATGAACTGCTCCGGCAAGCACACGGCGATGCTGGCGGCGTGCGCGCTGCGGGAGTGGCCGCTGGACTCCTACCTGGACCCGGCTCACCCCCTCCAGCAGCTCATCCACAGGGGTGTGGAGGAGGCGGCCGGCGAGCCGGTGGCCGCCGTGGGCACGGACGGCTGCGGCGCGCCCCTGATGGCGATCACCCTCACCGGCCTGGCCCGCGCCTACCGCTCCTTCGTCCTCGCCGCCCCTGACACCCCCGAACACCGCGTCGCCACCGCCATGCGCGCCCACCCCGAGTACGTCGCCGGCACCCGCCGCCCCGACACCTGGCTGATGCGCGAGATCCCCGGCACCCTCTCGAAGATGGGCGCCGAGGCCGTTCAGGCGGTCGCCCTCCCGGACGGCCGCGCCCTCGCCTTCAAGGTGGACGACGGCGGCCTCCGAGCCCTGGGCCCCGTACTGGCCCGCGCCCTCAGCCTCATGGGCGTGGAGTCCCCGGTCGTCGAACGGATCGGGCGGGCACCGCTGTTGGGGGGAGCGGTGGAGGTGGGGGAGATCCGGGCGGCGTTCTGAGGGACGCGGCTCCTGTACGCCGACGACCGCCGGCGCCGACCTCGCCCTCGACGTGGCCGACCTGGCGGCGCTGGGGCTCGGCGACGAGTCGGCCGTACGGCTGGTAGCGCGGGTGCGGGTGCGGGTGCGGGTGCGGGTGCGGGTGCGGGTGCGGGAAGAACGAGCGGGCGCCGGCCGGTCGGCCGACGCCCTGCTGCGTACGTCCAGGCGTCCTTGGTGCCCGGACATCTTCTGAGGCTCCTTCCTCTCGGCGACAGGTTCTGCTGCTCGGCATCCGTAGCAAGCTGTTCAGTTGTGGCTGTGCTGGTCCTGACTGTCTTGAGTTGTGGCGGTGCGTCCGTAGCGAACTGTTGAGTTGTGGCTGTGCTGCCGTCCTCGCGGACGACGTTGTTGAGTTGTGGCTGTACCGGGTGTCGACCGTGTTCAGTTGTGGCGGTGCGGACCGACCGGGCTCCCGGCTCCCCTCCGGAAGGGAGCCCGGTCAGCCTGACTGGGCGAGCAGCATCACGAGGATCACCGCTCCGATGCCGCCGATCGCGGCGCTCTTGGCCTTGACCCCAACGGTGAGCGCGACAAAGGCGACGATGCCCATCGCGCCCAGCTTCCACTGGACGATCTGTTCGAAGCCGACGGCGAGGGCGGCGATGGCTATGGCGATCAGCGGCATGTCGGTCCCCCTTCGGGACGGTGGTCCCTGTCGGTCGCCCACCTGGCCAACCTTTCGAAAGTTTGACCACGTTGCTTAAGTTGGCGACCAACTTCACTGTACTTATCTCCACTTGGATGCGTCTCATAACCACCCTTCGATGAAGTGCTCAAAGATGGCGGGAAGTTGTAGTGTTTTGTGGTGGACCCCAAACACGCCGCCGTCAATGGGCGGAAGAGGGCACAGCGGCCACACACGTCACATGACGAGGTGGCCGACGAACTGCGCGCCCGGATCCTGTCCGGGCAGCTGCGGTCGGGCCAGCGCATGCCCACCCAGGCCAAGCTGGCCGACGAGTTCGGGGTCGAGCGGGGAGTCGTACGGCAGGCGCTGCACATCCTGCAGTCGGAGCGGTTGCTGACCAACGTATCCAAGGGAAGCCCGGCGACCGTGGCCCCGGATCCGGGCCTGACCAGGACGTCGGCCGGTCCCGCCGCACCCCCGCTGCCCACCACGGTGGCCCTCGGGCCCCGGATCGCGGCCGCCTTCGCCGCCCCGCACGTCGAGATCGACGCCCTGTGTCTGACCTCGGTCTCCCTCACCCTCGCCATGGGCGAGCCACTGCGCGAGATCCACGCCGGGCGACTGAATCCGGCCAAGGTCGACGTCCGGGTCCTGCTGCCGAGCCGGGACATCGACCTCGCCTTCCCGGTGCCGGTCGAGGGGCGCGGGGAGGACGATCCCGTGCACGAACGCTGGCTGGCCCAACGCAACGCCCAGGGACAGGTGCTGAAGCACAACCTGCTGGCGCTGCGCGCCACCCACGGCATCGACGTGCACGTCACCTTCCGCGCGCTGCCCTTCACCCCGCCGGTGAAGCTGTACCTGCTCAACGGGGCGGAGGCGCTGTTCGCGTACTACACGCTGGGCCGCCATGAGGCGGAGATCGACCACGAGTACCTGGAGACGTACGACGCCGAGGGCACCCAGTCCATGCTCTTCGCCTTCGAGCAGGGCGCCGGCCTGCGGGACACGACCTTCGTGGAGCAGTCCCACCTGTGGTTCAACGCACTGTGGGAGACGATCAGTTCGGAGCTGACGCTCACGAGCTGATGTCTCCCACAGCGGGCTGACCGGGGCCGCGTCGACCTGGTCGACTCATAGGGCGGGCCCCGCGACCAGCAGGGCGAGGACCACGGCTCCGAGGGAACTGACGGTCGGGTTCTTGGCCTTGATGCCTATCGTGAGCAGGAGCAGGCCGACGACACCGACGGTGCCGTACTTCCACTGGACGGTCTGCTCGACACCGACGACGAACACGGCGGCGAGGAGGGCGATTGCGGGCACGGTGGTTCCCCCTTCAAGTGGTCCGGCAGAGACCTTGCGGGCGAGAGGAGGCGATGCGTTCACCAACTGAACCAAGTTGGCAACCAACTCTAAGATAGTTGTCCCCACTTGGTGCCTACTTATAAACAACTTTCAAACAACTCCCCATAGATGGATCTAAGTTGTAGCGTTTGGTCGTGACCCAGGAGAACGTGGCAGTGAACGGCAGCAGAAGGCTCTCGCCCCAGGAGATCGCCGACGTCCTGCGGGAGCGGATCCGCACCGGCGACCTGAAGACGGGCGACCGCCTGCCCACCCAGGCCGAACTCGCCGAGGAGTTCGGCGTGGAACGCGGCACCGTCCGCCAGGCCCTGCGCGCCCTCCAGGACGACGGCCTCCTGAGCAACGTCAGCAAGGGCAGCCCGCCCCGCATCGCGGAACCGGCCCGGGCGGTGGGGGAGCAGCCGCAGCCGACGATGGTGGGCCTCGCGCCCCGCCTGACGGAGGCGTTCGCGGCTCCGCACGTCCGCGTGGACGCGGCCTGTCTCACCGCCGAGTCCCTGATGCTGGCCCTGGGTGCGCCGATCCGCCTGATCCACGAAGGCCGCATCCGCCCCGAGTCGATCGACGTCCGCATCCTGCTGCCCTCCCGCGAGATCCCTCTCGCCTTCCCCGTCCCGGTGGAGGGCCGCGGCGAGGACGACGACCCGGTCCACGAGCGCTGGCTGGCCCAACGCAACGCCCAGGGTCACGTCCTCAAACACAACCTCCGCGCGCTGCGCTCCTCCCACGGCATCGACGTCCGGGTCAGGTTCCGCGCGCTGCCCTTCACTCCGCCGGTGAAGCTGTACCTCCTGAACGAGGAGGAGGCGCTGATCGCGTACTACATGATCACGCGCCGCGAGGAGGCCTCCGACAGCGGAACCATGGACATGTACGACGTGCTGGGGACCGAATCCCTCCTCTTCTCCTTCGAGAAGCGGACCGGTCGGCGGGACGCCTCCTTCGTGGAGGAATCCGAGAAGTGGTTCGACGCCCTCTGGGAAACCATCACGACGGACCTGACACTCTCCTAGTGACTTCTGATACGACGCAGACCGAACTCGTGGCAGCACAGGTCGAGGCAGCACAGACCGAGGCAGCACAGACCGAGGCAGCACAGACCGAGGCAGCACAGGCCGTGGCAGCGGAGACCGAGGCGGTGCGGGACCTGATCGCCCGCGCGCGTGTCGTGCTCTGGGACTTCGACGGCCCGATCTGCCGCCTGTTCGCCGGCCACGCGGCGGACAAGGTGGCGGACGACCTGGTCGACTGGCTCGAGGGGCGGGGCCTGCACGGCCTGTTGACGGACGAGGAACGCCGGTCCCTGGACCCGCACATCGTGCTGCGCGCCCTGGACCGCAGACACCCCGGCAGTGACCTGGTCGACGAGTTGGAGGAACGTCTCACCCAGGAGGAACTGCGGGCCACGACCTCGGCGATGCCCACGCCGTACGCCGACCCGCTGATCCGCACCTGGAAGGCGGTGGGGCGTCGGCTGGCGATCGCCACGAACAACTCCCCGCAGGTGGTCCGCACCTACCTGGAAGGCCGCGACCTCACCTCCTGTTTCGCCCCCCACATCTACGGCCGCACCCAGCGGCTCAACCACCTCAAGCCGGACCCGCACTGCCTCAACCGTGCCCTGAACGCGATGGGTTCGGCCCCCTCGGACGCCCTGATGATCGGCGACACCCCCTCGGACCTGTACGCCGCGAAGGCGGCCGGGGTCCCGTTCCTGGGCTACGCGCGTAACGAGCGCAAGGAGAAACTGCTGCTGGACGCGGGTGCCACGGTGACCGTCTCCTCGCTGGAGCCGGTGCTCATGATGACGCGCACTCAGGCCTGAGCCATCAGCGGCGCGAACACCACGGCCGCCCCGATGACGAGGCCGCCGCGGTGCGCTCGCCCCCCACACCGATGCCACCCTCACAGGCCTCGGCGACACCTGAGCGGGTCGAGTAGGGCTCTGCCGGCTTGCTGTAGCATGCGCGCACCGACTGAGCAATCGCTCGCCTTCGTTCGTATGGAAGGGCCTACAAGGCCACCCTCGAACACCTCTCATGCAGAAAGTGGCAGACCACCCGTTGGAGCCACGCGAGCGCCACTCTGTCGTGCGCTTCCCCAACCCTGTGCTTAACGTTGCCGTAGCTTCCCCCTTCTCGTACCCGGAGCGGCCAGTGGGCGCACCCCCAGTTCCCCGTCCCTTCGCCGGGGAGCGCGCCACACCCGAGGCCGCCCATCGGGCCTTCATGTTGAGGGCTGTCGAGCAAGGCCAGTCCACCAGTGGGCACCACAACCAGAACTATGTGTCGCAGCTGAGCGAACCGATGGCGGGACTGCTCGGGCGCGCGCCCGGTACGTCCGTCACCGTGCGGGTCCGGCGGACCGAGGCGCTGCCCGTGGTGATCAGGACCTGGCAGAACGAGGCGGAGATCCTCAACGCCATCAAGGGGGTCCTGCCGCACGTGCCGGAGTGCCTCGCCGAGGGGGACCACTTCGCCATCCACAGCTATGTGGAGGGCGTGCCTCTCTCCACCGTCTGCGGGAACGGCAAACCCGTCGACACCCTGCTCATCGGGGCACTGGCCGAGCTGCTCGCCCAGATGGCCCAGGTGCGGCGGAGGGCGCTGCCGCCGCTGCCGTCCGTCTGGCCCAGCAACGACATGGACAGCCAGGGCTTCCTGCGCACCCTGGCGTACTTCGCGGACCGGCAGATCAGACGCCCCAACGGGGACGCTTTCGGTGGGTTGTTCGCGGCGCTCGGGATTCCCGGGGACGCCCTGGTGCGGCTGGCCGAGCGGGTCCCCGTCATGTCCCGGAGGCCGTACAGCCTGCTCCACGCGGACCTGCACCGTGACAACCTGATCATGTCCTACGCCGGTGACCCGCCTCTCGTCTGCGTCGACTGGGAACTGGCGACCTACGGCGATCCCCTGCACGATCTCGCGACGCACCTGGTGCGCATGCGGTATCCGGCTCACCAGTGGGACGAGGTGATCGAGGCGTGGGCGCAGGCCATGCAGCGTACGCGTCCCGCCGCCGTCAACGGCCTGACCAGGGACCTGCGCCATTACGTCGCCTTCGAACGGGCCCAGTCCGTCTTCCCGGACGTGATGCGGGCCGCGCAGTCGCTGGAGCAGGCCAGTACCCGCAAGAGCCTGGACGAGGCGACGGCGGAGGTGCGCCGCGCCCTGGAAGTGGCGGAGGAGCCGCTGCGGCTCAAGAAGCTGCCGGGCGAGAGCGAGATCGAGCGGGCCCTGTTCCGCTGGCTGACCTCCAGGAGCGGCCGCTCCTACGAGGGGCAGGGACGACTCGCGCAGACCTTCCGGTGGCAGCCGGACCGGCGTCTGCCCGAGCATCCGGACTTTCCCGCCTCCGCCGTGCGGGAGGCTCTGGTGGCGGAGGGGGCCGCCCCGGCGGGCCGGGTCTTCAAGGGGACCGGGCATCTCAACACCGTGGTCCGGGTGCCGAGCGTCTCCTTTCCCGTGGTCGTGCGGCGAAGGCTGCCCGACGTCTGCCGCCGGGAACGCAGTTTCCTCAGCGAGCACGCCGTGCTGCGGGCCATCGAGCAGGCCGACATCGCCGTGGCGGCGCCACGAGCGCTGGCGCTGGGCGAGAGCTACCCCAACGACCTCTTCGCCATCCACACGTACGTCGGGCCCCGCGCCATCGACAAGCTCCCCAACCATCCGGTACACGGACTGCTGCCGCACGAGGCGGACGGGCTCGTCGACCAGCTCTGCGCGCTGACGGAGGTGACGTACAAGCAGGTCGACCCGGCAGCCGGTGAGGGCGGCTTCCATCAGTGGCTGCGGGCCGGCCTCGTCTCGCTGGTACGGGATCTGCCGAAGGAGTCGCAGCACCTGGCCAGGCTCCTCGGGTTGCCCGACGCGGACGGTCTGCGACGGATCCTGTCCCGCCACGAGGTGAGCCACCGGAAGCCGGCCCTGCTGCACGGCGACCTGAACCCGTGGAACCTCGTACGCCGTGACGACTCCCTGGCCCTGACCATCATCGACTGGGAGATGGCCCTGGTCGGGGATCCGCTCTACGACCTGGTCCGGCACATGCATCTCACCCCCACCCGGCCGGAGATCCGGGAGCGCATGTTCCGCCGCTGGGAGAAGAAGCTGCGGCCCGAATACACGTGTGACTGGCGCAAGGACTGGGGGGTGTACCGCTGGATCGAGATCGTCCGGTCCGCCTACGTCGATCTCGACCGTCTGGTGACCGGGGCGAGCCTGGACGCCCCCAACGTCCGCCGGGCCGTGGACTCGTACGCGATGACCCTGGCGGCCGCGCGGGGCTCGCTCGGTCTGCCGGCCCGCTCGACGGCGAACCCCTATCTCGCCCGGGCCCTGGAGTAGGAGACCAGGACCCCAGGTCGGCGGTGGTTACGCTCACCCCATGAGCGAGACCGGTCTGCGTGAGCGCAAGAAACGGCGGATGTACGAGGTGGTGTCGGAGGTCGCGGTCGGGCTCTTCCTGGAGAAGGGGTTCGACGCGGTGTCCGTCGCGGAGGTCGCCGCCGCGGCCGAGATCTCCAAGCCGACCCTGTTCCGGTACTTCCCGGCCAAGGAGGACCTCGTCCTGTACCGGATCGCCGATCACGAGGAGGAGGCGGCGCGGGTCGTCGCCGGGGATGCCTCGCCGCTCGGCGCGCTGCGGCGGCATTTCCTGGACGGTCTTGAGCGGTGCGATCCCGTCACCGGGCTCAACGACGATCCGCGGGTGCTCGCCTTCCACACGCTGCTGTACGGGACTCCCGCGCTGGCGGCTCGGGTGTACGCGTACCAGGAGCGGTCCGAGGCCGCGCTCGCCGAGGCGCTCGGCGGCGGGCTGGAGGCACGGCTCGCCGCCGGGCAGATCATCGCCGTCCGGCGCATCCTGGCGCTGGACAACTGGCGGCGGATCGCCGAGGGGGAGCGGGTGGCGGACGTACGGGCGGACGCGGTGGCCGCCGCCGAGCGGGCCTTCGGACAACTGGCGGTCGGGTTGCCTCACCTCGCATGAGATGAGACACGGTAAAAAATGTAACTCGGTAACGATATTCCGCTACGCTCGGTGGAATGACCTCACCCGATCCCGCTCTCCAGGACACCCAGGACACCCAGGACACCCAGGGCACTCTCCGCGACACCCTCCGTCAGGAACGCGGTCACCACGACCGTTGCCGCACCGCCCTCGCCGACATGGTCGACGGGGCCCAGGAACACGTCGTCACCGGTGTGGACGTCTCCGCCTCCGGGGCCGACGCGGAGGTTCTCGGGTACCGCCTGCGCGGCCTGGCCAAGGAGCTACGGGAACTGCCCGAAGGGCCTCTGTTCTTCGGGCGGTTGGACTTCGGCGGGGGCGCGGGGGACCACTCCGGTCAGCGGTACCACATCGGGCGCCTCAGGATCAGCGAGCACCCGGCCGTGCCGCCCCTCGTCGTCGACTGGCGGGCCCCCGTCGCCCGCTCCTTCTACCAGGCGAGCGCCCATGAGGCACAGGGCGTCGCGGTGCGCCGGCGCTTCGGCTGGGCGCCCGGCAGCCGGGGCGACTCCGCCGACCTGACCGGGCTGGAGGACGAGCACCTCGGCCGGGGCGAGTCGCGGGCCAGCGGCATCGTCGCCCGGGAGATCGAGCGGCCCCGGGTCGGTCCCATGCGGGACATCGCCGCGACCATCCAGCCCGAGCAGGACGATCTCGTACGAGGGGACCTGCCCGTCTCGGTGTGCGTGCAGGGCGCCCCGGGCACCGGGAAGACCGCCGTCGGACTGCACCGGGCCGCCTACCTGCTCTACACCCACCCGCAGCGCATCCGCCGCGGTGGACTGCTCATCCTCGGGCCCAACCGGACCTTCCTCTCCTACATCGCGGAGGTGCTGCCGGCGCTGGGCGAGACCGGCGTACGGCAGTCGACCCTCCAGGAGGAGATCGCACGACAGCACCGGATCACCGGAGTGGACGACGAGCCGACCGCCGTCGTCAAGCACGACGCCCGGATGGCGGAGGTGCTACGGCGGGCGCTGTACGCGCGGGTGTCGGGGGAGGATGAGGAAGGCTCTGGCGGGGCCCTCGCCGTGCCCGACGGGACGTATCGCTGGCGGGTGCCCGCCGGCGAACTCGCGCGGATCCTGCGTGGCGTACGCGCAGGGGAACCGCCGTACGCGGTCGGGCGGGAGCGGGTGCGCAGCCGGGTCGTGCGGTGCGTGCGGGCGCAGGCGGAGCGGCGGGCCGGGCCGCGGAGCAACGCCTGGGTGCGGAAGATCTCACGGTCGCGGGCGGTCGGGGCGTACGTGGACGCCGTATGGCCTCGGGTGCGGGCGGAGGAGGTGGTGGCCGAACTCCTCACCGACGGGGCGGCGTTGGCGGCAGCGGCGGACGGACTGCTGGACGCCGACGAGCAGCGGGCGCTGCTGTGGGCGAAACCGCCGCGGTCGTGGAAGTCGGCGCGCTGGTCGGCCGCCGACCTGGTCCTTCTGGATGAGGTCGGCGGGCTCGTCGAGCATCCGGAGGGGTACGGCCATCTCGTCGTCGACGAGGCACAGGATCTCTCCCCGATGGAGTGCCGGGCGATCGCCCGCCGGGCCACCTTCGGGTCGCTCACCGTCCTCGGCGACCTGGCGCAGGGGACCACGCCCTGGGCGGCGCGGTCCTGGGACACGGTTCTGCGCCACCTCGGGAAACCGGACGCGGCCGTGGTGCCGCTGACCATCGGGTTCCGGGTGCCGGATGCCGTCGTGACGCTGGCGAACCGGCTGTTGGAGAGGCTGGATGTGGACGTCCCGGCGGGGCGATCGCTGCGCGGGGACGGGCAGTTGAGGATCCGGGAGGCGGCCGCGGGCGGGTTGCTCGACGTGGTCGTGGACGCCGTACGGGACGCGCTGGCGTGCGAGGGGTCGGTCGGGGTCGTCGCGGCGGACGCGGACGTGGACCAGGTGCGCGCCGCGCTCGACGCGGCCGGGATCGCGGCTGCGGGGCTGGAGGATCCGGGCGCCCGGCTGAGCGTGGTCCCGGCGAGCCTGGTGAAGGGCCTTGAGTACGACCATGTCGTCGCCGTGGAGCCGGCCGCGATCGCGGAGGCGGAGCGACGGGGACTGCATCGGCTGTACGTGGTGCTGACGCGGGCGGTGTCGCGGTTGGACGTGGTGCACGGGCGGCCGTTGCCGTTCTAGACGAACACGTCCGATGTATTCGGTGATCGAATGCGACCAGCGACCGCGTGCTCGGGGCGCCGGTCTTGTGGTTGCGCCAGATAGCGGCGGCCGTGGCGAGGATGCGCTGGGCGACACGGACGGCGACGCCCTCGAAGGTCCGTTCCGCCGTGCTGCTCCAGGTCCGACTGCCCCGTGAGGGTGTCGTTCCCGGACTCGATCAGCTGCCGCACCGACTTGAGCAGGCCCTCGCCAGGGGCTCGGCGACGATGGCCGTCGAGCCCCTGTCGGTCTCAGTGGAAGACCCGCTCCACGAACGCGTCGAGGTTGCCGCGCAGGCGCTCGATCTGCTGCTCGACAGTGAGGGACTCCTCCATGCGCCCGCCCGGTGCCGCCTTCTTCCTGCCCCGTACGTACAACGAGCAGTCCAGGTCGGCGCAGATGTAGAGGCCCACCGAGTTGCCCCCGCGGCCGGCCGGGCCGGCCTTGGGGGCGGTCATGAGGGAGACGCCGCTGCCGGGATGGGTGGTCAGGCACAGCGAGCACAGGCTGCGGCGCAGGAAGCCGCGGTTGCCGGAAGGGGAGCGCAGGGACAGGCCGACGAGTTGATCGGCGCGTTCGACGACGAGGTACTTGCGATCGGGCGCGGACAGATCGAATCAGCCCAGGAAGTCCAGGTCGTCCCAGTGGTCGAGGTCAGCCAGGTTCTTGGGCAGGGGGAGGCGTTTGGCCTCGCCCTTCGAGCAGTTGACGAACGAGGTACCGATGTCGTGCTCGGTCAGGGGTTTCATGGAGGATCCTTCGAGGGGTGAGGTGGACGGTGGCGGGACACGAGACCGGCCCTAGGCCGGTGCGTCGTTTCCGGCGGGCTTCGGCTTCTTGTGCCGTACGGTGAGGCCCGCCACCAGGGCGGCGAGCAGCAGGACGCCCGCCGAGCACCAGTAGGCGACGGAGAAGCCGTGCACCATGCCTTCGTTGAGGGTCGCGCCGCCGTGGGCCGGATCGTGCGCGTGCGAGTGGACGTAACGGCTGGTGGCGCCGGTGGCGATGGTGTTGAGCAGTACGGTGCCCAGCGAAGCGCCCATCTGCTGAACGGTGTTGAGGGCAGCCGAGGCCACACCGGCGTCCTGCGCGGGAACTCCGGCGGTGGCCGTCGCGTAGACCGGCATGAAGGTCAGGCCCATGCCCAGACCGAGCAGCAGCAGGGCGGGCAGCACGTGCGGGACGTACTGCGCATGCACGGTCAGGCTGCTGAGCAGCACCATGCCGGCGGCGGCCAGCACCATGCCGGACGACATCAGGGTGCGCGGCGCCGTGCGTGGCAGCAGGCGGGCCGCGATCTGGGTCGCGCCGATGACGATACCGGCCGAAATCGGCACGAAGGCCAGGCCCGTCCGCACCGGCGGGTAGCCGAGGACGACCTGCAGGTAGTACGTCAGGAACAGGAAGACGCCGAACATGCCGATGGTGGCCAAGCCCATCGTCGCGAGCGATCCGGCCCGGACACGGTCCTTGACGATGTGCAGCGGCAGCAGCGGGCTCGCCGCGCGGCTCTGCCACCATACGAAGGCGGCGAGCAAGATCACGCCGGCCACGAGCAGCGTGAGCACCGACGGGCTGGTCCAGCCGCGAGGTTCGGCCTCGCTGAAGCCGTACACGAGGGCGACGAGCCCGCCGCTGCCCAGCAGCGCGCCCGGCACGTCCAGGTGCCCGCCCCGGCGGCCGGAGCGGTCGCGCAGGAAGGCCGGTGCGCCGAGCAGGGCGGCCAGCGCGATGGGCACGTTGACGTACAGGGACCAGCGCCAGTTCAGGTACTCGGTCAGCAGACCGCCCACGATCAGCCCGACCGCGCTGCCGCCGCCGGCCAGCGCACCGTAGACCCCGAACGCCCTGGCCCGCTCCTTGGGGTCGGTGAACGTCGTCGTCAGGAGCGACAGGGCCGAGGGCGCCAGGACCGCCGCGAACGCACCTTGCAGGGCCCGCGCCGCGAACAGCATCCCGGGACCGGCCGCCGCGCCGCCCAGCGCGGAGGCCGCGGCGAACCCGGCCAGGCCGATGACGAAGGTGCGCTTGCGGCCCACCAGATCGGCGATCCGGCCGCCGAGCAGCAGCAGCCCGCCGAAGGCCAGCGTGTAGGCGGTGATCACCCACTGCCGGTCGGCGTCCGACATGCCGAGAGCGTGCTGGGCGGAGGGCAGTGCGATGTTCACGATGGTGCCGTCAAGGATCACCATCAGCTGGGCGAGGGCGATGACGGCCAGCGCCCACCAGCGCTTCGGATCCGGTGCCGGAGTCGTGGCGGGAACCTCGCGGTCCGGGGAACGGTCGGTGCCCGTGGAAGGGGCGGACGGGAGGGATTCCCCTCCGGGACGTTTCTTGCTCATGGCGATCACGCACGTTTCGTGTCGAAGTGCTGTCGAGACAGCCGGCCAGGGACGGTCGCGGTGGTGACGACGGGCCGGTGTACGCAGCACGGGGACACGGCATGGCGGTGGGGCAGCGGGAACCGCGGACAGCACCCGGGGCCTGCCTCACCAGCTGCGTGTCACTCACGCCGGCGCTCTTGCCGGTCGTGAGGCGGAGAGTGCCGAGATCACGGTGACCAGCAAAAGAAGGGCCCGTCTTCGGGCGCGCGCCCCCGCAGGCCGCGCGGCGACGAACCGCGCAGGCCAGGACATCTCGTGTCGCGGCATCTCAGGAAGATGCCGAAGACAAGAAGCAAGAAGGGGGAAGAGTTACCGCGCGCCGCTGAGGAGGGAGGGCACACGGCCGGAGGCAACTATGGCCGCTACGCATTCGGCACGGTCCATGTCTCTCGCCTCCTTCCGGGCAGGGCACGCGGTGCGTGTCGACGCCGAGCTGCGCCGAGCGGGGCGGCAGAGAACCTGCCGCGCGAAATCCCGGACAGCTTATCCCATCGACGCCACCCCCCTTACCATGTGCGCGCCCAGCATGGGTGATTGCTTGGGGGTGGAAGTCCCTGGGAGGAAGAGGTGGTGCCAACCCCGAGCCGGGAGTACGGGCGGGAAGCCGTTGACGATGTCTGACAGCTGAGACCGGCGCCCCGAGCACGCGGTCGCTGGTCGCATTCGATCACTGAATACATCGGACTTATTCGTCTGGTCCTGCCGTCGCCCAGGACAGGTCCTGGGCGACGGCAGGCGCGCGAGAGGCCGTTCCGTCAGACGGTGGCGTCAAGGAGCGGGATCAACTGCTCCTCCTCGTACGTCAGATGGGCCTCCAGCTCCGCCGTGAGGCGCTCCACCTCCGCGCGGGCCGTGTCCCGGTCCGTGTCCTCGGCGGTCACCGCGCGGCGCAGGTCCTCGGCGAGGGCCGCGATCCGCTCGTGCTCCTCGCGCAGGCGGGCGAGCGCGGGGGCGGCCTCCGGGTGGCGGTCGGCGACGAGCGGGAACATTCCGAGGTCCTCGCCGGTGTGGTGGTTGTGCAGACCCTGGCAGAACGTCAGGCAGTTCACCCGGAGTTGGGCGCCGAGCGTGGACGTACCCGAGCTCATCTCCTTGCGGATCTGGGCGAGTTCACGGCGGAAGGCGTCGTGCACGACCTTGATCGCCTCGCCGAAGGAGCCGGCGTTGATGTTCGGCGGTCCGCCCTGGGCGATCTGGTGCAGGGCGACCACCGGGATCACCCGGTCCGTCTTCTCCTGGTACGCCGCCCAGCCCGGGTCCGCCTCCACGGCCCGCGCGAAGGCCTGGTCCCGCTCCTCGCCGGTGAGTTCCTCGGCCCGCGCCTGGTACGTGAACGCGCCGCTCTCCACGGTGACTTCGGGGTGTGCGAGGAGGTTGCGGTACCAGTCGGGGTGCCGGGGCGCACCGCCCGCCGAGGCGATGACGAGGATGCGGTCGCCGCCGTCGGGGAGGTAGCCGACGGGGGCGGTGTGCGGGGTGCCGGTGCGGGCGCCGGTGGTGGTGAGGAGGATCAGCCGGGCGCCCTCGAAGTAGCCGCCCATGCGGCCCTTGTTGGCGCGGAACTCCTCGATGACCTGCTCATTGAAAGGGTTGGGCACGCTCTCTTCTTTCTCTTTCTCTGTCGCTGGAGTCTTCGGAACGTCGAAGGCGGCGCAGAGAAAAAGGCGGGCTCCGAGCCCGCGGCCTCACTCAGAGGCCGGGCACCCAACTCGCTTACGGCACAAGGCCGACCCGGCAGTCATAGGTGCACGGTAGCGTCCTCGTCGTGACCGAAGCCACGGAGTTTCTGGACATCCCCACGACCACTCTGGCCGACCTGCTGGGCCGCGAGCGGGTCATGGACATCGGCATCCGGCCCCTGTGGGGTCCGGTACCCCGGATCGCCGGGCCGGCGTTCACCGTACGGTGTCCGCCGGGCGACAACCTGATGCTGCACGCGGCGATCCACCGGGCCGAGCCCGGCTCCGTGATCGTCGTCGAGTCGGGCGACCTGGACTACGCGCTGGCCGGCGGCAACGTCTGCGGCGTGGCCCGGCGCCGGGGCATCGCGGGCTTCGTCGCCGACGGGCTGATCCGCGACCTCGCCGAGGTATGGGATGGGCTTCCCGGTGTTCGCCCGGGGCGTCATCCCGATCCCGGGCGCCAAGGCCGCGGTGACGCCGTTCGGCGAGCGGGTGCGCTGCGGCGGGGTACCGGTCGACGCCGGTGACGTGGTGGTCGCCGACGAGGAGGGCGTCGTGGCCGTCCCCGGGGCCCGCCACCAGGAGATCCTCACCGCCGCCCGCGCAAAGCTGGCCAAGGAGGCGACGGAGACACTGGACGACTGGGAGACCGCGCACCGGTCACGGATCGACGAGATCCTTTCCCGCAACGGGTTCGGCGAGGGGAATGGGAGCGGGAACGGGAGCGGGAATGGGAGCGGGGACGGGAGCGTGTTCGGGGCCTGAGTGCGGCTCGGTGACCGAGGTCAGGCGTTCCGCCACTCGTCGGTGGCACAGCCGACTTCGTAGTGCCACCAGCCCTCCTCCTCTCCCCGGTCCAGGAGCGCTTTGATCCCGGCGAAGTCCGCGCCGGCCGGCGCCGTGAGGGCGACCATCGGGAAGTCCGTGCTGAAGACCTCACCGCCCAGGCCGAACGCGGCCAGGCGCTGATGCACCTCCTGGGCGCTGCCTCCCAGGGGCCCGGTAGGAACCGGAAGCACGCGGATCGTGCAGTTGCCCGAGGAACTGACCCGCTCGACGGCCCAGTGGAGCCCGTCGGAGCCGGTCCGGTACCGCACCACGTCACCCTCGGCGACTCCGTCCTGGAGGAAGGGGACGTTCTGGACGCGGGCCAGGTCATCGCCGAGTCTCGCCGCCCAGAGCCCCTCGGTGTCCTGGGGGAGCCATCCCTCGCGCGGGACGAACCGGAACCAGACCTTGATCTTCTCGACCGCGTTCTCCATGACGGCCATGATGCGCCGCCCGCCAAGGGCCACCTCGCGTCAGGGGGCGCGTAAGGGGCTGGCGTCAGGGCCTCGCGTCAGGTCCGCCGTAGTGCGCGTTCGAGGACCAGGCGCAGGGGGGAGCTGGTCGGCCGGGCGGGCCGGTCGTGGGTGAGCCGGGAGGGGGGCGCGATCGCCGAGACGGACGTATCACCGGGGTGCCGGGGTGCCGGGGTGCCGGGGTGCCGCAGGAGTGGAACAGGGGGCGGCGGGGGAGTCTGGGGGAGGGGCGTCGGTGGTGTCCCCTCTCATTAAATCTGCCCCGGCGTTAGGCCCCTGACCTGGTCAGAGCAGTTTCGTTGAGACTGGCGGGACCGGGTGTGTGTCATCCGATCTGCTTCATCGTGCAGCTTTGCTCGGGGGGTCTCACGGAATCTGCTCCATGTGGTGCACCTTCGATGGCGCTCCGCCGCGTGGTGTAGGCCGTGCAGATCTGTGCAGGGGGCTGGCGCTGGCGAGCACCGTTGTGCGCGACATAACCGATCGACACTCTGATCGTGAGGGCGTCAGCTGGGCAACATGCCGGAACTGCGTACCGATCGTCTCCTGCTCCGCCGGTGGCGGGAGTCCGACCTCGAACCATGGGCGGCGATGAACGCCGATCCCGAAGTTCGGGAACATCTGGGGGAACTGCTGACGCGGGAGCAAAGCGATGCCACGGTGGCACTCATGCAGTCCGAGTTCGATGAGCGAGGTTTTGGATGGTGGGCGCTCGAAGCACGGGAGACCGGTGAGTTCATCGGCCGCGCCGGCTTGGACGAGGTGGGCGAGGACATGCCGTTCGCGGGGGTGGACGTCGGGTGGCGGTTGATGCGTTCGGC
>Ga0307516_10004358_pt1 | contig 17502 bp, 15 predicted proteins | sample 19_EM_MG_FD_203310 | JGI IMG/M metagenome (GOLD analysis project Ga0307516, IMG submission 203310) | Populus trichocarpa ectomycorrhiza microbial communities from riparian zone in the Pacific Northwest, United States - 19_EM | ecosystem: Host-associated > Plants > Roots > Unclassified | place...
ACTGCCGCCGACGAGCTGGTCGCGTACTCGAGATAGCCCGAGTAGCCGCGGTTACGGTACTTGTCGGGGTTCACTTGGTAGTTGCCGGCGATGCCCATGACTTCGCCGCGGAGCTTTTCGCCGACGTAGGCGGCGGCGACGCCGTGCTCTTGGCTCGATTCGCGATCGGTGTTGGTGGCTTGGCGGACCCACATGGTGTGCTCGGGAATACGCACGCCGAAGGGCAGATTGAGGCGGCCGGCGCGGATGGTGAGCTCGGGCAGCACGTCGTAGCCAATGTAGTGGGTGCGCGAGATCAGGTTCCACTGGTCGCCTTGATTGGCGGTGATCTGCGCGCGGCGCGCGTACGGTGAGCCCGCTGGAACGCGCGCGCCACCGATGCTGCCGCCGACGCGGAAGCCGCCGAACTGCGCCATGCCGTACACATCGAGCATCATCGGGAAGGTGCGGAACTTTCCGGAGCCGCTGATGGGCAAGATGTTCATGTGCCGGTAGGCGCCGCCGAGCAGCAGCCAATCTGGCAGGTCGAACGCGCCGAACATGAAGTTCGGGAATTTGGAGTCGCCCGAATCGGAAGAAGAAGATGAGGAAGCTGCGGGCGCCGGCGCGGCTTCTTCAGCCGGCTTCTCTTCTGCTTCTTTGGCTTCGCCTTCTTTCGAGGCGTCTGCCTTGGCTGCGCCGGCGTCTGCGGGCGCGTCGTCTTCGAGCGTGACGGGCTCGCCTTTGTCTTTGTCGCCGGTGGCGGCGGCTTTGGCGGCGGCGTCGCCCGCGGCTTTGGCGCCGGCGGCGAAGCTCTCGGGGCTGCGCAGCGCGAGCTTGCGTTCGAGCCGAATGTGGTTCTGGCTCGTTGCGTCTTCGCCGCCTGCCCAGTTGGTGCTGAGCGTGAGCGAGCTAATCATGCGGCCGTAGGCCGTGAGCAGCTCGCCACCCGACGGATCGGCGTGACACGCCGGACACGACGGATAGCCGCGCTTGATCATCCAAGCGTAGGCGTGCGCTTGCTGGGGAGCGAAGAGCGCGAACAGTGGTAATGCGACGAGCGCGATCCGCAGGACCAGCAGCGCCGCGCGTGGGGTTTGCGCGGCTGATCTGCCGCGTCTCGAGCTCCGCATGGGCCGAGACTTTTGCCGCCTTAGGGCCTCCGAGTCAACTTCGCCGCGGCTAGTTTTTGGCCCGCCCGGGGCGAATTTCTCCCAGCTTGCTACCCGCATTTCCCAGAACCCCTAACTCATCGAAGTAGTGTTCGACACCCCCGCGATCCGTTTAACGGTCCGAAACGTACCCCATAGAGCGGCCCTCCTGGACGTGTCGCGGGTCGGTTGTCGGCTGGCGCTTTCGCATCAGGCGCGGCTACAAAAAAGCAGCACCCGCGGTGACGAGGTCGCCGCGGGTGTCGCTTGGATTGGGCTCACCCTAGGTGGGTGACCCGAGCCGGCAGAAGCTTACTTCTTGGCTTCGACCACACCGTTCGAGATGGTGACGCTGACCGTCGGCTTCACGCAGACGAGCATCAAGCAGACGCGCTTGTCGTGCTCAATCTTGTCGGCGTCTTTCTTCGGGTCGAGCTTCTGGTCTTCCTTGCTGACGGGAAGATGATTCGTGTACTTGAAGTCGAAGCTGGCGCTCTTGATCACGTACTTGCCGCCGTCTTCGTGAACCGTGTACTTGACGGTGACGGTTGAATCGACGCCGAGCATGTTCAGCTTGCCCGGTGCACTGCCGCTGGCGTCTTGGCCGGCGCTGGGGAAGGTGAGCTTGCTCTTCTCGATAGTGAGCGTCACCTTGGCGCCCTTCTTGAGCCCTAACTTGCTGTCGTCGCCGACCGTATGTTTCTGGCGACCGTCCTTCATGTTGAGCTCGCCGTCAGCGACCCTGGACGTGAAGACGAGGTTTGCGCCCTCGTCTTTGACGGTGAACTTGCCGTCGCCTTTTACGTCGAGCTTACCCGTGTAGCTTTCGCCCATGCCAGCGACGGTGGCTAACGAGAAGGAACCCGACCCGCCCCCATCGGCCTGCGCGACGACGCCCAGCAAGAGCACGGACGCTGCCGTAGCGACGGTCACGAAACGACGGAGCATGCTGCGCTTGCCAGAGAGAGCGTTCACGGAGTGCTTGGTGTTCATCTGAGACTTACCTCGGTAATATGGGGCTGGACGGTTGGACGATGTGACGGCTTCTCTATTCAGACTCACGGTGCTTTGCGTCTGCCCGCTTGCATTCGGAGAAGTGCCACCACGGAGATCAAATCAGTCAAAATTCGTTTGAGGCTCTAATGGGCTGTTGTCCCGTCGAGCTTCTGGAATGGTAGTACGGGGGAGGGGGTTTGAATCTTCCCGAGTTTTTTCTGACGCCCGTAAGACCGGGGAACCTTGCGGATTTTTCACCAGGGCAGCCGGTAAGTGTCCGGAGCCCGGCGGATTTATCCAACGCAGAGCGGAGCCGCTGGCCGGGATGCCCAAAACGTCGGGATCGTTGCCAAGTTCTGCGGTTTTTGGCGCCCCGGTTTCGGCAGGTTTCGGGCCGGCGCCCGGCCGGCTCTTCAGTCTCAGTCGCGGACATAACGCACTGCGCGGCGTCGGCCGCCGGTGAGCGGCCAGTCGTAACTGAGATCGAGATCGGCGTGCCATGAGGGAAGGGTGGGTGGTTCGTCTTGTCCGAGCAGCACCCAAACTCCGCGCTGAGCGAGGCGCGCGCCTTCGCGCAGCCAGAGTGGGGGCGGCAGCGTGGCGCGTGACAGCGCAAGCTCCGCAACTCCCGTTTCTACCTCCATTGAGCGCGTGCGCAATAGCTGGATGTCGGGGCGCGACAACGTGCCGCACGACGTGCGCAAGAACGCGGCGCGTCTTTCGCGTGGCTCGACCAGCGTGAGCGTCAACGAGGGCCGCAAAATTGCGAGCGGGATGGCCGGCGCGCCCACGCCGCTGCCCACGTCGATCACGCTGCCGGTCAGCTGGGTGCTTGCTAGCAGCGCGGCATCGGCTAGCAGCAAATCGACGAGCGTATCGGCGTCGCGCGCCGCCGTGAGATCGACGCGCTCGCTCCACGCCACGACCAGGTCCAGCCAGGTGACAAGTTGCGGCAATGCTTCCGGCGGCACCGCGAGCGTGCGCCCGCACGACGTCGGCACCTCGGCGAGCACGCGCTCGATGCGGGGCAGCCAGCCGCTACCGAGACGCGCTAGGGCCATTGGGCGAGCAGTCTGCCAAAATTTTGCCCGCTCGTGCGAAGCGGGTACTCCCTAGGCGTGACGACCGAGAATCGCCCGCATCAGGCCCCGCCGGCCGAGCTCGCACAGCTGGTCGCGGCCTGCTTGAACGAGCCGGTTTCGGGGCTTTTTAAGCTGCCGGGAGGGCTGTCGCCGCGCCAATTTTTTCGCCTGCGGCGCGCGTCGGGCGAGGCGGCGATCGCGATGTGGCTACCGGAGGATGCTCCGGAGCGCGTGCTCGGGCGCCGGCTCGGGCGCCGGCTGCCGTTTTTGGAGCTGCGCGAGCTTTTGGAAAATGCGCGCGTAAAAGTGCCGCGGCTGTTTGGGGCTCGTCCCGAGCTGGGACTCATCGTTGTCGAAGATCTGGGCGAAACCTTGGCGGAGCGACTCGAGCACGCGCCCGGCGAGCGCGCGGCGCTCTACCGCAGCGCCGTGGTAGAGCTGGCGCAAGCTCAGCTGGCTTTGGCCGAGCTGCCCGCGGACAGCATCGTGCGCACGCGCGGGTTCGATGCTGAGCTGCTGACGTGGGAGGTCGAGCATTTTCGCGAGTGGGGTGTGGAGGCGCTCGGCGTCACGCTGAGCGATGCGGAGCTTTCGGCGTTCGCGCGTGCCACGAGCTACCTGGTCGAAACCATTGGCGGCTTCGCGCAAGGCTTTGCGCATCGCGACTACCAGAGTCGCAACCTGCTCCCGCAGCCGGACGGTCGCATCGCTTGGATTGACTTTCAGGATGCGCTGCTCGGGCCGCGCGCTTACGACCTGGTGGCGCTGCTTTGTGACAGCTACCAGAACCTCGACCAAGCTTTCGTGGCCGCAAGGTTGGCCGAGTTCGCGGGCGCGCGTGGCCTGTCGGCGAGCGACGCCACGGCGCTGCGCTTCGAATTCGACGTCATCACCGTGCAGCGCAAGCTCAAAGACGCGGGGCGCTTCGTGTTCTTCGAGCGCACTCGCGGCGACGCGAGCTACCTGAAATTCTTCGTGCCCACGCTCGAGCTGGTGCGGGGAGCGCTGCTCCGTCTGCCGTCGCGGCCGGAGCTTTCTGGGCTTTTGGCCCTGGTCGAGCGGCAGATCGAAATCGGGCAGAGCCGAGGTATGCTCCCGGCATGAAGAGCTTGTCATGGCTTGCCGTCCCGGCGTGGCTCTCGGCGACGGCGCTCGCGTCAGCGCAAGCTGCCGCGCCCCCGCCAGACGCACCAGCTGGTCAAAGCAACCTGGAGGCAGGTGGCCTGCGCCCGCCCGACGCGGTCGACGGCACGCAGCAGACGCCGCCTGATGGCGGGGCCGAGCAGCCCGAAAAGGAGCTCGAAAAGGCCGACAAAGAAGACTCGGGGCGCGGCCTGGAGTGGGTGTGGCTGAACGCCGAAGTGGGCACCGAGCACCTGGGCCTTGAAACCTTGAAGGCCAACTCGCTGGTCGACCCCAAGCTGGCGAAGACGACGCAGACCGGTTTGCTCTTCGGCGCCGGCGCCGGCGTGCGGCTGCTGGTGTTCACGGCGGGCGTGCGCTTTCGGCTCGGTTCGTTCTCGGCCTGGCAGCTGTGGACGCTCGACGCCGAGGGCGGGTTCCACATTCCGCTCGGCAGGCTCGAGCCGTACTTCACGCTCGGCGCTGGCTACGCTTCGCTCGGTTCTTTTTCGACCAGTGACGCGACGGCATCGGCAGCCAAGGCGAAGGGCTTTAACGCGCGGCTCGGCGCCGGGCTCGACTACTACTTGAGCAACACCTTCTCGGTGGGCGCGAACTTTACCGGCGATCTGCTGTTCTTATCGCGCTCCGCCGTCAGCGGCGCCGGCGCGAGCACAATGGGGAACGAGGCGGCGGTCTACGCCAAAGACGGGTCCAGCATCGGTGCGGGCGCGACTTTGACGGCGGTCGTCGGTCTGCACTTTTGAAGCTGCTGGTCGCGCTGCTCGTCGTGCTGCTGGCGCTCTTGCCGGCCTACTTCGTGTTCCGTCGCGTGAGCTTACTGGGTCGCGCTTCGCGGCGGCTCAGTGTGACGGTGCTCTTGTTCGGGGCGCTCGCGGCGTTGATCGTGGTGGCGGTCGAGCGCGCCGTGCTGAGGTTCACGGAGCTGTCGTTCGACGTGAAGACGGCCGGCACCGGCTCGGCACTTTTGGCGGCTTTTCTGTTGGCCGCGCCGCTCGAAGAAGCTTCGAAGACGCTCGTGGTGTGGCCGCTGTACCGCACGCGCCGCATCGACGGACGCCGACTGGGGCTTTGCTACGCCGTGACGGCGGCGGCCGGCTTTGCGGCGGCGCAGGGCATCGCGCGGCTATTTTCGGCGCCTTGGGATGGGCTGCTCGGCCTGCGCGTGCTGTGTCAGGTGCCGGCGCACTTGTTCTTCGCCGGGGTGTGGGGCTACGCGCTCGGCGCTCGGCGCGGACAGAGCGGCAGCTGGTTTGCGGTGACCTGGCTGACTTCGGTGGCGGTGCACGGCTTTTACATGCACATCGTGTGGGGGCGCGGCCCCGGCTTCTTGATCGCCGTGGTGCCGCTGCTCGGCTTCATGACGCTCGGCGCCGCCTCGGTTTTGCGCGAAGTGAATCCGGATCGTCAGACGCTCGCCAAGCTCCATTTGGGCAAGCTGCACCTGCCCGAGCCGCCACGGCTCAGCTTGGTGACCGAGGCGCTCAATCCGCGCGATCAGCCGCTGATGCTGCGCTGGGTGGTGCTGGGCGCGTTCGTCAACGTGGGGCTGATGTTTGCGCTGATGATCGCGGCCGTCGCGCTCGGCCATCGCTTGGGCGTCGACTTCTCGGCGGCCGATGAAAGCGACATGACGTCGGCGGGCCCGCTGGCGCTGCTGGGCGCCGCCCTGCTCGCCTCGTTCCCGATCGCCGGCTACTTGGTGGCTCGCGCCAGCTCGTCTGTGGGCGTGCTCGAGCCAGCGCTCGCCGCCGCCCTGGCGCTGGCTTCCATCGTGGCCATTCTGGCGCTGGTCGCGCCGCTCGGTGTGCTGTTCGCGCTGGCCGTCGCGCCGCTCGCCTTCGGCCTGGCCTGCGGCGGCGCCTGGATCGGACTCGAACGCTGAGCGCCCAGGGACACCGGTCCGCCCGCAAGACCGTCGACTAACGCGACGGCGCGCGCCGACGAACGCGCTCCCGCGAGTTACGCGGCGACCGCTTTCGTCGGTTGGCACAACGGACCCCGATTTCGTCGACCTAAGCGTTGGCAGCGAAGGGCCTCGCGCTGCTAGTGGCCAATATTGACCACTAGCAGCGTGGTCGTTGCGAGAGGGGGCGGTAACGTGCAGAGGGGCCACGTGCGCGGTGCGCGCACCGCGTGGGGGGCGTGCGGCGGAATGACTTGCATACGAAGTCATTTTGCGTTGCTCGGATGAGCCTCCTCGAGGGGGGCCTCGCGCGGCGGAATGACTTTTTATGCGAAGTCATTCTGCGTTGGCGAGATGGGCTTCCGCTTTCCGATCCCTTTGGCTCGGACCAATCCTTCTAACCTTCGCGGTCCCCCGTGGAATTCCGCTTCTTCCTCTCGCCCTTTCGGCTTTGGTGTTGTCTCGGGCTCGAGCCCTGCGTTAATGAAGCGATTCGCGCAGCGTTCGTGCCGGCGCGGCGTGTTGTCTTGGGCTCGAGCCCTGAGTTTACGAAGCGACTTCGCGCAGCGTTCGTGCCGGCGCGGCGTGTTGTCTCGGGCTCGAGCCCTGAGTTGACGAAGCGATTTCGCGCAGCGTTCGTGCCGGCGCGGGCACGGTTTCGGTGGCCAAGCGCCAAGGCCCTCACGTCTTTTTGGGCCTGAGCTCGAAACGGATGGCCTTGGGCACGAAGCCGAAGGCTTCGAAGGCGCGGTGGGCGTCTTGGTTGAAGGCCCAGGAATTCAGCTCGATGTCGGGCAAGCCGCAGGCGCGCGCGTCGTCGACCACGGCGCGCATGAGAGCCGTGGCGATGCCGCGGCGACGCTGCGTGGCAGCGACGACGATTTGGTCGATCTCGCACCATTCGCGCGCGGGCATGGCAACGAACGCCGGGCGGCGCTGGTGCAGCGCGACCGCGTAACCCACCGCGGCGCCGTCGAGCTCAGCCACCCAGATTTTGGCTTCGGGCGAGGCGAGTAGCTCGCGAAAGCGAGCTTCCAACGCCGAGGGCTCGGTGGCCGCGAACTGGTCGGGTCGCGCGGCGACGTGGAGCTCTTGCACCTCTTGATGCAACTCGACGAACGTCCGCGCGTCGCCAAGCTCGGCTCGACGGATCTGAACGTTCACGACGCCCTCGGCAGACGACCGGCAACTGACGGCCGGGAGCTCATCGCCGCTTGGCCTTCCACGCAGCGTAGTCGCCGCTGCTGAGCAATGGATCCTCCGGCAGCGCTTCGCCTGTCGTGGCGTCGTGATCCGGATCGTAGTCTGGGGCGAGCAGGCGGCGCAGGTCGAAGGCGCGGAATTGGCCGAGCAGGTGCGGAGATTCGCTGACCCAGAGCGTGCGCGAGCCGGTTTGCATGATGACGCCGTGCGTGGCGATCAGCGCGTTGATGGCGCGGCGATCGCCGAGCGGCAGCGCGGAGCCGTCGGCGGCGTCGCGGTCGCGCAGCAGGCGCGCCGCTACGAGCGGCGTGATCGGCGCGTTTTGCGGCAAATCGGCCAACAGCCGGTCGGCGCGCGCGCGGCGCGGCAACGTCGACGTTTTGGCACGCACGCGCAGGTTCTTGGGGTCGTCACGCAGCGCGGATTCGAAATGATTCGTCGTGGCGGCGCGTGGCGGCAAGAAGCGCACGGTGTCGGTGACGCCGGGCGCGCGCTCGATGGCTGCTGAGTGTCCCTGGGCGTCGGTGACGATGACGATGTGACTGACCATTGGCGTGCGCTCGGCCAGCAAGCGTGCGGCATCTTCGGTGTTGTGCGCTTCGGAGAGCACCCGGCGCAGGGCGTGGACGACCGGCTCGCCGACGGCTTGCGGCTCGCGCGCGCGCCCGCCGTGCACCACGATCGCGACACCTTCCAGGTTCATGCCGCTCACCACGCCGACCAAACCCGGCCAGGCGACGGACGCGAACGGAATCTTGCCGGTCTCGCGCACCAAGAACACCGACTTTCGCCGATCGAAAATGTCGTCGACCTCGAAGTCGAACGCGCGCGCCAAAACGCCGGAGCCGTCGGGCGTCGCTGCGCCGTCGAAGGTGAACGTCGTGCAGCCGATCAGCGGCGAGCCCTCGAACGACAGCGAAATGTCGTACAGCGCGTTCAGGTACACGAAGCGCTGAAAAGTCGGAAACAGCTCGGCGTACGGATCTGGCTGAAAACCGGCCGCGCCAGCCGCAATTTCTCGCAGGCGCTCCGGCGACATTTGCTGGTCGACGTGGCGGTAGCGCAGCTGCGCCAAGTCGAGCAAGAGCGAGCGCGCGGCGCGAACCGGCACCTGAGCTTTGAAGCGACCGAGCAAGATGCCTTCGTTTTCGACCATTTCCGGATAGAGCAAGCGCGCGTGGCTGTAGCCGATGCTGACCGGATCGCCCTGCAAGCCAACTTGCAGAATGCTGCCGACTTTGCGCATGTAAGCGCCGCCGAAGTGGCGCACGCCGCTCGCCGCTGTCGTTACCTGCGAGCTTGGTAGCGTGACCTGCGGCGCCACCAAACGCGCCGCGCGCCCGACCGCGACGTGAAACGCGAGCAGTGCCAACGCGAGCGCGCCGAGCGCGAAAGCGACCCGGCGCAGCGCCCGCTTCAGCCTCGACGTCACGGCGCCCGCCGCGCTTTCGGCACCGTGAGCGCCGTATGAACCAGCCGTACGACGATGCGCGCCGGATCCGCCACGACGCGGAAATGCGAGACTCGCTCGGCTTTTGGCGGATAGATGACGCGCACCGGCACCTCCACGATCGGAATGCCTTGGCGCGCGGCGCGCACCAGCATGTCGCTCTCGAAACCATAGCCGCGCGCATCCGAAGCCAGCGAAAGCGTGGCGGAGAGCGGGTAACGGCGCAGGCCGCACTGCGTGTCGCTCAGCTTTTGGCCCGCGAAGCGCGAGACCCACCAGTTCGAGAAAGCGTTGGAAAATTGGCTTGGCCCGGGCGCGCCGTCGCGCGCAAGATCGCGAACGCCGAGCACGAGCGCGCCGGGCGGAGCCGGATGGCGCGCCAGCATCACGGCGTCTTCTGCCCGGTGCTGGCCGTCGGCGTCGACGCTAACGGCAGTTTCGAAGCCGCGCTCTGCCAGCCACGCAAAGCCGCTGCGCAGCGCCACGCCTTTGCCGCGATTGGCGGCGTGCGTCACGACGTCGATGCCTGCCGCGCGCGCGATGTCGCCGGTGCCGTCGGTCGAGCCGTCGTCGACCACGAGCAGCGCGCCTGCTGGATCGTGGGCACGCAGGTCGCTGAGCACGCGCTGCAGATTGGCGCTGGCCTGATAGGCGGGAATCAGGTAGGCGTGCTGCACCGGGCGAGGCTACCATCGACCGGCATCGTCATGCCCCTGTTCGATGCTACCCAAGTCGGCGAGCTGGCCGAAGCCGCCAAGCAGCAGCTGCGTAAGCGCATGCGCGCGCTGCGCAGCGCCCACCCGGCAGAGACGCTCGCCGTGCGCAGTCGCGCCATCGTCGCGCGCGCAGCGGCGCTGCCACAGTTCGCGGCGGCGCACGGCGTAGCGCTGTTTTTCCCCATGCAGGGCCGCAAAGAAGTCGACTTGCTGGCGCTCGACGCCGAAGCGCGCCGCCAAGGCAAGCGCGTCTACTACCCGTTTTTGGAGGCGCGCAGCGAAGCGCTCGTCTCGGGCCTGCGGCTCACACAGTCGCTGGCAGACTTGGCCGAGCGCGGTCGACGCTTCTCGGAACCTTTGCCCGACGCGCCCGTCGCCCAGCGCGGCGACGTCGAGCTGCTGTTCGTCCCCGCGCTCGCGGTCGCGCCGACCGGTCACCGTCTCGGCTACGGCGCCGGCTTCTACGACTCGCTCTTGCCCGATGTCTGCCCGCCCGCCCAAGCCGTCGCCGTCGCCTACGACTTCCAACTGCTGGTCGAGCTACCAATTTTGCCGCACGACGTGCCCTGCGACATGCTCTTGACCGACGCGCGGTGCATTGCCGTCGACAAGCCGTAAGCGACGAGCCGTGAGCGGCGCAATTTCATCGCGGTTTGGGTGGCCGCGCCGCGCCCGAAAAATTCGGCGAAATTCCGAGATCGGATAGCATCATTTGATTCTAAGCGATCACGCGATCTTGCTTCAAACGTGAGGCAAACGCCGGAGCTGAATCGGGTCGAGGCTAGTGTTCGGCAAGGCAGGCGGTGGCTTGCCGGCTGGCGCCTCGCTGCTCGGGGCAGGCCATGGCTCGCAGAGCTGTGCGCCTTCACGTTCGGGTCGGACGATGGGACCGAGGGCCGCCACGGCAGTTTCTGCGATTTGGGCTGCAACTCGGCAGCCCCGCTGATGAAGCTACGGAGGCTGCGTTTCGGCCAGCGCCTGCCGACTAACCGCGCGGCGCGCGACCTGGGGTGCGGCCGGCTTTGGGCTTTTGGCAGTCGGCGCAGATGCCGTACATTTCGTGTTTGTGGGCGCGCACGACGAAGCCGTAACGCTTGGCGACTTTGTCTTGCAAGACTTCGATTTGCGGCTCTTCGAACTCGATGATTTTGCCGCACTCGAGGCACACCAAATGGTCGTGGTGCGCTTCTTCGTCGGATAGCTCGTAGCGGGTGAAGCCGTCGCCGAATTTGTGCTCTTGGACGACGCCGCTCTCTGACAAGAGCTTCATCGTGCGGTAGACGGTGGCGTAGCCGACCCGCGCGTCGACCGCGCGCACCAGCTTGAGCAGGCTGTCTATCGTGATGTGCTCGTGCTGATCGAAGAAGGTGTCGATAATCAGCCGACGTTGCTCGGTCGAGCGCAGCCCGCGCTTGAGCATGTAGTCGTTGAGGTCATGCCTCAGCCTGTCTTGGTCGGGCTGCCGGGGCTTGGCCTGGGTTTTGGTCGTTTCCCCGCTCTTCACGGCTCTATGTATCCCTGCCGTACGGGTCCCGGTCAAGGGCCGCTGAAAGGCGTACGAAAGCTGCGCGGTTGGTGAGGGGCGTCAGCGCTCGGCCCGCAAGCGTGACAGGGCGACGGCGGTGCCGAGGCATGTGGCGATGGGGGCGAGCGCCGCCGGGGCAAAACCGAACGCCGCTACCACGATGGCACACACGGCGGGCGCCAGGATCAAGACCAGGCCGAGCTGCGCCTCGCGGCGCGCCTGATGGGCGACGCGCAGGGAGTAGGCGGCGTCGCGCACGTCGTCGGAGGCCAGCTGCACGCTCCATTCGGAGGAGCCGGAGCCCGCCACCGAGAGCGCGACCGAGACGTCGGCTGCCGCAAGCGCGTTGTCGTCGTTGGGCGTGCGCCCGACCACGGCCACGACGGCGCCGCCGTCGCGCAAGCGCCGCACTTCGTCGCCGCGCTCGCTGGGCGGCACTTCGGGTCGCAGGTGGTCGATGTCGAGCGCGCGCCCGAGCGCCTCGCAGGTGTCGCGCGCGTCGCCCGAGAGCAAGATTGGCTCGATGCCGACGTCGAGCACGTGCTGCACGGCCGCGCGCGCCCCGGCGCGCAGCCCGTCTTGCAGCCCAATCACGCCGATCAGGCGACCGCTCAGCGCCACCAAAAGTACGCTGCGACCCATGGCTTCGAGGTCGCTGATGCGTGTCTCGGCGCTGGCGACACCGATGCGCTCGCGCAGCATGAGCGCGCGGCTGCCCACCGCCAGGGTTTGCCCGCTGCCGGCGACCGCCGTGATGCCGAGGCCGGGCAGCGGTGTTGGACTGCGCACGGCGTCGGGACGGATGCTGCGCGCGCGCGCGGCGCGCAGTACTGCGGCCGCCGCCGGGTGCTCGGTGCTAGCCTCGGCGCCCGCGGCGAAGCTCAACACGCTTTCGGCGTCGTGACCGGCGAGGGCGTCGATGCTGGTGACCTCGGGCTCGCCGAGCAAGAGCGTGCCGCGAGCGCAGAAAGCGACGCTCGAGACTTTTCCGGCGCGATCGAGCGCCTCGGCCGAGCGGAAGGCGACGCCGCGCCGCAGCGCCGCGAGCACCGCGCGCATCAGCTGCAGTGAGCCGATTTCGGCCGCGCCGGCTTGGGCCAGCGCCGCGAAGCTGGCGATGCCGAGCAAGAGTACGCTGGGGCTCGAGCCGCTGCCGGCGAAGGCGAGCAGCGCCGCGAAGCCGGCCACGAAGGGCGCGGCTTTTTCGGCCAGGTTGCGGCCCAAGCGCGCGGGCTTGCCGTGTAAGTCGGCGCGCCGGCGCGGGTCGTGCGTCAGGCGCATCCAGGCGCGATCGAAGCCGGCCCAGCCCACGATGGCGCGCAGCGTGCCGCTCACCACGGTGGCGCCGGCGACCAAGCTGTCGCCTTCGCGTCGCTCGACCTGCGTCTTGGCGCCCAGCCAGGGCAAGACCAGGGCACTGCCGGCCGTGACCGTTGCGTCGACGGGCAAGACGTCGCCGGTCTCGACCACGATTTCTTCGCCGGGGCGCAGGTCGGCGGCGTTGGTGCTGGTGACTTCACCGCCCGAGACGATGCGGCGGCCGGCGTGATCGAGCTCGGCGGCGAGCTGCAGCCGCTCCAGTTCGAGCGGGCGCCGCGCGCGACGCACGAGCAGCAGGCTGAGCGCCGAGCACAGCGTGACTACGCCCGACAGGCCGATCGCGCTTTCGGCTTCGGCCTGCTCCGACAGGCGTAAGCCGATGGCCGCCGCGACCGCGACGACCGGGCCGCACAGCGTAGCCAGCGGGTGCAGCTCGGTGACGCTGCGCTGGCCCATCGCGCATTCGGCGACGAGCGCCGCCGTGGCGACGGCCGCCACCACCAGGCGCGCGGCGAGCGACAGCTCGGAGCTGCCGGTCAGCAAGAGCACGAGCGAGAGCGTCGAGCCCAGCACGGACAGTGAGAGCAAGAGCGTGCCGGCGTCGACCGAAACGGCCGGGTCTTCGACGAGCGTTTCGGTTGCCTCCGGCTCGGGGCTACCGGGCTCGGCCTCCGCCGGCTCGCCCTGCTCGGTGATGACGACCTCGCGTTGCCAGTCGGAATTTTCGAACGAAGGGAGCGGCGGCTCGACCGCTATCGGCGCGGCTGCAGCCGAAGCCGCGGCGAGCCTGGGTCGCGCTTGTGAACGCGCCGGCTCCCCGCTGCGGTATTTGTCTTCGCACTCGGCGCTGCAAAAATAGCAAAATCGCTCGTCGAAATGCGCGACACGCGGTGCCCGCAGCGGATCGACCGGCACCCCGCACGCAGGGCACGGCAGTGTCTCCGCGGCCACACTCATGACGGCGAGCCGAGCACCTGATCGATGATGTCGAGCGCTGCTCCGAGCTCGACCGAGGTGATGGTCAGCGGGGGCGTGATGCGCAAAGCCTGTCCACCGGCCACGGTGACGAGCACGCCGGCTTCGCGCAGCTTCTCCATCATGGCGCGGGCGTCGACGTGGTCTTTCATGACCAGCGCCTGCAGCAGGCCGCGACCGCGAGCGCTGGCGACGTCTTTGGGGTACTTGCTGCACAAGGCCTGCAGGCGCTCTTGCAGCTCTCGCCCTCGCTGCTGCACTGCTTCGAGCAAGCGATCTTTCTCGATGACGTCGAGCACGGCCAGCGCCGCGGCGGAGGCGAGCGGGTTGCCACCGAAGGTGGAGCCGTGGCTGCCGGGCGGCAGCGCCTCGGCGAGCGCGGCCTTGCACAACATGGCGCCGATCGGCACCCCGCCGGCCAGGCCCTTGGCCAGCGACAGCGCATCGGCCTCGACACCTTCTTGCTGGAAGCCCAGAAAAGTGCCCGTTCGTCCGATACCGGTCTGAATCTCGTCGGCCAGCAAGAGCGCGCCTGCCTCGTCGACGATCTCGCGCAGGGCGCGCAAAAAGCCGGGCGGCGCCGGCAGCACGCCGCCTTCGCCTTGCACCGACTCGACGATGATGGCGCAGACGTCGGGTCCCATCTCTTGCCGCACGCGCGCGACGTCGCCGTACGGCACGTGGGTGACGTTCAGCATCGGACCGAAGCCTTCTTTGTACTTGGGCGTTCCGGTCGCGGCCAGCGCGCCGAGCGTGCGGCCGTGAAAGCCGTTGTCGAAGGCGATCACGCGCAGGCGCTCTGGCTCGCCTTTGCTGAAGAAGTGGCGGCGCGCGAGCTTGAGCAGCGCCTCGTTGGCTTCGGTGCCCGAGTTGCAGAAAAAGACGCGGTCCATTCCGGTCAGCTTGGTGAGCCGCGCGGCGAGCTCGACGTTGGGCTGATTGTAGAAATAGTTGGAAAGGTGGATCAGCTGTTTGGCTTGTTCAGCGATGGCAGCCGCCAGGCGCGGGTGACCGTGACCGAGCGTGCTGACGGCGATGCCGGCGAACAAATCGAAGTATTGCTTGCCCGCCACGTCCCACAGCCGCGCGCCCTCACCGCGTACAATGACCAGTGGAGGCTGCCGGTAGTTTTGGTACAGGTGGTCGCGGCCGAGCGCTACGAGATCGTCTTGGAACATCTGTCGGGGGGTCTTTTATCACACGCTGGCTGGCGCGCATCGTGAGGGCTATTTGCCGCTCAACGGCAGAATCGCTCGGGTTTCGAGCCAGGCGCGCGCTAGTACTATGTTCGGCCAAGCGCGCTCGAAAAGCCGCCTGGCCCCCTGCCGCGTGCATAGACGTTCGCACGTCGATTACCTACAATCGTGGCTGCCGTGTTCATCTTCATTTGTTATCGGCGGGCAGATACCGAGGCCATGGTCGAGCACGTGTACGACCGCTTGCGGAGCGCCTGCGGGCCCGAACAGGTCTACATGGACATCGTGATCCCGGATGGTGCCGACTACCGGGCACACATCGAAAACGCGCTTGGCCGCTGCAGCCTGTGTCTGGCATTCATCGGCCCCAACTGGGCCGTGAAGCGCGCCGACGGCACGCCCGACTTCGTCCATCACGAGCTCGAGACGCTCTGCTCACGGCAGGTACCGATCATCCCGGTGTTGGTCGACGACGCCAAGCTGCCCGAAGCCAGCAGCCTTCCGTCGTCCATTCAGCGGCTGCTCGCACGCAACGCGTCTCACATCGACTCGAAAGAGTTCGACTACCGCTTCGATCAACTGCTCAAAACCATCAAGGCGGTCAGCGAGCACAAGACGGGCGGCTTTCGCTCCTATTCGGGCGACCCTGCGCAAGGCTACCTGGTCTCTCCGGCAGCACCCTCCGAGAGCATCAACCCCAGCTTGACCTCGCTGCTGCCGCAGGTGGTTTCGCCGCGGCTGCCCCCGCGGCGTACGCTGGCACTGCGCATGGGGTTTGCGCTGGCCGCCGTCGCGTTGGGGCTCGGAGCGTGCGTCGCGGCGGCGCCCACGGTCGAGCATTGGTTCGCGGGGCCGGGTGCTGCGGCGGCGCAAGCAAGCTCGGCCCCGAGCCAGGCCCCGTCTTCGCCCGGCGTCGTCAAGACTTGCTCCAGCCCCTGGTCGGGGGCTTGTGCCGGTGGCGCTTGCAGCGGTCTCATCCAGGGCAGCGAGCGCTTTTGGCTGCACCTGTCCGGCGTCTACCGCAACAAAGACATCGATCCCTGCGCCGAGCGGCCGGTGCCGGATCTGTGGCTGTGCGACGCCAAGCAATGTCTGTCGCAGCGTGAGGCGTGTACCAGCGCGAGCGCGCAGCAGGGCCTCGGAGCGCACAGCTTGCAGGGCTTCGAGGTAACCGGGGCTCAGCTCGAAAGTGGCCTGCCGCTGCAGGTGCGCGAAGGCGGGGCCACGGGCACCGTGCTCGCGACGCTGCGCCCCGCCTATCGGACGACGCTACTGAAATCGCCGTTCATGTGCACGGGCGGCGCCTACGCGAACAGCGCGCTCGGCGCCGGCGCGGGGCCGATTGCGAAGCTGAGCTTCTATTTGGAGCCGCGCTAGGTGCGGTATTACCGGATGTGGTATTACTAACGCATGCGGATCACCACCAAGGGCCAAGTCACGATCCCTCAGGAGATTCGGGAAGAGCTAGGCTTACTGCCCAAGACCGAAGTCGCCTTCGACGTCGTCGACGGTGAAGTGCGGCTCCGCAAGGCGCGTCGGAGCAGCGGAAGGCTGTCCCGCGGCGACAGCGTGATCCAGCGCCTTCGCGCCGTTCGCCCTTCGAACAAACTGACGACTGCCGAGATCATGGCGCTCATGCGAGGCAAACGCTGAAAACGCTCGTCGACACGAACGTCCTGCTCGACGTCATCACGCATGACAAGGTGTGGGCCGACTGGTCCGAGGGCGCGCTCCGCAAGGCGGCCGAGCGTTCCACTCTCGCCATCAACCCCATCATCTTCGCCGAAGTCAGCATGAAGTTCGCGCGTATCGAAGACGCCGACCTCGCGCTCGCCGACTTCACGCGCGAGCCGCTACCCGACGAGGCTGGCTTTCTCAGCGGCAAGGCATTCCTCGCGTACCGCAAACGCGGCGGAACGAAGCGTTCGCCGCTGCCCGACTTCTACGTGGGCGCGCACGCCGTCATTGGTCGCATGGCCCTGCTGACGCGCGACGCGGCCCGTTACCGAACCTACTTCCCCGGCCTGACGCTCATTGCGCCGTAGAAACAAGCTGTAGTGGGCGCTTGGTCCGGCCGTAGCCGTCATCGACCTCGAGCGCGCGTCTGGCTCAGCGAGCTGGTTGCCGAAGATTCAGAATCACCTCGGCGGCTTCGACCACGCCGGCGCCCATTGGCTTCGAGGTGATGTAGCGGGGGCGCAGCGTGGCGCGGCCGCGCAAGTTGGCGACGCCGATGCTGACGGCGAACGCGGCGAAGCAGGGGGCATCGTTTTCGCTGTCGCCCAGGTAGGCGTAGGCGTGGCGCACGGCAGTGGAGTCGAGCCCGGAGTCTTGGGCCAAGACGCGCACGGCGCCGCTGGCTTTGTCGGCGTAGTCGAAGCTGACGTGCAGATGCACGCTCGAGACGAACACGCGTGCGCCCTGTCCCCGCAAGTACGTCGACGCCGCCGCCACGCGTTCGGGCGCCACCTGCCGGTATTCACCGATGTCGAAGGTGCGATCGGAAACGCGCGCCCGCACATCGTCGGCCGGCTCGAAGTCGGGGAATGCTTCGCGAAAGTGCCCGAGCAGCGCGTCCAGTTTTTGGTCACGCTCGCGGCGTGTGACAGGGTCGACGGAGTCGAGCGTGATCACGCGCTCGCCCTGCCGCGCGCACACGACGGCGCCGTTTTCGGCCACGACGGCGCGCACTGGAAAGAGCCGCGCCAGCACGTCGGCCCAGCCTGCCGGGCGCCCGGTGACGCCGTACAGATCCAAGCCGGCTTCGACCAAACGAAACAGCACCGAGTACGTCGCTTCTTTCAAGTGCCCGTGGTCGAGGAGCGTGTCATCGAGATCGAACGCCACGCCGCGCAGGCGC
>Ga0307516_10004359_pt1 | contig 17501 bp, 17 predicted proteins | sample 19_EM_MG_FD_203310 | JGI IMG/M metagenome (GOLD analysis project Ga0307516, IMG submission 203310) | Populus trichocarpa ectomycorrhiza microbial communities from riparian zone in the Pacific Northwest, United States - 19_EM | ecosystem: Host-associated > Plants > Roots > Unclassified | place...
GAGTCATGCTAAGTCTCACCACTAAGCTATAGCCTTCAACTTCGTCAGCTTCCAATCGTGCCAGGTATTGATCATATACATTGTTTGGAATATGAAATTGAATTACACATTTTCCGGTTTTGAATTCCAGCCCCTTTTTGCCTTTCTTGAAGAATTGTTTGGCAATAATATCGACGTCTGGGTCTCGTGGCAGCAGCTCAACCCACCCATGCCGCATGATGATACTGTCGACCGGAAGAGGAAAGTTTTGAGTCCTCTTCATCCAGAGCAGTTGCACTTTTTCATACAGGATCTGCTTGAGATGAACAGCTCCGATATGAACCGGAATGTCGCCAACAGTTTCAGTTATACATGTTCTGCTGTTGTGCACGTGTATTTCATTTCGGCAAGTGCTGAAAACCAAATAAGAAATTCAACCATTTGTTTCTGTACATTCATTCTGCCACGTATACTTGCACCTCCTGGGCTCTGTGAGCTGATTCTACATGTCTGGAAATCCCAAGAAAAACCAGCACAAGCCTTTACATGGGTATTCCTCTTACTTGTGACTGAACCGCCTTGAATTAGGTGATTGCAGCGCAGCCCAAGGATGACCTCTGGCAATGGGTCCGACACTATTAGCACCTCGGGCTTCCAGACCCCAAAATCGCCGATCATGTTTTGGATCACTTTGACCACTCTGTCTATGAAATGAGGTCCGAAATCTTGGCTATATTGACATGCTGACAGGTTGACATGAACTCTGCAAAATCAGTGCAAAATCAGTTTCAAGAATCTGAAAGGACCTCGGTTTGAAAGCAACAATAGAACAGGCTGTGACATTTGAGACGATTCGTCCAATATATGAGATTGTGCGAACACACTTTCCGAAGATGGGTGCACGCCGAATGGTGTCAGTTTTGTGGCAGGATTATGGACTCAAAGTTCCAGAGTATGTATCTTCATTCTCACCACATTGATAATGGGATGATACTTCTCCAACTAGGAAACTCCTCAATGATTTTTTCTGCACTGTCGAACCGAATGCAGTCGAAGCCCATAAAAAAGGTGGTTTCAGACGCCAGCAGTTTTGGTTGGCAGGTGTGATGGAATTTTGGTCTATTGACCAGCACGACAAGTGGGGGCGATTCGGACTTTGGTTGCACTTGGGAATTGACCCTTACTCTGGTCGGTTTGCATGGTTGAAAATATGGTGGTGTAACAGAAATCTCCGGCTGCTTATGCAGTATTATATCATCGAGGCTGGTCGCAAGGTCCAGGGTATGTTTAGTATTTTATGTTATCCTTTCAATTGTGTAACTCGCTCCTCTCCCATTACCAGGCATACCGCTGATCACAATGAGTGACCGAGGCTGAGAGAATAATGGAATCGCAAACATGCACACCACACTCCATCATCAACTAGATCTGTCACTTCAAAATATGTTACAGCATCAATCGCTTCTGTGTTGAGAAGAAGAACATCAAAGCGGAAATTGCCTGGTCTCAATTCCGCCGCCAGTTCACACCTGGATATGAGGATATCTTGGACCGTGGTGTGAACAATGGATTGTATGATCCTGGTATCCCCCTCAAGAAGTACCTATTTTCAATCACCTTCCACGAAAGAGAATAACATACATATTGTATCTAGTCTTGTCTTTCGCTGGCTTGCCATTCCCTGGTCGCAAGCTAAGATTGATAAATGGGTCGAGTGTCATAATGCAACCCCGTGGCACTCTAACAAGCATAAATCTCTTCCACAAGGGATTCCGGATCTCATACATGTGAAGCCTGAAAGGTACAAGTCTCGGAATTTCATGGTTTGTCAAATTCTTTCTCTTCTCTTGACCCACCAGACTTATATCTATCTAGCTTCACATTTCTCCAGACATATTCAATGAATTGGAACGAAAATGGACATCAAGCAAAGATCCAGTTTTTCTTTTATCGCCACCAATATTCCATGTGCAAGCATCTGCATTGTACACAGCAATGAGTTCTCCTCCTGTGTCAGGAGGCACTTTCTGAGATGTATACTCTGCTCTGCTAACTAGCTTTCACACCGCTCCTGACAACCCAAATCTTGAACAGGAATTTCATTTAGCAAATCTGGGGGCCGATGATGAAATGGAATTAATTCAAGGTCTATGGGCATTAAGAAATGGTGATAACATAGTTGGTGATGCAGTGTCACTGGTGGGACAAGACGGTATAGGATTCTTGGGACAGGAGAATGTGCGTGAGTATGGTGATTTCACGGACGAGGAAGGCGAGTTTACAGATGAAGGAGGCAAGTTTACAGAGGAAGAAGGCGAGTTTACAGAGGTTGATAATGAGCTCAAGGAGCTCAAGTGATATACTTTGTCGCATTCTGGTCATGCCAGATCCTTGTCAATACATAAATTGTCCCTGATCACAATTACTCGCTGAATATAATAAGGGTTTCAGTTCTAATCCCTGCTGCTGGTGGGACACAGTTTCTGCCATGTCAATGCACCTTGGATGCTATGTCACCGCCCTCTGCTTCTGAGTATGTTGCTGACTTCATGAGCATTGACAACAAGGCTGTTGTATATTGCGAGCAAGATGCTTGTCCAATGAAACAATTTTCTGCTGGAACAAAACTGGAGTACCTGCATAGCAGGGATCCCGGCAAAGCTGGTCGACACTTATGCCCCAATTGCTATCGACACTACTGACAGAAGGCAACTACCTCCTGCTGAACTGAAGCTGGGCCTGCAAGCTTCCAGCCATTAGTGTTACACCAACAATCGGCACAAGAGCAGCGGAAAGCCATTCACCAGCAAGTCGCATGTGCACAAGAGGTCGTAAGTACTCCACATTGGCTTGAGTAATATCCAACCTTCTGACCTTCTAGTCACGAGCAACGCTGTGCAGGCCATCGGAGCAGCAGCTGGCTCTGGGATGCCCACCATTCCTCTTCATCAGGCTGGATATGTCATAAATCCTCCATCAGGACTGCTCGAGCAACCTGGAGTATCTATACACCTTCCTGGACTTGCATCATCTCTTGTTCCAGCCCTACCAGTACAGTATCAAGATAGAACCCTTCAACCTGTGGGATATACGAGAGAACATGCTGCATATGCATCAACTCGCCAACAGCTAGCTCAACATGCATATACGACTCACGCAGCCGAGGTGGTTGTTGTTGAGGTGCAAGTTGTTGTCAAACCAGCAGGACGTATAAAAGAAGAAATGGTCTATGTATGTGTATCTACATTGCTTCGTCAGCTAAGGATACTGCTCATCATATGTGGGACGCACCAGGATACATGTATTACTGAGAATCTCCATTATCAATATCAGAAGACAGAAATCAAAAAGCAACAGGTGGGGAGGGGACATATCATGTATGTATATCGAGTTGGCACTGCAGAATGGCGAGGCGACGTTGGACAACCACGAGGCACAGAATTGATGGCCCGATCCACGGTCCATCAATCAACAGGTGCCGGATCTCGGTTATCAAAGTTCAACATCAGAAACGGGACCTGTCTTGATGTGTTAAGGAGCTGTCTTGTTCTGTTGCCGTAATCTCTACCATGCCCTTTTAGTAATTGTCTTAATCATGCACTCTAGGACTTTATTGCCTGCACTCAAAGTTCTTGCAAAAAGTGATGTGAAGAGTCTTTTAGATGTGAATTTTCCATCTCTACCATGCCCTTTTGGTAATTATCCCAACCACACATTCTGGGGCTCCGTGGTATGCACTCAGAGTTCTTGCAAATATCATTGTGTCCAAGCTGCAAGATATTCGACGATCGTGAAACATCTAAGCGACCATATTTTGCAAAGCCTACCGTCCCTTATAAACATTGAGACCTACCGGTAGCTTCAATCGTTCTGCCTTTCGGTTATACAAATATATTATTCTGTTCACATCCTGTCAGATTTAAGCTGCCAGATGCCCTGCAATCACGATATATCTGAGTGACCGGATTTTGCAAATCTTACCATCCCTTATAAATGTTGAGACCTACTGGTAACCTTCATCATCCTGGGTTTCCGATATGCCATTATTGTTTGTTTGGGTCACATCCTTGTACACCAAGCTACTCTCCAGAATTACTCAAGTGTGGGGCTTCTTGCAGATTTTGCCAATGCTACCATCTGGTGTTCTATGCAGCACAGGGGTCGTGCGTCGAGGCTGCTATTCTAGGAATGGAGATACCTTGGTTCAGGTCCTTTACATTGCATTTTCAGGCGGTATATAAGACTGATATATCTTCGGGTTATTCTATATATTTTAAGACCTTATCTACCCTTAACCTGACCGTCCCGATGTGAGTTTGCCTTTGATCTCTGAACCAAACAACTGGATTTTGCATCTTCCTTCGTGACGCCGAAAATGCTGCCCTCACGATTATTCCGCAACACTGGGCTTCCCCCAAAATTCCGTAGCCTCATTATTCCACGACCTTCCCTTCCTCCTACCATCTCGGTCCAACTATATCTACGTCTCGGTGTCCTTCGTAGCACCCTACAAAGGGAATACTCGACAAATCCCAGTGATGTAGCCGCCACAGATCCTGTACCATTAAATGCACCCTCCCCCGAATCTTCGTCATCATCCCAATTACGAGGGCTGACCTCATCCCAGCCACTTCCTGAGAAATTGGAACCCCAGCTATCCATGACATTCACCTGTACCGTCGAGAAATGTGGAGAACGCTCCATGCACCAGTTCACAAAGCGTGCCTACGAGCGAGGGATCGTCTTGGTCCAGTGCCCAGGATGCAAAAACAGGTACACCAAACCCTCTCACTCAATCGATGTGTTGACTCATGAGCTTTCTCAAGACATTTGATCGCCGACCATCTTGGCTGGTTTAAGGACAGCACAAATGGCGGCCAACTACGGACTGTGGAGGATATTCTTCGAGAGAAGGGAGAAAAAGTCAGACGGGGAAGAATGGACGCCAACGGTGACATTGAATATGCTGACGCATGAGGTGTTGTGAAACGACATCCAATATACCAAGAACGCAAGATCCATAAATCCATCAGCCCTCCATGCGTACTCGCAAGCTCCTCGTGCATCAAGGAATGCCGATACCCTATAAAATTAAGGCGACCTAGTAATTTTGACATCATGACGAAGGTGGTGTTGAGGTCTCTTCAGGAAGCTCTTCGGGGATGATTTTAGTGTCAACAAGAAGTTTCTCAAGATCTCCGGATTGGTGCACTAGAGCAGAGGAATAGACGAGTCAGTAAAATATACGTGGCACACATTGATAATAACATAAAGAAGACCACCACTCACTCCCCAAAAGAATGTCGCAACCTCCAACGAATTCTCCATTTACGTATACCTGCGGAATAGTCGGCCATTCCCTTCCATTTCACTTCAGTCCAACACAGCTCAGAACAGCAAAAAAGCAGGGGGCTCACGAGAACTCCTTGATCCCGGCCCTAAGCTCAGGATCCGCCAACACATTGAACGTCTTCATCTTTTCCGCCGGAACTCCATGCAAATCCAGCACCTGTACCACCGCCCGTGAAAAGCCGCACTCCGGCAGCTGCGGGGTGCCCTTCATAAACAGCACAACAGGTGTGGATTCGATGGTCTTCTGAATTGTGGACCGCGCCTCTTGCGAGAGGAAGCGGTAGCCAACAAGCTGGCTCCAGAGGAGCGTTCTAGGCGCTGTTGACCGAAGGAGGCGGAGGGACGGACGAAACGCTGGTCGGAACATTCTTGGTGAACGGCTAGGAAACCTTGATGACGCTTGTTGTCCACCGCCGATTTCCTCGTTCCTGATTGGCTAGCCTTCCAGTCATCCGTTGTATGTACTCTTTGTTCAGTGCATACAGCCTGGCTAATCTAATGTGATGAGCCTCGTAATTCGCTGGGCGATCCAGTCCTCTTGGTAACTAGGAATCAAACCGTATGAAATCTTCGTCATTCCAGCCCTCGTCCAATTCTCCCTCAGAACCTTCAACGCGCACTTCCTCCTTCAACCTTGACCTCTTCGTTGACCTGCATTCGACAGGCAGTTTCGCCAGTCCAGACAAACGTCCCAGTTTCTGAGGACCAATCCAGGATCGCCCCCCCTCGCCCGCTGCCTCTGCCAGAGTCCCCGTCTAGAACGTCATCCAATTTAAGCAACTCGGCGTATCTCGCCTTCTCTCTATTTCTCACGACGCCGTATACATTCTTCGAGCAGCCCACAATGATCAACGCATATCGAGGATAGCTTGAAGGGGACTTGAACCTTTGCTCCCGGCCATGCTGGATTGTAGACGCGTCGGATCTGGATGCGGTTTCGCGAGCCTCTTGTTCAGCCCGAGAGGAAGTTTCCGGGGATTCCTTCTTTTCCTTCGCCACGCAAACGACGGATGGACCTCCGAGATCCATGAGCAAGGTGATATACGGCCGCACACTCGCCTTGGCAGAGATGTCATCCGGAGCTGCGTCAGGCTGACTGAAGAAGCCGAACTCTTCAACATCAATCAGTTCTGGACGCCAGTTCCTGCGGTTCTTGACTTGAATAAACAGCCCAGAAACAACCCAACGAGATAGGCCAACGTCCCAGAGCAGAATTGATCAATCAATGTTTTTCCAGCCTGAGTAATCTGATGGGCCAGCCCAGGCGGCACAATCGCTGATAACGCCTTCGTCGGCGCCTTTGGCAAAGTGGGTGAAGTTGACTTTCGCATCCTTGAAAGCTTCTTCTAGAGTTTCGCCACCCGAGACGTCGTTCGGCCGTGCCTCCCTTATTTTCGTCCAGTGTTCCTTCCCGATGAGCGCCTCCAGAAAATCAAGAAGAGTGACAGGCTGACTATATGGAGCAGGAGTAGAAGGGGGATGCTTGATGCACTTGTCATGAGCGAGAGTGAGCAGCATCCTCGCAACAAGTGTCCGATATCCTTCCTTCTTCACGAGACCACTGGACAGTGCATGGCAGACAGACTTGAGCAATCGATTCTCCGAGGTGTTGGGGTCTGAATCGTTCAATATACGCGCAGCGGCCTCCGCCAGAATGGGCTCGGAAGGCGTTCCAGTCTCCAAGTGTTCGGAGCCTCTCTGTACGGAGTACACAATGCGCATATGCCCTCGTACGAGTCGTGCTTCAAACTCCATCGCCTCGCTGTGGCTCTCAAAATCGAGTATCAGCCGGATCGCAGCAGCAGATAAGAAACCTTGGCTTCCGAACGTGCTCGAGAATAAGCCATTCTTTGTGGTTCCCAAAATTTTCACCTCTGCAAAATTGAAAATTTTGTCTTGGACGCTCAGTGAGAATCCGAATCCCGCGTTCCATCGCGTCCAAAAGCTGAGAGATCTGGTCAGCGATCACCAAAAACCTGATCCTTTACGCCTGACTTACAGTGGTCGGCCAAACTGGGTCATATACTGAGGAGATTCGGTGGTTGTAGATTCACATTCCCCGGGTCGAAGCCATCTGACTGGAGGAATTCCCAAGAGGGGGAGTGCGTCGCGAGGGCCGCGTCGAGGGACACAAAAACGAAAAAAAAAAATTGGGTACTTTTTGAACCGATTCATTGTCTTGCGCAAGACGTCATGCGCGGTCCTCGGTCGGTCCTCTTGTGCAATCTTCCGGGTTCGGTTAGCGTATATCAACATATGCACCTCGTCGAAGTATGTGATCAACTTGACCGAATTTCCGGAAGACCGCTCGGGGTCCTTGGTGAGCATTTGAAGCAGGGCTTCTAATGAAGCCACAGCTGTCCGTAAACGTAATTTAGACTGTTTCGCTCGGCTGTATATCAAGTGTGCATGCCACGGACCTTCATATACAGCTGCTTCTAGTGTGTGGTGCTGCCTGACAGCAGGGGCTGAATCAAAGACCTTCCGGAGAGCATGAGCACCTGCAATTTGCGATAGTAATTTCAAGCGAATACCTACCTTCCATGCAGTGTCGTACAATGCGCTCCGATTCTTTTTCCTTCAAGTATGCATACCAATTCTTAGTGAGGTCCGCCTCGGTTGTGAGTTTTTCCGACAAACCCGTAGACCGTAGTACGTGAACCACCTCATCGAACAAGTGTCGGAAGAGCAACAGATACCGGATCTCGAGGTTCGTACTCGTCAAAGATGATATGTCGGAGCTTATCAATGCGCTGCGCATCAACACGTCGGGCGGTGGATATCCTAGGTGTCCGTGTTACATCTCAACGGGGAAAAGTGTGATTTTTAAGATACCTGTGTCGTCATCGCCACGAAGGCATACAGGCAGAGTAAAGACGGTCTTCGCGGCCTCATCTACCATACGCGATTTACCTGTCCCAGAACTTTGGATGATCGCGACCGAGTTTGCGAGTTCGTCGTTGGCCGATTTCATATTGACAAGGGAATTGATTGCATTGACCAGGAGGTCAGGGAGGTTGCCTGGGTAGGCGTCTTGTCGCTGGATCAGTGATTCTGTCAACTTGACACTGACATCGGCAAAGGAGATTAGACCTGCCCCTGAAGAAATTATTGATGAGATGGCGGTCTTAGATGATGAGCAAACCTCCGGACACTTACAGCTTTCTAGCCACATATCTTGTGCAAATACTTCGATATCGTGTCGCCCCATGATAGACTCGAACCCGCCGGTATGTCGAGTGGGAGAGGAGAAGGCTAGCAATCTGTATGTACATACAAACTAACAAAAATAATAATTTTTAACCGATCCTCTTCTCGACATCGAGCCCGCCAGCGTCAAGGACTGTCCTCAATGGACTACACGTCGTGAGAGCCCTCTCCTCTCATCCTATTACTCACCACTCACCCCATACAGCGCCGCCCATCTCTCCCCCCCAACGCACAGCCGTTCCCGGAGTTCCTCCTTCGCAAACTCCATCCATTCCCAAGCAGGCTCAACCCACCCAATGCTTGCCGATATACTCAACCGGCCCCTCGACCCTCCACACCTGCCCTTTGCCTCAGCCTCATACATGACCCGGTCCCGCTCCGCATCCCCGGTCGCAAGGAACGACTCTCGCGGGGGCGGCACCGGCACTGGCATCTCCCTCACCACACATTACCTCCCTAGCAAATTCTCCAATCCCCTTTTAGCTCCCAATTCTCGGAGGCGCAGGCGCCGCTCAGAGTCAGCGGTACCCAAGTTAGGCGGTGGCATCGAAGCGTTCCGAAGCGGCGAGGCGCGGATGGCGGGAGAAGACGACTACGAAGATTACAGAGGTATCGGCCTCATGGGCGGCCTCTTGCATGGACGATTCCTAGGCCGGAGGAGACAGCTGCGCTGGAACCGGTTCAAGTGGGTTTTATTCTTCGCCAACACTCTCGTAAGTCCCTACCCAAAACCGCACTCCTCGCACTCACAAAGCCGTTAATCAGTTGACAATCTACGCCCTCACCGGCCTCATCATGTGTCTCCTCACCTGGTTCGACATCTGGAAGAACGCTGACGTCGTTCGGGTCGGTAACCGCCCCGAGCTGGTCATCTCCACCATGGGTGCGTGTCTGGGCATCTTTACCTCCCTCATCGGTTGGGCCGGCCTGCTCCTCAACAATCGCCCCTTCCTCGCCACTTACTCTTTTCTCCTCTGGATCGTCTTTATTTTCCTTGTCTTGCCCGGGTATATCACCTACAAGCGCCGCCAATTCAACATCGAAGGCAAAATCAATGCCCAATGGTCCCGGAACCTCGGCGCGGACGGCCGCTTGAGGATACAGAACAAGCTGGGGTGCTGTGGGTACTTCAGTCCGTTCGTGGAGGCGACCGTCAGCCAGACATGCTATGCGAGGAGCCTCCTCCCTGGATGCAAGGCGCCGTATATCACCTATGAGAGGAGGGTGTTGGAGATATGGTACAAGACGGTTTTTGCCATGGTGCCGCTACATTTATTCGTGATAATAGCGGGCCTGCTTTGCTCCAATCATGTCACGTATAGGTTCGGGAAGGGGATGATGCCCAAGGCGTATCGCCTCAGTCTGAACAGCATGGCCGTGATCATGTATAATTACGCCAAGTACGCGCTCGTCCTCATTCCGTCTTCCTTTGTATTATTTTGACATTTCCGCAGCCAACTCGCGGAGCGATATGGTGCGGGTCGAGCATCAGAGATTCTCGCTCGGTCACGGTCGAACCTTCAGCTTGATGTGATGCCTACGATGCCTTATACGTCGCCCGCATTGCAGTCTTCGTCCAGCAATAGCAGATACGACGCTCTTGGGAGCCGCACTCCAGAAACTATAACCTGAAAACCATACGATCATACCCTCCACATTTCTCCCCTGCATTCCTTTCTTGAGCATGGACATGGCATGTATGCAGTGTACTCACACATCGCGATGCAATATGGATACTGGTTCGTTTCTCCATCCTTCTTGGGCGTCCTTCTAGATATGTAGATGTAAACTGCTGCTACCTCTACGAAATAATAAACGGACTCACACTTGGAGCTTTTGGAGGCTCAGTTGATTGATCTTGCAATGGTTTTCTGACAACAGCAGGTTTATCCTGGAGACGTATTGGAAGTGATTGAGAAACGGGATGATCCTGTCTCTGATTGTCGACGTCTTAACTTCTTATCTCCGATTCTTCTCAACTCATCGTCATGAGTGATGTTATCCACCCTGTCGCGTCCTATTACCATCCACTTTCAGATTCAGTGGTCATGACAAGGGTCATGAGTGATCGTTTGTCTGGTGACCAAAGCTGGTAATGTAGGTCGCGAGTAACTGGTATACTCCATTAAACTGAAAATCAAGTGTCCAGTTCTTCGACGCATATACCCAGAAAAAAATGAGTCAGTCTAAGAAGATTGAGAGTTAGGTCTGATAATAACTAGTTCGTTAGATGCAGAGGAAGAAGTCTTGCAGACGTAGGCCTCCTTCCTTCCAATATAAATCATCCTAAACCCCCCTCTTTACGAGTACGAAATACCAATTAAGCGTTGTGTGTCAAGAAGTTGACGGTGTCAGCGGCTACAGTAGCATACACGAGAATGTTGTTTTCTCCAACGAGGTACTACGAGAGGACGTACGAATTACAGAGACGACACCCTTGAAACAAGCTCTGGAGCTTAGCCCTCATCGCAGAGGTGGGTGGGTTGCCATCCTTCCCGATGAAGTACGTAATGAGGCCCGTAATATACGAGCTAGCCTGGAAAAACGATTCAGAGGTAGATCAGGCTTAACTCCAAAGTAGGTATCCATAACCAAACCATTATTACCATCGAGGTGCCGGAGAGCTCGTTGGTATCAGTGTGGCTCCCGATCCATGCACTGATAACGTCCACGCCGGGGCCGAAGATGTCGAGTAGTTGGAGAAGGAGGCGCTGGCGTCGCCGATGGTGGATGCTCTGACGGAGACGGCACCTGAAGCACGAGTAGGGGAGGTGTTTGCTGCATCCGTGTTCGAGCCTCTTGCGGAAACCTGTCATGATGGAGAGATGTGATGCGTAGTAAGCACCAATGAATCACGAAAGGGACGCGGGGTGGCAGACCGAGCAGTGGACACCCTGGGCCGAGAGCTATGGACAGAAGGGATGGTGAGAAAAGTAGAATATTTTTATCAAGCTCTTAATTTACATTGTTGACAGTGTTGTCCAGCGCGGTAGAAGCGCTACCTAAAGCCAGAATAACGACGGAAGGACACCCGGAGCCAGGCGTTTGGGTACCAACCCAGTTCAACCCGGAGACACTAGTGCTCTATTCATCCACTGCCAAAAAGAAAAATCACAGATTAATGCTCACATGTCGGAGGTATTGAACCGGATCTAGAGGTTAATAACTTAGACCTTGAATATTGGAGACTTGCCAGTGGTGTCAACACACGATGCTCATCTTATGGACTTCTCTTGCCTTGGGGTACTCCGAGTCTACGGACCCCAGAGACTATGGTCAAACAGTCATGGGACGCGCGCGACCTCCACCAACCACTCACTTACGAAAAGTTCAACATCTCATAAAACGCGATCAAATTATAGGAACAGCTCTGATTAAAGTAGTCCAAGATGGAACCACGAAGGGCTTGGCAATATTGTTGCGACCTGTGATCAGGGTCCAGTGAGTGTTCCCAATCATGGATCGCCCGCCTCCGCTTACCAGCATAAGTACAGGGGCGGATGGACCATTGATCACCGTTCAAGTGCATATTAAATTGACCCTATAGCAAAGCAGAGAATCAGCTTGCGATCATCACGAGGCGCTGGCACTCGGCGGCAGGGGCTAGGGTTAGTAGATGGACACAAGGCTCGGACATCGGACCGATTGGGACGCGACGCATGGCAAGTTTGGGTGAAGTCACGTGACAAAATTGTAACTTATCTCGACCTCACTCGAATGGCTCAAAATCAAAAAATCAAGTTGTCATCATTGTTAACCCAGCCGGCGTGATCAACTAGCGATCGCCATCTGTTTCCAGCTTGTTGGAATGGTCACCTCAGTCGTCTATATCGGGACACTTATTCCCACGTCTCGTAGGATAGTGTATCCGTGTACTCGTCGTGTACTTTACCCTCTCATCCATTCGTTCTCCCTGCCCGCCGTCTCGGCTACCCGGTGTAACACAGCTCTCGTTGGAGACACAGGGATTTACTTACTTCCCATTGCACAAGCTGCCTCAAGAAGTCAAGTAAATATACTTACCCAGGATCGAGAAACGAGGAAAACGTCTGGACTCTGAGACGAACGACGAAGGGCAGATCTGCATCAACAACTTCATCTTCTTCAATTTCCGGACGCTAAATTCTATCCTGAGACGCATTGTATGCAATTCATCGTGGTGTTAACCGACTCGTTCTCCGGGCCTCCCGGTCTTGCTCTTTCCCAACGGCAATTGGAATTTCTTGCCGAGGAATCTCGAAATACAACTTTCACACTAACTTAAAACGGGATTTGTAGCGCCCACCCTGGAATAGAGGTCTCTTCAAGACTTCAACAGCTACTGCCTGAGATAGTAACCGTTTGGGTACACTTCCCGGTTCTGAAACCGTCATACACCGCCGCAAGGATTGATACCAATCTACGTCTTGGCGGGGGGGATGGTCGGCGACCACTGACATTAACACCGCTTTCCTCTGACAGTCTCTTTCGCCAAACAAAGGACCTTCGTGTCGATAATCCGAACGGCTTTGCCTGTCTCGACGTGACGTTTCGTGGATGGCCATATCGATGTGATGAATCTTCAAAGATTCCGAAGGAGAGACTTTCGTTTTACATTTTCAACCTACGCCCTCTTCAATTGTGGAGGAAACTTAGCTCAAAGAAGAGGCTGACTCTCCTCTAGACTCGTGGCCTCTCCCTCGTACGGATGAGCATCTACGAAGCATGGATACGAGGAAACGGTGACCGATCTACTTCTCCCAATACATGAACCACCTGGCCACCTGTTCCTCGGTATGAATTCGATTGACGATGCGAGTGTGGTTCTCATGGAAGATATGATCTATCCCCGTAATGACCATCGTCGACGAGTCCATCGTCGAATTGAAAACCCAGATGTCGCATTTCGTTAGATTTCTATCCGCAAATCACAGCTGTGAAGGATTTAAATCTAGCTAGGGATCATATCCTTGCCTCGCCCTGCATCTGCCAGTCGAGTGTTTAGCATCAACGCCGTGGGAAAGATTCCATGCATCTCTCTTTCCATCAGAGCAAAATTAACGGTATCTTTTTACCGTTTCATCAGACTCTCTCATGCTGAGGGGTGCGTCGACATTCAATCCCCAGTAGTGGAGACTTATGACGTCAACACGAAATGACCATCTTATGGACTTCACTTCCCTTGGGGTACCCCAGGTATCCCCGAGACTTAAGGTTGAACAGTCATGGGACGCGCGCGATCTTCACCAACCACTCATTGACGAGAGGTTCAACGTCTAATAAAGGGCGACTCAATTTATAGAATCATACGAACAATTCTAGATAAAATAGTCCCGGGTGGAGCCACGAAGCACTTGACAATATTGTTGCGAACTGTGGTCAGGGTCGTAAGTGTTCCGAATCATGGATCCCCCACTCTCCGCTTACCAGAACATGTACAGGGCACGCGGACTAACCACTGGCCAACGTTCAGGTGCATTTTAAATTAGGTCTATAGCCGAGTATCAACTTGGGATCATCAGGAGGCGCTGGCATCGGACACGACCTACACTTGTTTCCCGCTCTTTGGGACAACCACCTTATTGCAACTTAGACCTTGGCAACATTGCCTGGACTGTACGCAGTGTTCATTCTTCTTAACGCAGGCTTTGCGTGCTTCCAAGGTGCGTGCTTCCAGCTGGACTGAAGACGCGAAGGCGCTAGCAACGCAGACAGCGATGGAGAACAGGAGGGTACGGTTGAAGTACATGGTGCAATGTTGATGTCAAGAATCGAACTTGTCTTGATATACCACTCACGGGAAATCCCACCAGGTCTTATCCGATTTTTAATAGAACCGGTGAGGTATAGTTACGTACGTATTTGTGCGCAGTCGAATCACGCCTTGTTCTTAGCCAATATCTAAGGGGTAGCGGAGGATCGTCCCCGACGTGTTTTTGTTTTTGTTCCCGCAATTGCTTTACCCTCGTCAAAACAAACCACCAATGTAACCCGCCCCAAACGATAATGGCCTGCTGCAGAGCTTCATGGCTTCGCTTCGGCGAGATGACTGAACGTAAATAAAACCATGACCTGAACGGCGCGGGGTTCTTGTCTTTCATGCATCGCGAACGTCACGGCCTAAAAAATGTGCAGCCATTAATCCTTTGCGACGGTCCACAATGCACCGGAATGCCCGCTTGCTAATGATATCTAAAATGCTTTGTTTGTTCTAGGTATCCTTACCAAATCAGGGAAGGCAGGGAAAGCGCCGCAACCAATTGCAAAGGGTACAACGGACAAGACGTAACCGAATTCACATTAGTATAATCAAGCGGGCTATCGGTCATGGATAGGTCAACGAACTTCGAAGGAAATAACTGACATGATACCCAAGTAAACTATGTTCTTAAGATTCCAAAAACAACTGTGGCACGCCTTGCAACGCTGCCCCAACTTGTGAGTTGGTCAGTGGTGGGAAGGTGCAGGGTTGGTGGGAAGGGAGTCACGGTGTTGGTGGTCCAGGGTAGTCGGTGAGAGTGGGGGTCGCACTCGAGGTTGGCCTAGGGGTCACTCTGGCGGCGTCTGGCGGCCACTCATCGGAGAATCATCGTTCGGCTCCACGATGTGCGGTGTGCAATGCCAGTGTGCGAGCGTCGCGTCCTCGACAACTTGGACGCCGTGTCCTGTTTCTCGATTACCTTCAGCTCCTTCGCCACCATCGCTTTCTCTGGCTCCCAGAGGGCAACCCCTCCTGTTGAACTTCAGCACGCACGGGGTAGTGCCTCCCCAGATACGGATATCCTTAGCCCACGGAGGACTCGTCTGTCCGGGTACCTTGGGCCATCCTCACGTCCCCGTTGCCCTTTCCCTTGGCACTACCGAATCCGCACCGCCAGCGAACGTTGCGAAGCGTCCTGATGCCCGCCTCCCTCCAGTTCCCAGTGTAGAAACATCGGAACCGCCCTCGAGGAAGATCTGGCTGGCCACTGTCGCCTGCCGCACCTGCAAGGTTGCTAAACTCGCGGAGCGAGACGTCGACGGGCTGACCCCTGTGATTGTTTATTATTACCTCCGAGAACAGAGGGGAGGAGATACCAATATTTTCCTGAAACCGCTTGGTACTCTTAATAGACTTTTAAGAATGTTCGAGGCTCATGAGTAAGATTCTATGCAAACCGTTTATACAACCCATCGGTTGAAGGCTTCAACTGGTGAAATCTGTGAGTAATTGCTTACGGATTCAGATATACTCAACTCGCCTATTCAAACACTAACTGGATGATCTCGCGTAATGACTTGTCGGGCGGTATATGGACCCGGCCTCTGCAAAATAAACGCACACGAAAGAGGTATGTAACTTGAGCAAGGTTAGCCACACAGGCGAAGAGAAGATCGGCGCAAGGTTTCTTCGGACCCTCCAGAATTTCTGCTAGCATTTCCTCCAGGGCTCTGACATGTTCCATCACCGACTCCATCCCACGTCCAGCGTTTTCGATCCCATCATCCAGTTCCTCCTTGACACTGGATGCACAGAATGATATTCAGTGCTGGGATATTGAAAAAATTTTGAAAAAGTAGTCTAATTATTTTTACGATATCTTTTGCATCTTCCTTTCTCAGAAACGGGCAAAATATTGAAAAACTATTTAAAGAATTTCCTTCCTTGGACATATTTTATGGAAATCCTTTCAATACTTTTTGGATTTTTCGAAGAAAAAGATGGAGAAAAAATCTTGAAAATAATTGGAATACTTTTTCAATACTTTTTCAATATTTCGGTGCCAAGTATCATTCTGTGCATTCAGTGTGAGTGAGTTGAGACATCATAAAGCCATCTCCAAGACTCCACCTCGCTCAGATCATCTGTGCTCTTCTCCAGGCTGTGTTTTCGTTTGTGGCATGGGGCCTCACCCATATCTGTACCCGACAAATGTATGGTCGGAGGGAAAAAGATGGAAAAAAAAAGAGTGAGCCAAAAGAAGAAGAAAATTCCTGAGTGCAACGAATACTTGATTTTGACACGGCATTCATCATTCATGACATCACCATTCAAAATCGAATCTCAGGTGCTCCGCCATGGCATTTGCCAGACCCTATCACACTGTCGGTTGGTGGACACCTTGCTCAAGTCCATGATCATCTATGATTGTCCAGGTTATACAAGCAGGACATCTATGAACAAGAATTCCCAAAACAGTGAGGTGGGATCTAAAATTCCACTGTTATGATGGACAAGATCCCACCGAAAAGCGAAAATCTCACTGATAAAGGAAGATCCCACTGAAAAATGGATCCTATTGTTACAAAAAAGGAAAGTGCCCTGCTGCCAAATTGGGACATAAACGGAACCATGGGAGTTGCTGTTCAATCACATCACCAGACGCGATGGATTCTGGGTGACATGAGCGATATGTCCTAGATCTTCTGTCCATAACCATTGCTATTTGATTATTATGGAACAGCCATTTAACAACTATTTTTCATTTTGTTCTTGTTTGTTCTTGTTTGTCTTTGTGGACGATATTATAAAAGGTCAACAACATGAATCTGACTTTATTTCATTTTATCTTTGTTTGTTCTTGTTTGGCTTATCTCTTATCTCCTTATCTTGTTATCTCTTATCTCCTTATCTCTGGCTCATATCCTATTGGAGGATATCTGGACCATATCTTATTGGTTGATAAGTCTTGGTTAGTATAGTATATATAGAGTAGCCCAAAACCTGTAACTCTAGTTGTATTCTCTTAAGAACTCCACTATAACCTAGTGTGAGGACTTCTGGTCAATATAAACTTCCCCCTTCACATTTCTGTTGTTTGATTCTTGTAAGCCCGCGAAAGCCTAGTGATAGGTTTAGTGTGTCTTAACATTGACACCACCATCTGACCGGTGACTGACACAACTTTCCTCAAATGGGCATAAGGCGGTTGGAGCATGATATAGTGATGATCCTTGAAGTTGTAGCAAACCACTGACAGTGTCAGATGGATTGAAGGAGA
>Ga0307516_10004360_pt1 | contig 17501 bp, 24 predicted proteins | sample 19_EM_MG_FD_203310 | JGI IMG/M metagenome (GOLD analysis project Ga0307516, IMG submission 203310) | Populus trichocarpa ectomycorrhiza microbial communities from riparian zone in the Pacific Northwest, United States - 19_EM | ecosystem: Host-associated > Plants > Roots > Unclassified | place...
AAAAGTGCTTCCCCAAGCTCCGCGAGGCACTTCCTTGAATCATTCATCGACTACCTGGAGTCCATCGTGGTCCAAGCACAGGACCGCGACAATGACACCTTCCGGACGGTTGACGAATATCTCGAAACGCGCCGACAGAACGTGGGTAGTTTGCTATCCTTTGATATATGTTCATTAGCTTTCAACCTTCCGGACGAGGCCTTTACCATCCTGTGATCACTCAGATGCGGCAGCACATTACTGACTTGATTCTCATCGATAACGTAAGTCTATGAAGCAGCATTTCCGACTCGGAGAACGAGATTTTGACATTATCCTCCAAAGGACATAGCCTCATACAACAAGGAACAGGCGGCCGGTGACGATGGTTGCAATATTGTGACAGTCGCCATGCGCCAGTTTGGCCTCGGCATCAACGAAGCGATGTCATGGGCATGCGAGCGACACTACGCAATCCAGGATGAATTCTGCGCACTGATGGAGAAAGTTCTGTTTTTCAATCATAAAGTCGAGGAGGAGCTTGATGAATACGTACTCAGTTTGGCACATTGGCCACGGGCCAATTCTTGCTGGATATTCGAGTGCAGGCGTTATTATGGTGATCTTGGTCAGAAGGTCACGGAGACACGAGAGGTGCCCATGCTCCCCAAGACGCACGAACCGTGTAAATAAATGGGTCCAACATGTGCATTACTTATTCAGTTACTGTAAATCAGGAGTACGGGCGCCAATATTAGCGACGAATAAATGCTTTGTCCACTTCGTTCCTCGTCACGGTGGTGTTCGCTCAGGCTGTTCGCTTCTTAACGCATGGGTATGACCCGTCCTGGCTGTCCGTCCGGTTTCGTCCCGATGGCCGAGGGGGATACTCAGCGATAGTGATGCTTGTGCTCGCAAGTTCCGGATCCTTCGGCTGAATGTCGTATCTAAACGCCTGCACTACGGTGCCACTGTTGTTCTGTAAGTAGATAGTTGAGTAGCTATACTGTAGAGGATGGATACGACGTCAGCTCAACGTTTACACCTAACTCTTGTCCAGTGTTATTTCCCTTCAAGGCTCGGCATCGACATGGAAGGGTTAAACGGGCGATTTCGCAGTGCGAAGTTGTGAATGAGGCCTTGAGGGTTGAAACGTTGACCTTCAAAATCGTTACTAGTATGAATCTACGCATTAGCTGGTACATACTAACTAAAGGCCCTCAGGAATTATTTACACGATTCATGCGTCTTGGGGAGCATGGGCACCTTTCGTGTCTCCATGACTTTCTGACCAAGATCACCATAATAACGCCTGCACTCGAATATCCAACAAACACTGGCTCGCGGCCAATGCGCCAAACTGAGTACGTATTCGTTAAGCTCCTCGTTGACTTTATGATTCCAAAACGGAACATTCTCCATCAGTGCGCAGAATTCATCCTGGATTGCGTAGTGTCGCTCGCATGCCCATGACATCGCTTCGTTGACGCCGAGGCCAAACTGGCGCATGGCGACTGTCACAATATTACAACCATCGTCACCGGCCGCCTGTTCCTTGTTGTATGAGGCTATGTCCTTCAGAGGGTAATGTCAAAATCTCGTTCTCCGAATCAAAAACACCGCCAGTAGACTTACGTTGTCGATGAGAATCAAGTCAGTAAGGTGCTGCCGCATCTGAGTGATCACAGGATGGTAAAAGGCCTCGTCCGGAAGGTTGAAAGCTAATGAACATATATCAAAGGACGGCAAACTACCAATGTTCTGTCGGCGCATTTCGAGATATTCGTCAACCGTCCGGAAGGTGTCATTGTCGCGGTCCTGTGCTTGGACCACGACGGACTCGAGGTAGTCGATGAATGAGTCGAGGAAGTGCCTCGTGGAGGTTGGGGGAGCACTTTTCGATCCGAGTTCCCAAAATCTGTCGACGAAGCCTGGTCAAGTGAAAACTAGCTGACGACTTATATGACGAACTCTTTTGCAATTTGACCGAGGAGATGTTCGCCCTCCGGGCGTGATTTGTGCGGATCCCTCACCGCGTCGATGATGGTCTCAATCCTCTCGCGAACGACAGGTGCTGACTGGCCATCGGTATATTCCTCGATGACGAAAAAGAAGTTCATTAGGTCACAGCCAGTTCTCAAGTGTTCTAGGAAAAGAAAAAAGGTCTTTGTCACGGGCTGTTTCCCGAAGGAACTGATTCGACAGACCTTTCGATGCTGTAGCATAGGCCAAAGACGCGAGAAGACCTGTGACCAAGTCAGTAAAAAGGAGAGAATATCTGATACTGGGGGTGCGCCACAGACCTCCATCAGTATAATCAATCACTTTCCTCCAGCGGACATTATTAGCGAAATCGCCAAACTTGTAGATCCAGGCCGCCGAAGCGGCACAGATCTCTTGGTGGTGAGGATTGATTCGCCGAGGCCACCGCCAATTCTTCATAGTATCAGGGATTTGCAACATAAGCTGTTCCTGCTGCTCCTGAGGTCCAGATTTGCATTCGGTGGCCATTACTTAAAGATGAAGACTCCAAGGGAGTAGGGCGATTGAACTAACAGGGAGATGAGGGCCCTACTCCAACCCCGCCTTCAATATTTATCTAAAATTTGGGGATCCGGGTTTCCGTGTCGTCCGGCTACTACCAGGCTCCACTGGCTGCCTTTGGAGCCTGTACTATGACCCGTCCATCCGATTTCGTCGTAGGATGCTCAACCATAATGACGCTTGTGCTCGCGATTTCCGGATCCTTCGGGTGAATTGTCGTAACTACCTTGCATGTCGTTCTGTAAGTAGATCCAAGGGGGTGGCGCGACCGGAATTCCGAACCGCACCTCGGAGGGGGGGGCCTGGCTGGAGACCAAAAAAATAATATTCTGACACCCCCCGTTTTTGATGTGATTCCGCACCTAGAAGGTTCAATTGCAGTCCTTGGACACTTTCCACCACCAGAATAACCAGTTTCTTGCCACTGGCCAACACCAGGCATCTCGAATCAAATTCCCCCCATCTCGTCCAGTACATTCTTTAGGACAACCTCAGTAACTCCAGCTCGGCTGAGAAGCTCCACCCCATCTGCTGGATCATGCCCTCCCTGCTCCAACCTCCTCTGCACAATATTCGCCGGTCGTTCCATCAGCACCAACATCCATTCTGTACAAAATTAGCCGTAGTTTGTAAACTAGAAAGAAACCACCCCATTGTGCGCAAACTTGATGTGGTACTCGCCTATCTGGAACAAGAAAAGGAGTTGTGAACAGATGTGGTGAACATTGTGGATGACGAGAATGAACCAGAGATGGCGGCCAATTTGGAGGAGTGGTGACATCGGCGACGCGGTGAAGGGGGAGCATCGCGGAAGCAGTGATTCGTCATTGTGTGCCATATATGGTAACTTATCATGTAAAAACAAGTAAACGTGGGTATGATATATCTAATTAGGAAGGAACCCCTGGGGTCTTCTGCAGCCGGAAAAAAAATATACTGACCTCAGGTCTTTTTTTCTGGTCCCGCCACCCCCTTGAGTAGATCCCATATCGGGGAGTATTGTTAGATGCTTCGTCAGCTCAACCATATCTAACACTTGTCCGGTCTTATCTTGATTCTTTACTTGCTGGTTGTGCATGAATGCGACTCTAGCTTGGAGAATGTAAATGTACCCCTTCCATGCAGGGGTCAAGGTACTGGTAAGTGGGCGTAATACCCAACTACGCTATACAGGAGGAGAGGGTGACTCATCGCCAATTTCTCTGGTAACTTCTGACGATATGGCAATTTGTCGGCAAGAAGAAAGAAACTCCGTCAAAGACAAAACCTTCAATGAGCGAGGACGAGAAGCCAAGTGCCCCCGAGTTTGGCTTTGTTCGGAGATATGCCTCGTCAAGTAAAATATATGATTCGGCCACTGGCTGGACTTAGCCCAACTCTAGTGTCGTTAGTTTACACTGGCGAAAAATAAATGTTTCGTCCACTCCGCTCCGTTCCTTGTCGTGGTGTTAGCTCCAGATGACCTGTCCTGGCTGTCCATCCGGTTTCGTCCCGATGGCCGAGGGGCATACGCTTGTACTCGCAATTTCCGGATCCTTCGGCTAAATGTCCGAGTCGTATCTAAACGCCCGGACTGTCGTTCTGTAAGTAGATTGGGTAGAGGATTGATACGACATCAGCTCAACGTTCACACCTAACTCTTGTCCGGTGTTATCTCCCTTCACTCGGGGTCCACGTAAACTCTAGGGATGATTTCGCAGTCTGAAGTTGGGAATGATTAATGAGGGTTAACAACGTTGAGCTTCAGCTGTTATGAATGTACATAGTGGCTGGTACATACTACCTGAGGGCATGTGGTCTGTGCAGGGTCTCTTATCTACGTGGCTCGTCCGACATCGGAGGAAGGATGCATGGTGATGGATAACGTCAATGATCGATCAAGAATTCCGATCCGGTAACTGCCTTTTTATTCTATAAAAGCCGTGCCAACCATTCCACTTTCCTCACCTGGTTTTCACCTAACTGGTCTTCACTCTCATCGTCCTCGTCATCACTCACCCCATCTTTGGAGTTGCTTGCATTTGTGCATGTACTCGAACCAACTCTGCAGCTCCCACAACTCCCATAGAGGTACCAAGCACACCGCCGCCGGCTTCTTGATAGCTTTCTAATTTCCCCCCTCCACCCACTCGTCATCACCTCTTTCCCCAACATGTCTTACGGTACCTCTGGCTACAACACCCCCGACTCCCAGCTCGAGTCGATTCTTCCCGTTCACCCCACCGCTGCTCGTCGTCCCCATGCCGTGACCGTCCAGTCGGACAACACGCTCTACACCGATGAGCACATCACCTCCACCTATGTCAACCGCGGTTCCACCGTCACCGTCACCGACGGGCAGTACATCATCAAGCCTACCACCCAATTGTACGAGTTCCAAACCCAGCGCGCCGTCAGCAAGACTGGGTGAGTTGTTGTGCATCGTCACGTTTGATTCCCCAAACTGAAATGACCCGCAGTCTCATGATGATCGGGATTGGAGGTAACAATGGCAGCACCCTCTGCGCCACCATCCTCGCCAACAAGCACAACATCACCTGGCACACCAAGGCCGGCCTTCAGCAGCCCAACTACATTGGGTCTGTCCTTCGTGCCTCCACTGTGCGCATTGGTGTCGACCCTGCCACTGGTCACGACGTTCACCTCCCCATCTCTGATGTCCTCCCCATGGTCCACCCCAATGACCTCATCCTCAGTGGATGGGACATCTCTGGTGTTCCCATGGACCAGGCCATGCGCCGTGCTGAGGTCTTGGACTACGACCTCCAGCGTCAGGTTGCGCCATACATGGCCAAGCTCGGCAAGCCTCTCCCATCCATCTACTACCCCGACTTCATCGCAGCCAACCAGGAAGCCCGAGCTGACAACGTGATCCCCGGCGAAGACAAGCAGATCCACCTCGATCAGATCCGCGCAGACATCCGCAAGTTCAAGGCGGACAACGATCTGGATTGTGTCCTTGTCTTCTGGACCGCGAACACCGAGAGGTACAGCGACGTTATTCCCGGTGTCAACGACACCGCAGACAACATCTTGAAGGCTATCAAGGCGTCCCACTCGGAGGTCTCCCCATCCTCGCTCTTTGCCGTTGCTGCCATCCTTGAGGGTGAGCCTTTTATCAACGGTGCACCCCAGAACACGTTCGTTACTGGTATCATCGACCTCGCCGAGCGTCACCAGTCCTTTATCGGTGGCGACGACCTCAAGTCGGGCCAGACCAAGCTCAAGTCCGTCCTCGCCGAGTTTCTCGTCAATGCCGGCATCAAGCCTCTCTCCATCGCTTCGTACAACCACCTTGGCAACAATGATGGGCATAACCTGTCGGCTGAGAGACAGTTCCGGAGCAAGGAGATCAGCAAGAGCAGCGTCGTGGATGATATGGTGGATGCCAATAGACTCTTGTACAAGGCTCCTGAGGCGGGGACGAAGGGGAAGGGTGAGCACCCGGACCATGTCGTGGTCATCAAGTATGTGCCTGCGGTGGGCGATTCGAAGAGGGCGATTGATGAGTATTATTCGGAGATATTCTGCGGTGGGAGGTCGACGATTAATATCTTCAACGAGTGCGAGGTTTGCTATTTCTGCTTTAACTTTCGAGTACACTCGCTCATTGGCATTCAGGACTCCCTTCTGGCCACTCCTCTTATCCTTGACTTGACCGTGCTCACTGAGCTCCTCACTCGCGTCAAGTACCGCAAGGGCGAGGATGGCAAGGCCGCGGATTTCAAGCCTCTGTATCCCGTCTTGTCGCTCCTCTCTTATATGCTCAAGGCTCCTCTTGTCAAGCCTGGTGAGGCTACGGTTTCCTACACTTTTTTTCCGTCCATACTGACGCACCATCGTTGCAGGCACCGAAGTCGTGAACAGCCTTAACAGACAGCGCAACGCGCTGGAGAGCTTCCTCAAGGCGTGCATTGGGCTTGAGAGCAATACCGATTTGTTGTTGGAGACGAGGATCTGGTAAAGGGGATGTGGTGGGAGATAAACATGGATCCGGGGACGTTTGGGTGTTTTCAACAATACCGTGTTCTCGGGCTGTGGTCTCCGTGTGTTTTTTCATGGGTTGTGTTTTTGTTTTTGGGCCATTCAACTGGCTTTTTAGTGGTTATCTAGATCTGTTCTTGAATGTATGTTGATTAGACTGTTTGATTTTGATTGACATTTGGAGACGTGGCTGATTGGACTGGTTTTACAAGGCATGCTCATGCATATGGTGCCCACCTTGAGACATTGCATGTGACACTGCTATCCATCCACAGGTCTTTTTTTCACCCTATCGTGTTGCCAATGCAATCGGACCACACTCCCTATCCTGCCCAATCTGCATCAGAGACCCCGAGACTCAGCAAACAGTGACGCTGTCAGACACATCCGAACTCTCTTCCCAGGTCAACCCCCTCCTATCACTGATCTCTCAAATGTGCCAGCACCTCATTGACAACCTGTCTTTTTGCGCACCATACATAAAGTGTCTCTGTGACCTCTGCGCCGCCAAAAGCCCTATTGTGAAACAACACCTGTGTAAGATTTGACGGAGCAACTCGATACCCACAGACGTGGACGTCCTTGAGTTACTGGTCGATTATTGGCTGGAGGTTTTGTTGACGAAAGACCCGGATCAGAGGCCGAGATCTGTTCGGGATGTTGGGAGGGTATGGCCATGAGACGGCGTGATGCATGTGAGTTGTGGGATGGCTACTCAGATAGTGGAGAAGGTGGGTGAAGTCTTCCAAGTCGCGACTTTTGTGCAATATTTTTTAAATCCCTGATCAGGAATTACTAACCCGGGAAATGAAAGGAATTTCCCTTCAAGAACTTCAGGTCGGGTTCATATCGATTCTTTTATTCGAAATCGGCCGGCTTTTGGTGGATTGGTGGTACCCACCCGATTTCCAGACTGGTTTGGAGTCGCCGGAACTTGGCTCAAGCATGGACCAACCTTAGCCTCAACCGAAAGAGCTCGGCCCCAGTTTCGAGTACACATACTGGTGGTATACAGAACAAGGCAGGAAGGCCATCGACAAACCTTTTCCAGAAGTATTGTTGAGTTTTGGGTGCATGATACTATTCAATGCTGGGCCCAAGGTTCTTACGGTACTGTCGATGAAATCGGGGGCTGGTACCGCACCGTTGAAAACTTCATGTTCAAGTTGGAAGACATCCGAGCTCTGGGGTTCCAGGTTGGCACGGTACTGGGTGCGTCTCCCCGTTTGGATGGTCACCCGGCATGTAATCCCTTCATTTAGATGAGCGAGCCGCCGACGCGATACTCGAGGCATTTCGATCCTCGAATGTAAATAAGCCACTGCCTCTCTTCAATCCGAGCACACTTCGGCACACTCATGAATCGCATCTGTGGAAATTGCCTCGTGCCAATCTGTACTGCCTGTCCAAACTAGGCGACCATGTTCATTACCACTCGGGCTGGTACAGCGGTTATTACCACTGTGTAGATACAGCCTGTTGCCACAGGGCGTCGAAGGTGGGTTGCAACTGAGATGCTTCTGGGTTTACACTGATCTTATTCCAGGCTACTTTACGCAGTTCGTTACGTTCATAAACTCGAGTAAAGTGAGGAAACATGTCTATGTGGCCAGGTCTTCCAAATTCTTCCAGTGTAGAGGTCTTAAATGGGTGATCACTCGACGACCTCCTTGTCTTTGTGGAGGGGAGGACCTGGCCAGAGGTGAACTTCGTCAGGCAGATATGACTTTAAACTAAACCCGAGTGTCGTCGTCAAGCAAAGAACGACGGAAACGAGAAAGTGCTTCCCACCCGCTTTTGCTTCTACTAGGTCTGGACGAAATGCTTGAAGCCTTGAACGGCTTGGGGAATTTTTGTGGGAAGACGTTAGGCCAATAGCGTCGGGTTGCAGGGCTCCCTATCCATTGGTCCTTCAGTCGCGAACTGGAACCTGAAGCTTAAAGTTATAATCGGGAAAAAGTTGGGAGGTGAAAGCAGGCACGTGCCATTCGCTTAGCAAAAATATTCGTTTTAGAAAAATCAACCTGTCTACCATGCCAACCGCCATCGCCGAAAGGGTGGTGCCAGGAAAGTGCAACAGAAAACACAGAAGATGTCCGATTTTCTCATCTTCCTGGTCTGTCGTCATCTCAATCGGATTCCTATGACGAGGGTGAGCTCGAAAGGCGCTACTGGAGCACCCCTGTCCCTGAACCGACCGAGGCTCCCTCCCTGAATCTTCTTCTTCATTTGACTCTGAATCCGAGGTTGAGGATGTCACTCATGTTATCGTTGAAATTCTGATAGGGCGTTTTCTAATTTCCCTTCGTCAAGGGAGCCGCAATACGAGATGCGACCCCAACTTTGACCCTCACTAATGATGTCCATGCTGCTGTAGCCGGTGTCGAAGCATCTCAATCTATCAACATCCCCAGAAACAAAACTAGGCGCAGCATGATCCCCTTCATCTTCAAGACTTCAACACAAATTTACCACCTCCCCACCGCTCTGCCGCACTTGGAACGCATCCACCTCACCCACAGGCAACTCATCCAGGAGAGTTCTCGTCGCAGGCCTAAGTCCTCACATGGAAGACCCTTCATCCAGTGCGTCAAACGACGTTGCAGTTGTCGGCACTCTCCGAGCGATCCACAGTCCACGAGGCAATCAATGTGTACCGTTCTGACAGGGGAGGCCCACCTTTCTTCTATATCCCCCATGCCCTCGATTTCCCATTCATCCATGCCATCTCCCCCAAACTCTCCTTCCCAAAAACCACCTTACCTAGCAATGAACTGCTCGCCGTCTGACGAGCATATAGTCGCCTCGGAGACGCATTCATCAGGCTTCTCAATTCAGCTGTTTTGTTTTATTTATTTTTCCGATGATGTCGTATTGGGTCGCTATATACTTCCGACTTTGGCGGGTGATTGAGCTTTCTTTAACTTTAGGCGCCAAGTCTGCATTCGTCATCGGCATGCAAACCTCTGTTGAAGTCGAATTGGTTCGGAAGGATATGGAGGAGCGGAATGGATTTATCACCGAAATGTACTATCGTTGACGGCGTTGTGGTCACACGGTCGCTGGGGCAAATTTCATTCTCCGGCGGCTCCTCATCACCCGTCTGGCCTCCTGACGTAATGAGCTGCCTTTTTTGGTAGTGATTTTTGTAGTCCGAAGCGGCAGTCCACGGCAGGCGTGACGAGAGGTGACAACCCCCAAAAAGACGGGAAAGCTCAAATAATGGGTTTTTCGCTGGCAAAAAAAAGACAGTGGGTATTGGAAAGGTATAAAACTAACAAACGAAGGGGTGTCTAAGGTGTAGAGGATGAGGAAGTGGGTGCATCACTGTCTGACCATTGGCCAGTCACTGACCACAACGCCGTCAATGATAGTATGGCTGAATGTTATACGTGAACAGCTGTGCGTGAGTATTAGTCTCGGATCCGAGCCTTGTGCACGAGACCGTTCGATCCATCAATGCATCTGTCAATGTCATAGCCACTTCATTCCTTACAGACCTTCCACCCAAGGACACTCACAAGCATGAAATCGCTCAAGAAACTCTTCAAACCATCGACAATAAATATTTCGGGGTCATCGATCACCGGCGTGGCTCGCGATTCTCACACGAACTATTCATACAACAAAATTTCAATCCATCCGTCCGGACCATCCCAAGCAGGTACTTATCAGCTGCGGTAGCATTGCTCGAAGACATTACAGACGCTCATCATAGTAACAGGCTTTCCCTGGCCAACGATCTCGGACTGTGTTTCGATGGGTGCCGCCTACAATTCCAAGGAGCGTGATCCAGCTCCTCGATGTCTTCCTGGAACCCGGAGTGAAGTATTGGATGAGATCGAAACGTGGGTCAAGGCTGGTAGTGAGGGTAAGAGCATCCTCTGGCTTCATGCTCCCGCTGGTGCGGGAAAATCGGCCATCGCGCAGACGGTTGCGGAGACGTGTGCCGGGCGCGGCGAACTAGCAGCGAGCTTCTTCTTTGCTCGTACTGTCGCCACCCGGAATGCTCTGAAACACCTTTTTCCAACCATCGCCGCTCAGATCGCGTTGTCAGTGCCAGAAAAACGGAAGAGGCTCGACAGGATACTGAAAAATGACCCATGGATCGCCGAGCGTGCCCTGGGCTCCGTCGAGCTTGTGGCTTCGTTATTCAAAAAGGGCTCTTCACTGGTCCCTTCTTCACCATTGTTAGTCGTCATCGACGGTCTAGACGAGTGTCAGGGACGTGACGACCAACGTCGCATCCTAGCAGAAGTGGCTTGCATCGTCAACACCCACCATCTCCCTCTCCGCTTCTTGATCGTGAGCCGTCCCGAGGCCCATCTTTGTGAAACATTTGAAGAACCAGACCTGGTCGATATCGTAGAAACGCTATCTCTTTACGGTGATTTCCAGGCTAGGGCCGATGTCTCTGCCTATCTTCGGAGCGAGTTTTCGAGGATATACAGCTCCAAGCGGCACAGAGATGTCATGGAGTTCGTCCCTAGGCCTTGGCCTTCCGAGGAGGTCATTGACGGGCTTGTAGACAATTCGGGAGGTTACTTTATCTATGCCTCCACAGTCATCAAATTCATCGACGAAGAAAGCTTTTCGCCCACAGATCGTCTCAACCAGGTTCTGAATGGTTCCAATTCAGTTGTTGCCCCCTCGGACTCGGCTCCCTTCGCCGAGCTCGATAAGCTGTATTTACAGATCCTGTCATCATGCCCGACATCCAAGCTTCCGATGCTCAAGGCTATCTTGGGGTATCTTGTATTTCCCTCCGCCTGGCGCATCTATATGAGTTTGGACATGGATAATATTGAGGAGGATTGCTGTCTCTCACTCGGGCAGGTGAAGCTGATGTTACGAGGATTGCGATCTCTCATTTCATTCGAGGAATCCCCCGGGGGTTCTCGTATTTGTCTGCATCATGCGTCCTTTGGGGATTTCCTCCGCGATAAGGAACGTTCAAACGATTACCACTTGGACTTCGAAAAGTGGCTGTAGACAGCGTTCCGCGACGTTTTGTCCTTGGGATGCAAGATGTTGTGTCTTTCCTTGGATCCCGGCGTCAAGTCCACCTCGCGTCACCCGAAAGGTCTGTCTGTCACCGTCACCCATTTATGATACTTAGTGGAAGGGACTGACCTATCTACCTCTAGAGTGTGATACGGAAGCCTTTCTCAGGAAAATTCGAGACCATGCTCTATTTATCGAGGAATGCTTTCTTACAAGCTCAAGAAAGGATCAGCTCATCGAAGTTGTACGCGACAGCATAGAGACAGGCATCTGGTATCCATGCCTCCAGGATTTGGACAATTGGTCCGACTGGGAAAGGTTTGCGTCACTAGAACTATTAGTCGCGGTGGTTGGTCTTCGCTGGCAGTATTATGTACTGCATTCATTCCTTCTGCTTCCAAACGTCACATAGCTGAGGCACTGGTTCCACAGGTAGAATCCGTAACTCAGGCGACCCAAGATATTGTCATGCAACTGAGGACGATTTGTGACTCAGTCTTGTATGCTTATCTCTCCAAGGTTGCAGATACTACAGAAAAACAACATTATCTGGGTCTTTCATGTACCGTGTTCGGCGCGATCACACTACCACATTCCGACGGTTTGGACACGTTCCTCGATAACCTTCACAAACTCGAAGTCTTGGATCTTCACCTCTCCCTTTTTCAACCCCACGCCCTCCGCCCCTTTTTGGTCACAATTAACCCTCATTTTTGTCTGTCGCTCTACATCCTGGAATTTAGATCAGATCCAGAACGAAGCAAGGAGTTTCATAAAGGCGACCTGTTCGATGCATTTATCGCCACTCGTTACATGAGATTTTTAAGGACGCCGTCTAATTCAAGGTGAGACATTGCTGCGTGTTGACCAACTGTGTTCCTACATACTAGCAAGTTTTGACGGCCAATGTTGAATAACAGGGATGATCGAGCCGCACTGTGGTCAGTTGTGAGATACGCTGTGCTTATTCACATCGCCAGAGCAGTGGCAAATGATACCGACCGAGCTGCTGACGGAGGTGCAAAGTTTCTGGATTGAGCCAGCCTTTCATGTTCCGCTATTGAGTGAGAACGATATCTCCGGTATTGCAAGAGCGGTGCTATCGTGGTTACAGGTCCGTCTGATCCCCTATGAGCGCATAAGTAGTACCCAATGACTGTCTTCCTTGGTTTTAGAAGTCTCGCGACCCACCAGAGGAACTGATATCGGTTTGGAAAACCCATGTCATAAAATTTCTTTGAGTATGATGACTTGTGAGCTAATCTAATCCGGCTGGTTCCCGACTCGAACTAACAGGATTTATTAGAAACTCATACTGTTTTGCTCAAATGGGATCATGAAGTGGGGCCAGGGGGGCGCCGTTGCATTTTGGTGACCTTGGCGTCGTTCGTGGTGCTAGTGTTGGTAGATCCACAACAACATCGACTCCGCATCCCTCTATTAACTGCCGTCGTCAGGACGATCTCTTTGAGTCTCACTACCGGCCTACATCGCGACCTCAGGCTTTTGGTTTCGTGACAGTTATTAGGCAATTAAGGACAGATGCTCCTAGTGTTCCTGCTAGGCCCATGGTAACAGTCTGAGGGAACATATTTCTGATATATTTATCTGGTCAAAACTGTGGAATGAACTAGCGATGTACACGGCTCCTAACGGCTGCTCTTTTGCACCAACACTCTATAGCATTCTTAGCCAGGACCTGATACCCTTCGCGCAACCAGGGAAGTTTCGTGTACGCCTCGCCCATATCAGATATAAGCCTCGCATACGTTGAGGACTTGTTCAAGGTTTGGGCATCCCGCTCCCCCGCTGACATACCCGTCTCTTTCGGGCTTTACCGTCCTCCCAAAGACACTGCGGTCCCAGCTGCAGCCGGTGCCGACAAAGAACCCCTTCCCCTTGTGGAATTCTTTCAAACCTCCACCATGGACGTAGACCGTCCCGAAAAGTACTCATGGATATTATACACCTCGTCATATGTAGTCGAGCAGCCTAACAGTCACGACATCGATAAAACAAATTTAAACAATTATGACGAAGGAAAGAAGCTGAAAGACACATACCAAGGCTGCATGCAATCCAAGTCGATGGGGTGCTTTTACCGCCAATATTCCCCCAGAGGAACGTCGTGCCCGAACTGGGGATCCGCTTGCAAGGCCGCAAGCTCGTCCGGGACGCCGACGGCTCCGTTGCAATGTTACAAACACCGTATCCGCAATATCCCGATTGTGGGGACAGGGAGCGTGTGATACGTCGTCTGCGACTGATCTCTCTGATGCCCCGGCGCTCAGCCAAGCGGATGACACACCCTCTCCCACTCAACCTCATTCGGGCTTTCGGGAGGTGGACGAAGAGGAGTGCGTGAGATTGGATGGTAGCCGCCGTTGGCTTTGTCATCCTTCCAATTTTGCTTCTAATAGGTCTGGATGCGGTTTTTGAACGGCGTGGGGCATTTTTGGGAACAGAAGACCGAATCCGCTGGGGCAGACGCCGGATAGACAGGACCGGTCAAGCGGTGTGTCCTCGGCTCCGGAGATCGGACGAAGTAGTGAGGTGATACCGACGATCGTCGATGGAGATCTTATCTTGCACCATCATCAACGTATACTTCCATCATGCCTCGAACTGCAGAAACGGCGAGCTTCAGTGTGTGTGAAGCGGATACACCCCGACCTTTCTAATTGATCTGAGCATGTAGTTCAACCACACGATGATTCGTGTGACGGATCCCAAGGTTTCTTTGCCTTTTTATCAAGATGTCAGTTTCGTTTCATTTCAGTTCTCCTCGCCTTCATCTCGATCTTCATTGGTAGATACTTGGGATGGACCTTCTCTCGAGTAGGTTGGCCTCTATAATGGTCCGAGCTCGCGACCCCAGACACGACGTGACGCGTCTACTTCAGAAATTCGACTCGACCAATTTGGTTGTACGCTATACTTACTGGCCTTCAACCATGAAGGACGGGAACTGACCGCGGAGGAGAAAGAGGCGGCTCGGTTCTCACGAGAAGGTGTGTGTGTGATGAGTGAACCTGATCTCCGATCGCTCAGCACTCACCACCCACCGTAACTTACATAGGCGTCCTCGAATTGTCACACGACGACGGCACTGAGTCGGACCCTGATTTCCAAGGCTATGCAAGCGGAAAAACGGAGGCGGGCAGAGGGTTTGGGCATATCGCGATTTCGGTGGATGATGTTGAGAAGGCGTGTGAGAGGTTTGAGAGGTTGGGTGTTGCGTTTCAGAAGAGGCCCAGTGAGGGGAAAATGAAGAATGTCGCATTTATTTTGGATCCGGATGGGTGAGTGGTTTCTTTTTATTTCTTTTGGCTCTTCGCGAGACGCGACGTTGGTTTTTTGTAGGTATTGGATTGAGATTCTCCCCCCTGTGTTGAATGTCTGAATTTGAATGTGGGGGTTCTGGGATTTGCTGTGTCGTTAAGCTGCATATGTGTTGTAACTTTGTAAGTAAATTGAAATGGCCGCAGTGTGACTGGACCGCTAATGATATTTACGGCCGGATCCGAAATAGGCAGGATCTGAGCGCTTGGGAGTCATAATGCAACGTATATACCACCTCCGTCCAATGACCGCCAGATAACAATGTCCACGATCAAAGTCCCATATCGTCAGATCCGTGCGCTCTACGATGACGAAACAATCACTGTATATCAAGCCTACTCTGCCGAAATTGCGATACCCGCGGTCAAGGAACAGAAACTCTCAGCATCGCCTGCTTTCAAATTCACGAGGATGACATGGATCAAGCCGAGCTGGTGTTGGATGATGTGCGTGCGGCCGTGACGGCGTTTTCCTTCCAGTTAAAGGACTCTTTACTAGGTACCGCTCTGGATACTCTTACAAAGACCCCAACCAAGCCCATATCCTCGCTATCAAGATGCGGCACTCCCACTTTCAGCACCTCCTCTCGTGTGCGAGTCTGTCCTCGTCTCACGGAGGGTGCACAGCGATTGACAAATCGAAGCCTGTGCGCGTGCAATGGGACCCTGAACGATCGCCGTCGCTGGAAGCTCTGCCGTATAGGAGCATCCAGATTGGGATATCGCGCGAGTTGAGCGAGAGGTGGGTGAATGAGTGGATAGAGGGGGATGTGACGGATCGGGCAAGGGCGTTGAAGGAGGCGCTGCAAGTTGTGAATGTGCGTCTAGGGATTCCCGGGTTAGACTCGGAGTGGGAGGCTGAGCTTGTAGAGAGGGGGTTAGTGCAAAAGGAGGTGGTGTACGAGGTGATGGAAGGGATACAGGTTATTTTGGGTATGGTGGAAGAGGCGAAGGGTGACGAAGGGGAAGGCGGTTGAAAGTTTGTAATGCTCTGGGTTGGTTGCTAACCTAGGGCCGCATGTACATCTGAAGGGAACGGGGAGATGTATCTCCACCGAGTTTAGCAGCCTGGCCCAGTGGTGCCGGGAGCAGGTTCAATCCCGAGCAAAGGTTGTAATAGAGTTTACCATGTAACATCATGATATCAGCTATCAATATCAATGCTTGACTTCTGTATCTTCGCAGGAATCAAGTTCCTTTCAGTTGCGTGCGTCTCCCAACCTGATAGGAAATGGAGGGTGCGATTTTGTTTGCTGCCGTTCGACGTTGTGACTATGTTAGTCGCTTATATTGCCATTGGGCTTAGCGTCTGATTCCGGCGTGGTATCATCCAAATAAAATACACCAACGGGGTGCACCGTAGCAGGCCGCCGCCCTGCGGCGTCAGCCGCGCTACCTCCTTGTGGCAATAGCGTCGGTTCGTGAAAGCAGGCACGTGCCATTATGTAGCTTGGCAAAAAATATTCGTTTTAGAAAAGAATACAGCTTCAAGTCTACCCGCCATCGCCGGTTCCAAGAGCAACAGAAAACACAGGGTTTCTTGTCTTCCCGGTCTGTCGTCATCTGAATCGGATTTCCATGCCGAGAGGCTGAATCAGAGCTTGAGGATGTTACTCAAAAATAATTTCATGTTATATCGTCCAGTACTGCACCGAGATCAACATGTCGAAAACTCGAGGAGGGATGGACCCGCTTAGCCTGTAGATTTGAATTCTCGAGGCGACGAAGAGGGCCATAAATACCAGAACAACAGTCTCCAGGATATATACTTCGAGACTTCGACTTGAGGACCTCAACTTGAGACATTGCATTTGACACCCTTCTTCATCCTATGACGAAAGCGAGGAATAGGCCGTTTTTTCACACCATCTTCTCGCCAATGCAATCGGACCACACTCCCCATCCTGCCCCAATCCGCATCAGAGACCCCGAGACTCGGCAAACAGCGACGCCGTCCCACCCATCAGAACTCTCTTCCCCCGTCAACCCCCTCCTATCACTGGTCTCCCAAACGCGCCAGCGCCTCATCGACAACCCATCTTTTCGCGCGCCGTACGTAAAGTGTCTTCTTGACCTCCGCGCCGCCAAAAGCCCTATCGTGAAACGGCACCTGTGCAAGATTCGACGGAGCGACACGAGGCCTGCAGACGCGGACGTCCTTGAGTTTCTGGTCGATTATTGGCCGGAGGTTTTGTTGACGAAAGACCCGGATCGGAGGCCGAGATCTGTTCGGGATGTTGGGAGGGTATGGCCACGAGACGGCGCGATGCATGTGAGTCGTGGGATGGCTGCTCAGATTGTGGAGAAGGTGAGGTCTTCCGAGTCGCGACTTTTGTGCAATATTTTTTAAATCCCTGATCAGGAATTACTAACCCAAGAAATTGAAGGAATTTCCCTTCAAGAACTTCAGGTCGGGTTCATATCGATTCTTTTATTCGAAATCGGCAGACTTTTGGTGGGTTGGTGGTACCCACCCGATTTCCAGACCGGTTCGGAGTCGCCGGAACTTGGTTCAAGTCTGTACCAATCTCCTCAACCGAAAGACCTCGGCCCCGGTTTGGAGTACACGTACTGGTGGTATACAAAACAAGGCAGGAAGGCCATTGACAGAGCCTTTTTCGGCAGTGTTGTTGAGTTTTGGGTGCATGA
>Ga0307516_10004361_pt1 | contig 17501 bp, 21 predicted proteins | sample 19_EM_MG_FD_203310 | JGI IMG/M metagenome (GOLD analysis project Ga0307516, IMG submission 203310) | Populus trichocarpa ectomycorrhiza microbial communities from riparian zone in the Pacific Northwest, United States - 19_EM | ecosystem: Host-associated > Plants > Roots > Unclassified | place...
TAGGAACGGATACCTGCCCAGTCAGCCGCTCCGAAACGCTCAGGTCACCCATATTCGTCAGCACCTGAAGAGGCTATATAAGCCGAAAGTGCTTGCAGAGGGAATTCCCTATCTGCACTTGTGCACCTGACGCTTCCCCACTACCGTTTTATTTCGCCCACCACCTTCGGCGGCGGGCTCCCCCCTAACCCTAAGTTTCGAGACAACAATCCTCCGCATCCTTCCGCGTAATTGCGCTGCGAATCATATTCCCGATCGAAAAGAACAATCTCGCCTCCCAGCCAAATCGCTACGGAACCAGCCTCGCTGCCAACGATCCAGGTGTCGGCAGCCTCCCATGATGCAAGCCGAGAGAATTGCCATGTAGCACGTCCTGCCTGGGCCGTGTGACTCTGATCCAAAATTCGGGTTCGAACCAGAGGAGTAGGCTCATCCTTGGGCTGGGATAGAGAAGAAGATTTGTGGGAGATGCACACAGTGGGAGCAGGAGCCGAGGGACGGGAATAATGTGTTGGCTGACGACGTGGCAAAGAGTCAAGAGTCGCGGGATTGAGAATAGATATGGGACGTACTTCAGTATTCCTTCAACTGGGGAAATTACCCTCTCTTCGCTACCCAAAGAATTGTGGGAGGGCCGGTATCTCTGCTTTGGAAACGGGAACGTGACCATCCCCCATAACATCCGCCTTGTTGTCGATGTCCTCGACGTCGAATGGCTTGAGATCTCCCTCGTCGTATGCAAAAGTTGGTGCGTTTCGAGGTTTCCCTTTCGTAGAGTTTGACGCGCCAGCTCGACCGCTCCTCTATTGATAAAGGAAGAGTCACAATTTGAAGTTGGTCACAACAAAAATCGGGGAGACACGCACAAGAACGACAGGGACGTCGATCAAACAGAGAACCCCGGATCTTTTGCTTTCCCATTCTTCAGGCGTGCGGATCGTGCGGGACCTTGGGCTGCAGAGCAACTAGTGGATTGGATTCGATTTCTGAATTCTGAGGAACAGGATCAAGAACCAGGAACCGGCACTGCCTCAGGTTATCACTGCAGACTAATGGCGTGGATGACACAGCCCCCTTGCTTCTACCGCATGTTCAAACGCTTCAAGAGTCGTATCAAATACCTCCTCCCGTTTAGGAGTCGACCTTCATCACGACTCCCAGCATCGAACGTCAGCGATCCGGCGGCCCCTGATGCTATCCAACCCATTCCCCGCAGCAAAACTTCTCTTGCTTCTCGCTCCCAAGAGAACATCTCCTCTCGCGCGGATCTCGCCGCTGGAAGGAATGCCGTGAGTCTGGAAATGGGATCAGAACGGTACCTAATTAACCTCTCCCAGATTCCACAGTCCGTTACCCCGTCTACGCAACCCCCCGTGCCATCGCTCACCTTGGCCCCATTATCTGAACTTGTGAGGGCGGAAAATCAGTTAACAGTCCCATCCGTCCCGGAAAACCAGCCACCCAATCTCCATGTATCTGGTAGCACCTTGACCTTTGTTGAAGGAAACATGCAGTTTTTTAACTATACGGAAACTAGTACGTACTTGAAGACCTGTATCATTCATACCGCAATCAATCTGATTGTGTTCCAGGTTGTGATTCTGACATACGAGAATTATTTTTGGTACGTATCTCTGGCTCTCATGCGAGGCACATGCCAACCATCCGCCAGAAACTAGACCGCGATAACTGGCCTCGTTCAAGAAAGGCGGGCTACGACGCTTATCTTGGAGGGACGACGGTCTTAACTCGTGAACAATGCACCAAGGGAACGCGCGTGGACATACTAGACCGTATATACCGGTGGGCAGTCAATTCCTCGCCGTACAATCCATCAGTCTTCTGGTTGACGGGCCAAGCCGGCTCTGGCAAGTCGACCATCGCTTGTACTGTGGCAGGCCACTTCAACAAGGGCCGGCAAACCATCTTAGGCGCGAACTTTTTCTGCTCGCGACAATTTGAGGACACGAGACGGCGGAATTACATCATCCCCACCATTGTATACCAGCTCGCACATAAATTCAGTTCGTACGCTAGTGCGTTAAGTCGGACAAACATGCTCGACTCGGCAGACGTCCTTTCCAAGCAGTTGAAGGACCTCCTCGTTGACCCTTGGCAGCAGTTGGCCGATGAATCCTCCCCTTCCGAACTTCCACCGTACCTCATCATTGTTGATGCCCTAGATGAGATCGACGATGGAGGAGGGTCAGAATTTCTGCGGGACCTACTGGAGATGATCAAGGAAGGACATTTGCGAGGTCTCAAGTTCCTCGTCACTAGCCGACCAGACCCGGACCTTGCAGAACTCTGCTCGTCGTTCGAGTCCCATGCCATCTGTCGACTCTACGAGGTCCTTACAGCCGATGTCGAGGCTGACATTGACATGTACTTGAGAACCAAGCTCCCCGCGCTTCAGGATGAGCCTCAGCTGGCCGCACTTGTCCAGAAGGCGGATGGTCTCTTCATTTATGCAGCAACGGTAGTGAGATATCTTACCCCGCGTCGTAGGATGGCGAAGCTCGAACAGCTCTACCTGATGGACAAGATGCTCCAGGATCACATGCCACCTACGTCGCGCAAAGCTGTTGTGCCGTCACTGATTGACGCATTATATGAGCAAATCGTGTGGGCGGCTTTTTGCGAACTAGACGAGGCCATGTTTCGTGACCGCTTGAAGATCCTCCATACCCTCCTTTGTACGGAGGAACGTGTATCCACGTCGGTTGCTGGAAGACTCGCTTCTGACTTGGCCTGCACTGAAGAGCTGGCCAAGGTGGCCAAGGTGGTCATCGATGATCTTCATGCAGTTCTCTACTTCAAGGGCGATCGAGTCTTCTGGTACCATGGATCTTTTCCTGACTATATATTCAATAAGGATCGATCGAAGTTCAAGGTCGCTGATGCCTCAGGCACAGGCATCCGCGAGGTAGATATGTCCTGTAATGAGGCGGCTCACCACGCTTTTCTTACCCGCTCTTGCTTCCGCATCATGAACTCCGACCTTCGATTCAATATCTGCGATCTCCCATCGTCGTTCCTTCTTGATGCTAAGGTGGACTACCTCAGTCGTCGCGTCCAGGAGAACATCAACAGTGTCATGGAGTACAGCTCCAAGTACTGGGCTCAACATTTGTATCGAGCTGATTCTTCCGACCAGGAGGCTGGACGGTCCCGGCTCTCTGATTTTCTTCAGGTCCGGGTTCTATTCTGGATCGAGTGCATGAACCTGCTTGGATCAAAGGCCCAATGCACGCCAATGCTTCAACGAGCCCGTGAGTGGGTCTTGAAGGTGGGTATCTGATGTCGTCTAATCAAATCGAACTAACACCCATGAACCAGGTTAATGGTGGACGCCTTTCAGAGCTTTCTCGAGACCTTTCCGAGTCCGCCAACTTTGCCACATATTTCACGGCAAGCCCAGCATCGCTATCAACAGCACACCTATACATCTCATCACTGGCGACATGGCCACCAGATTCTGGTTTGTCCCAGAGGTGGAAGAGCCAATTCCCTCGTATTCCCTCCTTGAAACAAAACAAACGTGGCCTCGATGTCCCCCTAGTGAGCATATATAGCCGAAGCGGGGTTAGTTCTACTGCTTTTTCCAGTGATGGCGCGTGCATCGTCTCTGGTTCGGCGGACAGGTCTGTGCGGGTGTGGGATGCCTCGACGGGCGCGGAGCTCAAGACCATGAATGGCCACACCGATGGTGTTTTATCGGTCGCGTTCTCGAGTGATGGCACACGCATTGTCTCTGGTTCGAGGGATAAGTCTGTGCGGGTGTGGGATGCCTCGACAGGCGTGGAGCTCAAGACCCTGAACGGCCATACTCTTGCTGTCTCGTCCGTCGCATTTTCGAGTGATGGCACACGCATGGTCTCTGGTTCGAGGGACAAGTCTGTCCGGGTGTGGGATCCCTCGACGGGCGCGGAGCTCAAGACCCTCAACGGCCACACTGAGATTGTTTGGTCCGTCGCGTTTTCTAGTGATGGCACACACATTGTCTCTGGCTCTAAGGACGGGTCTGTGCGGGTGTGGGATGCCTCGACAGGCGTGGAGCTCAAGACATTGAAAGGCCATGCTGGCAATGTTTTTTCCGCCGCGTTTTCGAGTGATGGCACACGGATTGTTTCTGGTTCAGACAAGTCTGTACAGGTGTGGGATGCCTCGACAGGTGCGGAGCTCAAGACCCTCAACGGCCACGCTCGGGGTGTTTTGTCCGTCGCGTTTTCTAGTGTTGGCACCCGCATAGTCTCTGGTTCGAAGGACAAGTCTGTGCGGGTGTGGGATGCCTCGACGGGTGCCGAGCTAAAGACCCTCAACGGCCACACTGATAGTGTTTCATCTGTCGCCTTTTCGAGTGATGGCACACGCATTGTCTCTGGTTCAAGAGACGAGTCTGTGCGGGTGTGGGATGCCTCGACAGGTGCAGAGCTCAAGACCCTGAACGGCCACACTGAGGCTGTTTACTCCGTCGCGTTTTCGAGTAATGGCACATACATCGTCTCTGGTTCGAGGGACGCGTCTGTGCGGGTGTGGGATGCCTCGACGGGTGCGGAGATCAAGACCCTGAACGGCCACACTGAGGATGTTTGGTCCGTCGCGTTTTCGAGTGATGGCACATACATTGTCTCCGGTTCATGGGACAAGTCTGTGCGGGTGTGGAATGCCTCGACGGGTGTGGAGCTCAAAACCCTCGACGGCCACACTGAGGGTGTTTCGTCTGTCATCTTTTCAAATGATGGCACACGGATTGTTTCTGGTTCATGGGACAAGTCTGTGCGGGTGTGGGATGCCTTGACAGGCGCAGAGCTCAAGACCCTGAACGGCCATACCAAGGCTGTTGTGTCCGTTGCATTTTCGAGTGATGGCACGCGCATTGCCTCTGGTTCATGGGACAAGTCTGTCCGGGTGTGGGATGTCCCGACAGGTGCGGAGCTCAAGACACTGAACAGCCACACTGAGGGTGTTTTGTCTGTCGCGTTTTCGAGTGATTGCACACGCATTGTCTCTGGTTCATCAGACAGGTCTGTGCGGATGTGGGATGCCTCGACGGGCGCAGAGCTCATGACCCTGATCGGACACACTGAGGGTGTTTTGTCTGTCGTGTTTTCGAGTGATGGCACACGCATTGTCTCCGGTTCGAGGGACACGTCTGTGCGAGTGTGGGATGCCTCGACGGGCATGGAGATCAACACCCTGAGCGGCCACGCTAGGGCTGTTTCATCGGTCGCTCTTTCGAATGATAGCACACGCATTGCCTCTGGTTCGTGGGATGAATCTGTGCGGGTGTGGGACATGATGTATTGTGACCAACGTTGGGTGTCAACTCCAGATAACTGGATCGTTTCCCTCCCTTATTCCCAACGCCTTCTGTGGGTTCCCCCAGAAATTATGCAAGTCCTATGTCACCCTCTTAATCTTCTTACAATTTCTCTTGCTGGTTCTGCTTCGGTAAATTTCAAAAATTCCAAGGTTGGTACGGAGTGGGCCGAATGTTATGCATCATCAATATTTTAGCTCGAATTTGTATCCGATACATCATCTGTACATTAGTTAAATTTTGTATCTGAATTCGGTTATCCAGTGAGGTGTGTAACATTTCGTATACCCCTGCTGCTACTCCTCCAAAAGTACTGCGCTGTGGCCTTGATTTCGTGCTGAAAGTGAACCATTCACTGGGAAAAGAGGAGGCGTGCAGATGGGGTCGGCAGATGGATCGTCCTTGATGGTATGGGATCATGTAGAAAGCTTTAGCTAGGATTCTGCGAGGTGCGACCGATCCTGGGGTGATGAGATCGGTGTCAGAGTGTCAAGATGATACGTGCCAAATCTGCGTTTGATATGCAGGCTTTCGAGTTACTACCCACTTTTTATACATTCACGTCTGCTAGTTGGGAAGAGTATCACCAGGTCATCAAGAGGTATCATAGAATTATTAACAGTATGTATCGGGTTCATGCCCAAGAAAAAAGACAGAATCAAGTATGAGGCCAACAAGTACAAGAGATACAACTCGCACAGGCGCCAGTCAGAATGACGACAACACATGCTAATATGGTCCTGAGCGGGCATGAGGTTCGTGACGAGGGTGCTCGCAATCAATTTGGGGTGTGATGGGCGGTCATTTGGCAAAGCGTTGGTGTTGGTGGTGCGGGTAGTGGGCACGCTCGTTCTCGAACATCGTGAAGGAGAGAAAAGCGAAGTTAAGGGCCTTGCTGCATAAAGGAAGAGTCGGCTTTCCATCAGAATGTGGATGTAAGGATGAATAGGAACGTACTCAGAATCCGAAGTCTTTTCCTTCCCCACACTGCTGAGCGGACCCCTCCATGTTGGTGCCATTTCCTCGTTCTTCGGACTGTAAGAAAACCATCGTAGAGATTGTGGTGGTGGTCTCGAGGCATCAGGAGAGAAACGTCGTCGTTCGTGCCCTCGTTCTCTTGAAGAACAACAGGCATTTTGACTTGTTGGGGTAGGGATTGTTACCAGGAGGGAAGTCCGCGGAAGGTTTGCGAAGAAGGTATACGATGGGAGTTGGAGCAGAAGGAGGTGTGTTGGTGTGTTGTCGCTGATGACGTGGCAGAGTAAGGACGAGTCCCGGGATTGAGAAGAGCTGAGGCGTACCTATGCAGCAGTGCATTCAACTGGTGGGGTGCTCGTGTCTCCTCGTTTCCTGCAGAGTTGGGGGTATTGAGGTTCCCCTTTTGCTGTGGTACAACGACATGGGGATGAGTCGGGATGAAAAGACGCACACGCAAGAATGCAGTGGGTAAGCCCTTAGAATATAGGACGAACAGTATGGGAGCTTGACGCGCCCGTTTGGCCACTCCTCTATTGATAAGGGAAGAGCAACAGTTTGAACGATGGTCACCGCGAGAGAAGAGGAGACACGCATGAATAACGATGACAACGCCCTCAATGAACTAAGAACCCTCAATCTTTCGTCTCCCCATTATTCGGGCTTGTGGATCAAGTGGGACTTTGAGGTGCAGGGCTACCGGTGGATTGGACCAAATCGCTCAATTCTAAGGGGAATACGAGGGCATGAGAACCGGGATTTCGTGAAGATGCGAGAACGAAGGCGTACCATGAAAAGCGAGGTGCTATAGAGGTCCAACCTTGCCACGCCCTGCCACGGCTGCTCTGCCTGATCTGAACAACCAGGGAAATAGGTAGTGTCAGATTTTGGGTCAAACCGAGGCTCTCACTTGCATGTGGAGAGGGAAAGCCATGTAGGCGCTGTCTCAGTGTGGAACGACGACGATCTGTACTAGATGTCGATGTGAATTTGCCTCAGACTCACTGTTGACGCTCAGGTGTCGACAGCTCCCTCGACGTGTGATGTAGCATGTCCTGTCTGGGCCTTGTGGACTCTGATCGAAATTCAGATTGTGGATGGGAGAGAGTACGCCCGTCCTTGGGCTGGAATGAAAGAAGGGGAAGCTTTATGCGGGATGCGCACGACGGGAGCAGGAGCTGAGGGGAGGTAGGTTTGGCTGATGACGTGGCACAGAGTCAGGAGTCCCAGGATTGAGAAAGACCTAGGACGTACCTGTACAGAATTGCCTTCAACTGGGGAAACCACCCTCTCTTCGCGATGAATGGGGGGAAGACGGGTATCTTCGCTTTGGAAATGTGCCCGGCCACTATATCATCTGCCTCTTCGTCGATGTCCTCGGCGTCGAATACCTTGTGATCTCTCTCGTTGCATGCAAAGTTGGTGTGTTCGAAGGTTTCCCTTTCGTAGAGTTTGACGCGCCGCTTGACTGCTCTTCTATAGAAAAAGGATGAGTCACAGTTTGACGACGAGAAAAGAGACACGCACCTAGAACAATGGCGGCGACGTCGACCAAACAGAGAACCCTGGATCTTTCGTGTCCCATTTTTCAGGCATGCGGATCCTGTGGGCCCTTGGGCTGCAGAGCTACCTGGATTGGATGGCAGATGAAGTTGAGTTCGATCTCTTGATTCTGGGGAGCGGAATCGATGCGGGTGAGAACAAGCACTGCCTAAAGATGTGAGGAAAGCGTACGATGAACCACATTGGCGAACGCCTCGTTCAAGATGCAGAGTACGGCCCACTCACCAGTTGTTTGGTCCGTCGCGTTTTCTAGTGATGGCACACACATTGTCTCTGGCTCTAAGGACGGGTCTGTGCGGGTGTGGGATGCCTCGACAGGCGTGGAGCTCAAGACCTTGAGAGGCCACGCTGGCATGTTTTTTCCGTCGCGTTTTCGAATGATGGCACCCGTATCGTCTCTGGTTCATCGGACAAATCTGTGAAGGTGTGGGATGCCTCGACAGGCACGGAGCTCAGGTCCTTGAACGGCCACACTTACGTTGTTTCGTCCGTCGGGTTTTCGATGGATGGCACACGCATTGTCTCTGGTTCGAGGGACAAGTCTGTGCGGGTGTGGGATGCCTCGACGGGCTCGGACCTCAAGATCCTGAACGGCCACACTGATGCTGTTTGGTCCATCGTGTTTTCGAGTGATGGCACGTGCATCATCTCTGGTTCAGCGGACAGGTCTGTGCGAGTATGGGATGCCTTGTCAGGTGCGCGGAGCTCAAGACCCTGAACATCCACACTGAGGCTGTTTTGTCCGTCGCGTTTTCGAGTGATGCCATTAGCTGAATGTGGTTCGGAGCGAGAAGCCATTATAAACAGCATATAAGTACCAATCGATATATGATATATCATACGAAAGAACTTGACCAGAACAACCGACCCAACCAAGTATGTACTACATTCACCCAATGAGACATTGAGAACGAAGCCTTGCATGACATTTGATACAAATGCACGGCTTAAGAGCCATCTACAAATAAATAACAAAAACAACAGCGGGAGTACACGTACATGAATACTAACCGTCGAATGCCCGCCTCAACGACTTCCTACTCTCGCCACGCAGCGACCCACCCAGACAACCTCCCCACAAACCCATGTAATCGCTTCTTCTCATCTATCTTCGTCCTGCTCCTCTTGAGCTTGATCCCGGGACACGACATCCCATAACCCACCTCCAGACTTCGTCCCTTCACGATCCGAGCTTCCTTCCCGTCGCTCCCCCTTCTCCACAGCATATCGTTGTCTATCATCACAGAAGTGGGTCTCGAATCCCTCCTTGACAGATTTGAAGATGTAGTTGTTAGTGCCGACGAAGAGCCGGAACTGGGACCTGGGTGAGCGTGGTTGGTCGCGAACCACTATAGGGAGATGTGTTAATGCTTCCCTACCTGACAATACACCTGACCTACCTCAACAAGGAACTTCGCCGACGCTTTAGGATACCGCTTCTGTGTCTCATAATCCACATAGGTCACACCAAACCGGGTCGAATACCCATCCGCCCTACAAAATCAAACCAACGACAAGAGTCAGATTCCGGATTGAATACTCCATGACGCGGGAAAGAAAATCACCATTCGAAATTGTCCAGCAAACCTAAAACAAGAAAACCCATCCAACATCGCCATCAGCTCCTCCATCCCAACACAAACGACAAAAGGAAAACTCACTCCAAGGAAAATAACACTGTACATCCACCCCATCCTCATTAACAGCCTCCAACAGCGCAGCCGTCGCACCTCGGAAGTAATTCACGCGATCTGTATCGACCACTGCCTCCTCTATCGGCAGGTCGTCCTCCCCTTTGACAGCGAACCCGTTTTCGGTAACGCTGGAATGGGTATCATTCTCCAAGCCCTTATGAGATGGAAATGGGAATAGACATACAATATTGGCGTCTTGTATCGCTGGAGGTTTGAGTTTCGGGACGTTAGCAGGCGAGATGGAGGAGGGGTGTGGAGGGTATGCTGACCTTCCAAACGTAGTTGAGGAGCTGGTCGACAGGCCATGAGGACGCGACGTTTCAGGGTGTGAAGGAGGGACGTACAGCGCGGAACCCCTGCGGATCTTTGAGTTCATGACCATTAATCAAATGTAAGGTGTTGATAAACGCAGAGGCGTACAATCCTGTAACCAAGCACAATGTGCTGTCGTGACCCATCAGGCCCAAGGCACTGAAACATCACCGAACGACCAGAGCGTACCTTGTGTCCCAAGTTGCGTCCCATCCGAACGAGTGAATGTATACTCCACATTCCCTTGAAACTCGTCGCACCCCCCAGCGCCTTTCGCACCACGTCAGACCCGAGCAAAAAAGCAACAGCTAGGGGCAACTCACGCGCAAGATTCGTCGTGTAGGTGTTCATCCCATAAAAGTCCGAGGACCCCTTGACGAGCTCCATCTCCTCCGGAGTAAATCGCGGAAGCCGGTGCTGCAGCACTTCGTTCATGTAGGGTGGATAGTGACCGAGGTATATCGGATCCTTGAATGGTGGGTGTAATCAGAAATCAACGTTGCCGGTGGCGATGAGTGAAACGTACAGCATACCATCCTGGATGTAGTTGAAAGAAGTAGTGAGTCCCCTGAAAGAGCCGGCAAAACCGAGGAAAGTTCGCGCTCACCAATGGAGAAATCAAGAGCGTGTTGCGCCGCCGCAATATCTTCGGAGAGACAATTGATGAGAATCATCACTCCGTGAGAGGGTGTAACTTACTTTCAGGGCTATCGTCGTAAGGGATCTGCCAGTCCCCGTTAATCGTGATACCAATCTGGCCGTGCTGAGTCGGCTGGTACTGTGCCCGATACATCCGGACGGCATGGGAATGGGCAAGGATGAGGTTGTGTCCTACTCTGAAAAGCCCGTCCTCGTGAGAGACGGCAAAAAAACATTGATGGAGAGCACGTACATCCAGGGTTCGGTCGAAGAATCACCTTCAGGGGAGCAGTCTCGATCGCTTGATCGTCCAGGGGCAAAGATGCCTCGACCGTATCCGTGCACGGCGACGCACCACGGTTCGTTTATTGTTATCCTATAAAAAGTTTCATCAGCTCGTGTCGACGACGCCAATCGGTGCGAAGGTACATACCAGTGTTTTACACGATCACCAAAGGCATCGAAACAAATCTAGACATCGAGATAGCATCTTCAACGAGAATCCAACGAAAAACGGGAGTGAAAAACAACGCACTTGGGTATACCGCGTAAAGTCTTTCACCGACTCGTCCTTGTTCAACCATCCACCGTACCGGTCATGAAGCGCCTGGGGCAAATCCCAATGATACAATGTCTATCACGTCAGCATTAATATTCAGACTGCAGAAGCCAAAAATCGTCCCCAAAAAAAAGCACGCACCACAAAAGGAGTAATCCCATGCGCCAACAACTCATCAATAAAATCTGAATAAAACTTTATGCCGAGGGGATTGACGGGATCACCACGGCCGCCGAGAGGTACGATCCTGGGCCACGAGATCGAGAACCGATGAGCCTTGACTCCATATTCAGCCAACAGCCGTATGTCCTCTTTCCACAGCCTATACGAATCCGTCGCCACGTCGCCGTTCTTCCCATCCAGCGTATTTCCAGGTATTTTTGAAAAGTCGTCCCATATTGATTTGCCGCGTCCATCGATGGTGGTTGAACCCTCTATTTGAAAGCTCGCTGAGAGAATGAGAGAACATGAATGTGAGCGATGCGAAAAAGGTAGGTGGGCGGGCGAACCAGTTGCGAAACCCCATAGGAAATCGGGGGGGAGAGTTTGTTTTATCGTTTGCACTTCCATCGGGGTAGGTGGTGAATGATGGGAATGGAGGAAAATATCTGTATCTGTCTCGTCACATCCTCTTTAAAAAGGAGAGAAGTGCATGCCAAGTCATGCCTTATGTTAATTTCTCTCGTGTTCCGAGGAATGTCCGTTGTGTATGCGTATACGTAGTCGATATTCCCATCTTCCCCCAAGATATATTCAAGAGGTGCAAGGCACAACTGGACAAAATACACGGCACCCAAAAAAGGAAATAAGATGGCGGCGTCTCCATGAACGTTCGGCGTCTTGTCGGATAAATTGTTTCAGGGTGCGGTGTGACGTGGCCGCCCCTGATGGAAGACGCCGGACCGGAGGCTGATTCCGTCGACATGGCTCACGAGACCGAGAATCGAGTATGCGCCGAGCCAGAGTGACAATTAGGCGACACCGTGATACTTCCCCAGGCGTGCTGAGCGCGACCGCCGAGAATTGCCCTGTCCTCCAAATCGCGTACATGACTTGTGGTAACATCCGACCGACCTTGCCCGACAGACTAATGCTAAACCAAGTCCACCATCGATATCTAAGGTGTATTTTGTTGTCACGGAAGGAAGCTGCTAGTGGGTTCCATGAACCCATTATAAGTAATCCCGTCGTAATTCCATAAAGTGTTTCCCGTACTTACAAGGCATGTAAAGAATGGAAAGCCAAGATCCCTATGGCATCACTATGGAGTCACCCCTGTGTGTCAAAGGTTTCTACATACTTATAACCGCCGCAAAGCTACTAGAGCTGCGATATTCAACCGCTTTTTCGAAAAGGGATCCACAGGTAAGTGAATGAACAGCTTCGACCCGATGATTCGGAAGGTTTGTGTGTCCAAACTTCTGGCGTCTCCTCCTAACGCCCAAATCACGTCCACCCGGGATTATTCCGCGCTGCGCGCGTGGACGGCACTCTCTGGGAAAAGGAAGACAAACCAAAATCTTATCGGTTTGGAGACTGAAAGCACCGACTCTCCGGAAGAAGCGTCGACGCAAAACATCCTGCTGCCGGCGCCAACTTCCACCATGTCCCCCCTAGAGGACGCAACGGAGCGAGGAATCGCATCACAAGTGTCTCATGTCAAGACGATGAAACGCACAACAATTGTCCCCTCAAAGAAATTCGTCCCACACGTTCGATCGGTCGACAGCGACTGATGTTATCCCTGAAACCCTGGCCCCAACGATGCAGTGTTATCAAGTAAAAATGGATTCCTTGGGGCTGTGCTATGTGGTCGTTCCAAGTTAAAGAACATTTATCAATCATGAGGGGATTTTCCTTTCTTGATCCGTGTGACCGCGCTGTATATGTGCCAGCTGACCGCATCGTCGCGGCCTGGAGTTGCAGCTTCCAGAGAGGGTCTACAGATACAGGAGGTCGAGCCAGCCAGAGGGCGGTGGTGTGTCGTCGTCCGCGATGCGTATCGATAAGCAAAAGATGACGAGACATCACATCACTATCTGAGCCACGAGGGGGCCCAAGGAGCGACGAGTCGGACTTTTTAGACGTCGGGAGTAGTTGGCGTTTGTGGATTATGGATGCGTGCGTAGCAACCACTGTCAGTGTGGGATCAGGGCGGGGCACGCGTTCAGGTTGATCATCGACGACGGAAGAATGAGAGCCAGCGGTGGGTCGAGGACATGGACCGTTTGCACGGGATGTTCAAGACGACCTCTAGTCAGATGATGTTGGCGGGTGTTCTCGGTGATGGGGGCACTATGAATAGTAGATATGATGCATATGTCCATATCATGGGGTGAACTTTGAAGAGGTGGAGATTACGAGGCTAATGTGCATATGGGTGTAAGAGGAAAGGACTCACTAGACGGTTCTTTTTTCGTTTTCCTCCATGGGTCTTGTCAGCACCGTATGGGCTTTGCCCGGAGCTTTGCGAGTGCGAAACACGTACTCTGGACAATAAATGTGAGTATGGTATTGGAGTATATGCAACACCCACATCGACGATGACTTTTGATAACCATTATGGGAAGGATGGTCTGTTTAGGACCGTGATCTGATCTTTGTGTGTCACGAATATCTCCTGCTCTCATCATGGAAGATTGTTGAAGCTGTTATCGATCTAAGCAAAAAGAATATGCCTCACTGTGGTGATGAGTGGTGATTTCGTGTGGTTGGTCGGATTTGGCCATGTTGAGAGAAATTTTTTGGTCGTCCCCGCGACGGCCGTGTGAACAGAGTGAGACAACGGGACTTCCTCGGCAACACGACTCGAGCCGCTATCCCGGCAGCACCCTCTACTACTACTACTCCTCTACGACTGACCACCAACCACTACCACCACCACCACCACCACCACCACCACCACCGATGGGTCGACGAAAGATTGAGATTCAGCCTATTACTGTTCGTCGCCGTCTCTTTTTATATCTTTGACGGAAGACGTGGTTCCTTTCATGCCATTCTTGTCCCCATCGTTGTCGATAAACTAACTCATTCCGCGATGACAGCACGAACGCAATCGGTCTGTCACCTTCCTCAAGGCACGTTCCTCCGCTTGAAAGCTATTTTTGACTCATTAGAAATCTATTTTTCTTTATCAATACAATTCTATATCCACCCGGCTCTGGCCCTGCAGCGCAAGAATGGTCTCTTCAAAAAGGCGTATGAGCTCGGCGTGCTCTGTTCAGTCGACGTCGCCGTCATCGTCTTTGGTCCGTCCCATCCTCGCCATCGCACTCGTCCTCGTCCCCTCTCATTCTATTTATATAGAGGAACGACCCAACGGTCACGTCAAACTCCACCAATATTGTTCTGCCGACGTCCACACCCTCGTACAACGCCATCTCCGCGTACGTCCCACCCCCACCTCTTGCATCCCCTCTCCGTGTCTCATAACCCCCTCTGCAGCACGATGGCGAGACTGACACTCTGGGACCTCTCGATTTCTCCGCAAATGCAGGTGGGATGAGAGCAGACGACGTGGGTGATGGCGATAAGGATGATGACGGCGACGAGGGCGACGATGTCGAAATCCCGATCAGAGTCGGAGTAAAACGGAATGGCGATGGAAAGCCAAGGCAGCTTTCGTCTGGTTCGAACGCAGTGCGTTTCCTCTCCTTTTCCCGCTCTCTTCTCTCCTCAACGCCTCCTTCCAGGCCCCGGGCCTCCGCACCCTCTCGTACCATCCCATGCAAGAGCACGAACATGACCACCCCATGTCCAGCGACCGGCTCTCCCTCCAGTCCTCCCACCAACAGCACCCACATCAATCAAAAAAGCCCCGCATCGATACCACCCTCCACCAGCATCAACACCAGCACCAGCACCACCAGCACCACCTCCCACCTCAATACCCGCACTCCCCACCCGACCCCCTCTCCCACCCCCGCTCCGGCAGCACAGGCTCAACAGGCGCATACAATTACCCTCCTCCCGCTCCCCAGCCCCAACAAGTCCCATGGTTTGAATCCCTCGTGCCCATCCCTTCGCACCGCGCACCGCAGCAGCACCCACAACACCCACACCCACATCCCCACCAACAACAACAACAACACCACGCAAAAGGGTATCAGGGGTACCTTAACGACCCCACCCTCTTCTCCGCCTTTGCACCTCCCTCCGCCGGTCCAGGTCCAGGCACAGGCACGCCCTCCTCCGCATCACACCACCACCACCACCACCACCACCCACCACCCAGCCTAAGCCTCCCCTCTCCCATCCCACCATCTCAATCACAAACTCAAAACGAGTTTGGCGTGCCTGGGCGTACACGTCCCGGAGAAAATATGAGCGCGAGCGCCAGTACGAGCCCCGTCTGGCCCGGTCCACCTTCTTCCTCTTCCTCCTCGGCCTCTCCGGCCTCGTGGAGTGTCAATCGGCGGGATGCCGGCGGAGGTGGGAGCAAAGAAGACCAAGGAGCGGGTGAAGGATCCCCACCTGGGAGTAGCTCGGGCCGTGCAGTCGTGACGTAGACTTGATCTCCCATGTATGGGGGATTGTGGAGGGCGAGAGAGAGGCGCATACAGCAGTATGGTAGGAGAGGTCCGGGGATGTGTGTGTGTGTGAGCGTCGACGGGCCCAGGTTTTTTTTTTCGTTTTACAGCCTTCGTTTCGAGTCCCGTTTCGTTTTCGGTTCCATTGTTTGCTTCCTTCTGCTTTTCTGCTTTTTCTTCTTTAACACGACCGATGGCTGTACAGAGATGGGCGGACAGAGATGAGTTGTACGGTATAAGTACCAAGTAGAACTTGATGATTTGATATACATCGGTGTCGAAATGAGTCCGGGTGCCTCGGAGGATCCGGTAATTGTTGAACTTACGGAACCAGTTTACAAAGAAGGGCTAGACTCACCGCAGGACATCAAAATCTGTCGGGCAACACACTTGCCATTACATAAAAAACACCAAACCCCTCCAAAGTTCGGCCATGCAGCCTCTCGCAACGTTGACGACCATCCTCTTCACCCTCCTCACCGCGCTCACCGCCGCGCCACTGGCAGTGAACCCCCTCCCCCTCCCTCATGATCCTGCCAGTCCTTGGAGGGCTCACCTCGGACGCCGCACCCCTTTAAATTTCGTGGCCCGTGCCGCCTCACCGAGTGGGTACCTAATGCACATATATCCGACAGCTGCTGATTCAACTTGGTCGTACGCAGAACCACCAGCACGGATCGTAAATGGCGACGATGGCGACACCGACATCGTCGTCAACTATCACAAACGGGCGCCAGTGGCTTGATGCCAAGGCCTGGTGAATATCAAGTGTTTCAATTAGCATCCGTTGGAATTGATATGGAACGACTAGAACCGAGCATAAATCCCCATTCCGTACATTAGAGCTGAAAGTCAAGACTGATCAAACTCGGAGACTGTAGTACGTGAAATTCATCTCGGCATCCCTATGCTCTACAGCAGACCTGGTAGTAAACGATTGAATTTCGGAAAGGGGCCGTCACCAGCGGCCATTGCCATGGACTTCAAATTACTTTAAACGATGATTTCCTCGTATTACTTGTGTAGTATCCGTTGAAATTTCGCTCTTGTTGATGTGACGTTGGACCACCATAACCAACAGCGGTGGCTTTACAGACATAGGCGAGCAGGATCACCATGCCGTCAACTGCAAGACTTAGAGGTAATTATGGAAAAAGAAGCCCCATTTCCCAATACTGGACACGTCCGGAATTGAACCGGGGACCGTCTGCATTGTGCAAGCGCGCTAGGCCGGCGTGATGCCCAACTACGTACCCCATCGTGTCCATGGAATAAAGGCACTCTGGGACAATCAATCTGGATGCCGCAATACAGTGCCGCATAGAGTCAGAAGACGCCCTTAGGACGGACTCATTCTGACCAACTTGCCTCGCGGGCCCTTGCAAGTTGCGACAAGCTGGCATATTGAATATTGGATAGTAGTATCAGAATGACATCGAGAGTCGATTCATGGGAAAAAAGGTTGCTGTTGTTTGAAGCAAAATGCAACTTGATTCGACTCGAAATGGACATATCAGGAATTGAACCGGGGACCGCCCGCATGGTCTACGGCTCCAAGTCTCCGAGTCGGCGTGATAACCAACTGCATACACCATTGTGCCCGTCGAACAGAAGGCACTCATGGAAAAATATATCTAGCTACCGGCCTCAGCATGCCAGAGTCGCTGACTCGACATATACAGTCGACTCTGTCATAACCCATATGCCTGATAACCCATACTCTGCCATACCCCATAGGTTTTCGGGGTCCACCGAGTTGGTTCCCGTGAAAATTAGCAAAAACCCATACCTCGCCTATACCCCATAACCCATACCTTTTTCAGGGGTCATAACCCATAGGTGGACAGTTTTGATGAGCAGTCTCGAGGGTTAAGAGGCGAACATGTACCCTAGTAACGGGCCCG
>Ga0307516_10004362_pt1 | contig 17501 bp, 13 predicted proteins | sample 19_EM_MG_FD_203310 | JGI IMG/M metagenome (GOLD analysis project Ga0307516, IMG submission 203310) | Populus trichocarpa ectomycorrhiza microbial communities from riparian zone in the Pacific Northwest, United States - 19_EM | ecosystem: Host-associated > Plants > Roots > Unclassified | place...
TGGAGTAACGAAAAAGCCCCTTTTGGCTCAGCGCGACGTTCTGCAGCGAGCCCGAGCCCGGCTTGAGCCGGTACGCCTCTTCGAACTCCGCGAGCGCGCCGCCGTAGTTGCCGTCGCGATACAGCTTGGTTCCCGCCTTGAAGTGCCGCCGCGCGTCGAGCGTCACCGTGTCGGGCGCGTCGGCCACCGGTCGAGGCTCGGCGGCGTCTTGCGCGAAGGCGGGCGCCACGCCGAGCGCCGAGCAGGCCAGCGGCAACAGCCCCAGCTTTCGAACCAAACCGCCAAGAGCCAAGAGGTCCCACGGCTATCACAGGTCGTGAACCGGGCCTACGGCCTCATCTTTGTGACGAGGGACCAGGCCTACGGCTCGCGCGTGCTCAGGCCTAGACCGCCGGCAACACCCGCGGAACTGAGCGGGGCGGGCCGCTTGGAGCCGGGCTTGAGCAGCTCTTGAGCCTTGGCCTGTGTGAGCTTCTGCGAGGCAGGCCGCGTCGCGACACCGGCCGATGCCGCGGGCTCTGACGGCTGCGACGGAGCGGCAGGTTGAGTGCCGAGTGCGGCAGGCTGGGCGACCAGCTCAGCCGATGCCGCCGGGGTCGGCGTCGGCTGCTTGGCGTCGCTGCCGCTGCTCGCGCCGCGCGCCACCAGGTAGGCGGCCACCGCAAAACCGCCGAGCGCCGCCACGACCGCGAACACCAGCGTGCGGTAGCGATCGGGCGCCGAGCCCTTGGCCGCGGAGTCGACCCACACGCCAGCGCTGCTGCGCGTCTTGGTCGAAAGCTGGCGGCTTTCGCGCAGCGCCGCTTCGAGATCGCTCAGCATCTCAGTCGCCGATGCGTAGCGTTCATCGCGCTCGCGCTTCAAAGCTCGCGCCACCACGCGCGCCAATTTTTCGGGTGTGCTGGGCGCCTTGCTGCGCACGTCGGCGGCGTCTTTCGTGCAGATGGCGATCAGCACGGCTTCGAAGGTGGGCGCGGAGTGCGGCGGCTCGCCCGTCAGCATTTCGTAGAGAATGGCGCCGACGCTGAACAGATCCGTCCGACCGTCGATGTCGGGAAACGACTGCGCCTGCTCGGGCGACATGTAGTACGCCGTGCCCAGCACCGCGCCCTTGTGCGTCAGCGTGTCGACGCCCGCATGCTGCGACAGCTTCGAGATGCCAAAGTCGACGATTTTGACGAAGCTTGGCTCGTCGTCGCGCCGACACAGGAACACGTTGTCGGGCTTCAGGTCGCGATGCACGATGCCGGCCGCGTGCGCTTGGCGCAGCGCCTTCAGCACCTGAATGCCGATGCGCACGCTGGTATCGGCGTCGAGCCGCGTTTCGCGCCGCAGCCGCTCGCGCAAGTCTTCGCCGATGAGCAGCTCCATGACCAAGAACGGCAGCCCCTGCTCGCTCCGGCCGGAGTCGAAAATCTGCACGATGTGCGGACTCTCGGCCAAGCTCGCGGCCTCCGCCTCGCGCTGAAAGCGCGTCGCGGCGTCGTTGTCTTTGCTCGTCGCGACGCCCAAGAACTTGAGCGCGACGCGCTTGCCGATGCCGGCGTTGGTCGCCTGAAACACCGCGCCCATACCACCGCGCCCGATCAGGCGATCGATGTGATACTTGCCGGCCACGGTGGACCCGACGAGCAAGTCGAGCTCGTCGAGCGGCTTTTTCCCACTATCGAACGACATGCCTCTCCGGAACGCCCGAAGAGGCTAGCATTCTTCGCGCGTGCGTTTCAGGCCTTGGCGGATTTCGCCAGTGCCTTCGCGATACGCGAGGTCGCGCGAGCAGCGGTGCGCGGGTGAATCACGCCCTTGGCGGCGGCTTTCGCCAGCGCCTTCTCGGCGGCGCCGACGCCGCTCTTCGCCTTGGCGGCGTCGCCCGAAGTCACCGCGGCGCGGGCCTTCTTGACGGTGCTGCGCAGCGCGCTCTTGGCGGCGCGGTTACGCTCGGTGCGCACGACGCGCTGACGGTTTCGCTTCTCTGCAGACGGATGATTGGCCATGGATCAGCTAGATGCTTTCTTCGCGTCGGCTTTCTTCGCGTCGTACCCTTCCGGGTGTACCGGGAACTTGGGAGTCTGCTCGAGCTTCTTGCCCTTGCCAAAAGCACGGGCGCGAATCGCACGGCGTCGTTCTGTCTGCCTCGTCGAAGAAACCATCGTTAAACTACCTTGAAAATGCTCGGCCCACGGTTCGGCCAAGAGGGCGGGGACTATGACCAATGGGTTCGAGGTTGTCAACCGGGGTAGGCCTTGCCTGCGCGCCCAGCTGGGCGCGGCCGCGAAACACGCGACCGGGCCTACCCCGGTCCCCAAAGTCGGATTGGGTCTCGGTCTCGGTCTTCATGCGCCGCGGTTCCGTTTACGAGGATCGCGAGCGCAAAGCGCGAGCTGGATCGTCGCAGGCCAGTCCCTGGCACCAGCAGATCGCGATCGGCACCCGAGGACCGTAGTGAAGCAAACTCGGCGAGGCCGAGCGCCGATCGCGCCTCTGTCACGATGGTCGCCACCAGCTCCCGGCAAGGGACGGAGGAGAACCAAACACGATAAGACCGCCTATGGCGGTCTTATCGTCGTCGAGGCTGAGAAGGACTCTTTGGCGAAAGGGGCGATGTGGGCCTTCATGAGCGCGGCTTGGATGCACGCGCCCGAGGGGCCGGCGGCGCTCACGCGCAGCACGTGGCCGTCGGCGCCGAACGTGACGACGGCAGTGACCGGATCGCTCTGGCCGGCCAAGCAGGCTTGCGCGCTGCCGCGCACGGAGCTGAGCGCGGTGCTCACGGCGCCTGCGGACGGGCTGAGCGGCACGTCGGTGGCGCTGCCCTCAGCCGGCCTGAGTTGCGGCTCCGGTGCGGCCTCGGGCTTGGGGGCGGCAGCGGCGGGCTTTTTTTGCGGCTCGGGATCGTCTTCGAGCACCACGGCTTCTTGCTTCGCAGCGCCGCTGGGCGCGGGCGCGGCCTTCGCGGCAACGCCCGCGATCGGTGCTCCGGCCGTTGCCGCTTTGGCGCCGCCGGCTTTGGCAGCCTCGGGCACGGCGACCGGCGGCGCCGCCGCGAGCTGGTCGGGGCTCATGACGCCGTCGGCGGGCTTGGCGGCTGCCGGCGCGGGTCCAACGGTGTGGGGTGCTACGGCGCCGGGCGCGTCTGCCGCCTTTTCGGCGGCGAGCGCTGCGCTGGTCGGCGCGTCGGGTTGGCCCGAGCGAATGAATAGCGCGAGGCACGCGGCGAGCGCCAGCGCGGTACCCACGATGCCGATGATCGTGCCGGGATGAGTCTTGGTTGGCCTTGCTTTGGGTGGCTGCGTCGGAGCCGCCGCGGCAGCGGCAGCGGCGGCAGTACGCGCGACGACGCCGCTCGTGCGCTCGCTCGCGTCGCTCGAGGGCAGGGGCGTGCTGGTGACGGCCGGGCGACCCGCGGCGCGCACGCGCTCGACCATCTCTGCGTCGGGGCGGCGGCTCGAGGCGGTCGCGGCGATCAACTCTTTGGCCAGCTGCGCCCTATCGTTGTCGCCCTTCTGCACGCTCTTGCGGGCCATCTCGGCAAAGTTGCTTTTCGGCAGCGACGAGGCGCGCGCAGACGATGGTGCTGCCGGCTCGCCAGGCTCTGCAGCGAGCGTCGGGGCCCTCAGCAGGTCGTCGAAGACGAGGCCGCCGGGCGAGCCCTTCAAGCGCGCTTCGATGGCCTTGGCCTGCGCGTCGAAATCTGGTTCGGCCACCGGAAAATCGCGCAGCAGCTCATCGGCGTTTTGCGGCAGTTTCACGCTGGGCTCGCTCATTCTTTGCCCTCGATGTCGTCGTCGTTGAAGCCGCGTTCCGACAGCATGCCGCGCAGTTTTTTGCGCGCCTCGTGCACGCGCCAGGCGATGGTACCTTCGGGGCAACCGAGCACCTCGCCGGCTTCGGCGTGACTCAAGCCGTCGATGCAGACCAGCACCAGCGTGGTGCGGAGCGTGTCGCTGAGCTCGTCGATAGCCTCGACGAGAGCGCGCCCGAGCTGCTTGTCGGCGCTACTTCGGGCAGGGCTGGCGCCTGCCGGACGGTGGTCGACGAGCAGGCCTTCGATGCGCGGATCGTCGGGAGACGAGGCGCGCCGCGTCTTTCTCGAGCGCAGGGCGTTGAGCGAGAGGTTCACGCAGATGCGGTAGATCCAGGTGAAGGGCTCGCTGCGACCGTCGAAGCGATCGAGCGCCCCGTACGCGCGCACGAAGGTGTCTTGCGTCACGTCTTCGGCCTCCGCGCCGCTCTTGAGCAGGTGCACGGCGAGCCGATAGACGCGCTTCTGATGGCGACGGACCAAGAGCCCAAATGCCTCCGCGTCGCCTTCGCGGGCGGCGGTGACGAGCTCTCGATCGGTACGCTCAGGCAAGTGCTGGCGCGCGGAAGTAACCACGCGAATTCTCCGGTCGGACGCTCAAGATAGTGCATTGCTCCCGAATTGGACAGCCGACCCGCCCGAGCGCTTGGGCAGGTTGGGAGCTTTGTTCTGTGATGGAAAAGTTAGTAAGTTCAGTGGCTTGAGCCAAAACCAGAGCCGGCGTCGGGCCGCAGACCGATCGTAATCTCTGTCTTGGAGCCATCGACCACTACTTTACGCGTGGTGTAGCCGGGTAGGCCCACTTCGTAAGCGTGGCGCTCACCCGCCGGAAATTCCAGCACGAAGGGAGTCGTTCCGACTTCTTTGCCCTTCCAGAACATGCGAGCACCCGGCGGATCGCTAGTGACGTTGATCTGAAGCGAGCCTGCGGTGGGGCCTGGCGCGACGGCGCCTGGCGCGACGGCGCTGGCCGGTGGCGCCGCGACGATGGCTGGTGCAGCGCCAGACGCGGCGGCGGGCACGGCGAGCGCTGTCGTCGTTGGCGCTTTGGCCTTGAGCGGGTCCGGCTCGGCCGGCGTCGGATCCGGGGGCGGATCGTTTCCCGTGTTGGGATCGTTGCCGTCGTCGTCGTCGTCATCGTCGCTCTTCGGACGCACCTCGCCGGACTTGGCCGAGGTCTTGGCGAGAGGTTTGGCTTTCGTGATCGGCCGCGTGAGGGCTTCAGGCGTCGCGGTCGGCGGGCGGTCCAGGGAGCGTAAGCCGACGACGCCGAGGCCGATGGCAGCCGCCACGCCGAGCGGTATCAGCCAGCGCGGCCGACGCGGTTTCAGCTCGGGCACTTCGTTGTAGCTATCGCTGAGGGTTGCGGCGGGGCGCGCGGGCTCCGCGCGGCGCGACTTGGTGATGACCGGCGCTTCCGCTGCGACCTCGGTGGTGGTGGGCGCGTCAGTCGCCACGGCGGCGGGCGTGACGATGCTCGAGACCGACGAAGCGGCCTCGGTGACCGTCCTTGTTGCCTCGGGTTTCGGCTCTTCCGGGCGCCGTTCTGGGATCACGGGCGCAATGCCGAGCAGCGTTTGTTTGCGCAGTGGATTGTCCGCGGCAGGCGAGATCGGAGGCTCGGAGCGCGGGGGAATGACGGGCGCAATGCCGAGCAGCGTTTGCTTGCGCAGTGGATTGTTGGCGCCGATGAGCGGTGTGGCGGTCGCGGACGGTGGCGTCGAGGCGGCGATCAGCGGCTTCGACGGCGCGACGAGCGGCGTCGAGATCGCGGACGGGCGCGACGGAGGCTCGGCAGTTGGGGACGACGCAGCTGGGGGAGGAGCTGCCGTGGGCGAGCTGCGCAGAGCCGGCGTCGACGAGGCGCGCGGAGCCGACGAAGGGCGCGGCGCTGGCATCGACGAAGGGCGCGGCGCTGGCACCGACGCCCGCGGGGCCGGCGCTGGCGTCGAGGCGCGCGGAGCTGCCGCCGCTGGCTGGGGACGGGCGGCTGCGACCTGTGGCAACCGTGCTGGCGCCGGGATCTCATCCGTGCCCCACTCCGAGTCGATCTCGTCAGTCGGGGGCGCGATGGATGGCAGGGGCGGCCGGCCGCTCACACGTTCGCTCTCGGATCGCTTGTCGGTCATCGCAACTTATCCTCGCCTTTTCACGGCCCGCCGCACAAATCAAGCGCGTGGCGGCGGCCGAGACGCAAAGAGCGTTGGCTTGCGCAGTCAGGACGGACCTTTCCGTCGCTGCCGCACTTAGCTGAGAGGCTGTCGCCTACTCGTCGCGAGTCGCGCCCGAGAGTCTTTGCTTCAGCAAATCTCCGAGCGTACCGAAACCGCCTTCGGCCTTGAGCTTCTGACGGTACTCTTTGTGGGCGCGGCGCTCTTCTTCTTCGGCGAAGCCGCGGATGCTGAGCTTCGGCTCACCACTGCGCGGGTCGACGTCGAGCACTTTGGTGTCGAGCACCTTGCCGGCCTTGAAGTGCTTGCGCAGATCGCTGCCGCGCTCGGTACCGGTCTGCCCCGCCGGGATGAAGCCGCGGGCCTGGCGACCCATCACGCCCAGCACGCGCACGATCAAACCCGGGCCGTCGGCCTTCACGACCTCCACCTTGATCAGGGCGCCGCGCTCGATGCGCTGCACCGGCTCGTTGGCGCGCTCGCCCGCAAGCGCGGGCAGCAGCGACACCTTCTTGCTGCGCATGTCGAAGTTGGACACGACGACGTCGAGGTCTTGCCCCTCTTTGAGGATGGTGTTGGCATGCTCGACGCGGTCGAACGCGAGATCCGACACGTGGATCAGGCCTTCGATGCCGGGCTCGATCTCGACGAACGCGCCGAAGCGCTCGAGCCGCGTCACCTTGCCGGTGTGGCGGCTGCCGCGCGCGAACTTCTGCCGCGCCTCGCCCCAGGGGTCGGCGACCAGCGCCTTGCGGCTCAGCCAGATTTTGCCCTTCTCGTCGATCTTGATGATCTTGACCTCGAGCTTTTCGCCCGGCTTCACGATCTCGTTGAGCGGCGTGCGCGGGTCGTGGCTCGCCTCGGTGACGTGCACCAAGCCTTCGAGGTTCTCGGCCTCGGGCAGCGCGACGAACGCGCCCCATTCAACGACGGTGCGCACCACGCCCTGCATCACTTGACCCTCTTGCAGCAGGGTCAGTGCGTGCTTGCGGCGTTCGTGCGCTTCGGCCTCGAGCATCGGCCGGCGCGTGATGACCACGTCGCGGCCGGCTTTCTCGTACTGCACGACCTTGAAATCCATGCGCTGGCCGACCAGCGATGCGAAATTCGCGTTCTGCGGGTGCAGATCCATGCCGGAGGCGGGAGCGAAGGCGCGCAGGCCGTAGATATCGACCTCGATGCCGCCCTTGATCACGCCCGTGACCAGGCCGCTCACGAGCGTGCCGTCCTTGTGGGCTTGCTCGATCTTCGGCTTGATTTCTTCTTCGCGGAGCGGCTTGCGCGACAGCACGACCAGGCCGCCACGAATGCCGTCGTTGTGGACGCGCGCCACGAAGCGGTCGCCGATCGACGGTACCAGGTCGTCGGCCTCCATCTCCGAGCGATCGAAGATGGCCAGCGCTTTACCGGACAAGTCGATCATCACGGCGGTGTCGAGCACGGCGGTGACTTTGCCGAACACTTCTTCGCCGACGTGAAATGGCGCGCGATCGCTGGCGCGGTGCTGAGGGCGGCGCGGTGCTTCGCCCTCTTTGCCGGCAGCAGCGGCCTCGTGCGGCTTCTTCTTCTTGCGACGACGACGCTTCTTCTTTGGTGTGCCCGGGGCGGCGCTGCCTTCGGCGCTCGCTGCTTCACCCGTTTCACCCGCTTCGGGCGCGTCGCTTTCGCCGGCGGCGTCTTCCCCGTCGTCATCGGAAGCATCGGCGGCGTCGGCGGCGTCGTCCGTCGGCGTAACGTCAGCAGCGGCGGCGCTGCCCGCAACGTCGGCGGGCGTAACGTCAGCGCTCGGCGCGGCAGGAACGCTCGCTTCGGTGCTCGTTTCCCCAGATGCCGCGTGGCCCGCTTGGCTCTCGGCTTGGTCGGTCACAGTTTCGGTTTCGGGGGCGGTCATGGGGGTGCTTGGCGGCGTATATCGCGCATCAGGGCGCCTGCCAATGTGGCGAGGCGCTTCAGTAGTTAGGGTAAGACGGGGTGATTGTCCGGAAAGTGGCTAGCGTGTGATCGGCAAGTGGCGATTTTGTCCACCACTCCGGTCGATGTTCAGTACTGCGGCGCCCGAGGCCGCATTCAGGCTTTCGAGCAGGCGTCGCGCTACCTGCGTGAAAGCTTCCGCCGGTGGCGAACCCGGGGCCGCCTCGACGACCGGCACTCCCGCGTCACCCCATTTGCGAATCTCGGGGTAGAGCGGAATCTGTCCGAGCAGGGGTGCGCTGGCAAAGTCGGCGATCTTTTGCCCGCCGCCCGAGCCGAATAGCTCGTGTCGCTCATTGCAGTTGCCGCACACGAAGTAGCTCTCGTTTTCGACGACGCCGACGATCGGAATGCCGACCTTCTGGTTCATCGACACCGACTTATAGACGTCTTGCAGCGCGACCTCTTGCGGCGTCGTCACGATCACGGCGCCGTTCGAGCGCACGCGCTGCGACAGCGTGAGCGCGATGTCACCGGTGCCGGGCGGCAAATCCAGAAGCAAGAAATCTAGGTCGCCCCATTCGACGTCCTTCAAGAACTGCAGCAAGGCGCCGTGCAGCATCGGTCCGCGCCACACCACCGCGCTCTTTTGGTCCTCGAGCAAGAAGCCGATGCTCATCAGCTTCACGCCGAAGCGCTCGAGCGGCTGAATCTTTTTGCCGTCGCTGAGGGGCTGGCCACTGATGCCGAGCATGGTCGGAATGCTGGGCCCGTAGATGTCCGCGTCGAGCAGACCCACTTTGAGCCCCATGGCCTTCAGCGCCAGCGCGAGGTTGGTCGCGACCGTGCTCTTGCCGACGCCGCCCTTGCCGCTCATGACCAGGATGACGTTCTTCACACCCGGCACGGGATCGTCCGCGCCGATCTCGCGTTGGGGGACCTGAGGCGTTTCCTGGCTCATTGCGCCGCGGTCATACTACTGCGGGCGCTCGCCGCAAGCTGCCGCGCCCGAGCCACGCGCCGCGCGGCAAAAAAGGCCTCAGAGCAAGCCGGCAGACCAGGCCAACACGACGCCAACCGCGAAACCGATGCCGGTCGCGACCAGCGCCGGCATCACGTCACGGCGGAAGTTCGAGCGCCGCCGCGGGCTGTAAGTTTGAGAACGCCGCGCCTCGGCCAACCCCTCATAGTCCGGGTCGCCAGGCATGGGCAGGAAGTCTTGCCCCAGCTGCAGCTTGGGCGTACTGGGCGCGCGTGGAATGCGCGGCGATACGAGCAGCGAATCGGTGACGCGCACGACGCGTCGCATGTCCACCGGGATCACCGACGGCGGATGCGCTTGCGTCGGAGGCGACGAGGCTTTGCTCAGCGCGACGATGGTCGGCGCGACGATCAGCGGGATCGGTTGTCCCGAGCTGCCGCTGTTCTGCGGCACCAGCGACACGAAGTGCGCGGCGCTCACGAATGGTCGTAGGCGCTCGGCTAGCTCTTCGGCGCTTTGAATGCGCTCCTTCGGCTTGACCGCCATGCCGTCTTTGATCACCTGCACCAGCTCCGCGGGCAGCTCCGGGACCAGCGCTTGCAGGTCCTTGCAGCGCCCCTTGGCGACCAGCTTCATCACGTCGCGTGTGGTGTAAGCGTCGAACGGGTCGGTGCCGGCCAGCATCGCGAACAGCACGGCGCTGGCCTGGTAAACGTCGGTGCGGAAGTCGACCGCAGCGCCGGTCACCTGCTCGGGAGCCATGTACATCGGCGTGCCCAGCACGATCGGGTCCGCAACTTTACCGACCTCGATGCCGCGTGCGATGCCGAAGTCGAGCACCTTCACCAGCGGCCGGTCAGGTCGCGGATGGGTGACCATCACGTTGGCCGGCTTCAAATCGCAATGCACGATGCCCTGCGCGTGCGCCGCCGATAGGCCGGCCAGCATTTGCAGAAACAATTCGCAGGCGTAAGCCGGCGAGAGCGGGCCGCGCGTGTCGATCACGGCTTCGAGCGTCTCGCCGCGCAAGAGCTCCATGACGATGTACGGCACGCCATCTTTGGAGATGCCCAGGTCGTGAATGTCGACCACGTTGGCGTGCGAGATGCGTGCAGCCGCCCGAGCCTCGGTCACGAAGCGCGCTTGGGCGTCGCGCTCGGCGAAGGCGCCCGGGTTCATCAGCTTGATGGCGATCTTCTTGCCGACGAGCAGGTTCTCGGCTTCGTAGACCGTGCCCGTGCCGCCCGAGCCGAGCTCGCGGAGCAAGGCATACTTTCCATCCAGGACGGAAACATGGTTGGGGTGCTGAGCAGCCGACATCACCACTCAAGGAGAACGGCCCAACCTAACGTGGCCTTTAGCCCGACCGGAAAAAGGCCGCGGCAATTCGGCCGAAAGCGCGGTTCGCGAGCAGCTTCAGGCTTTTTTGCCGGAGCCGAGCAGCGCGGTGGTCGTGATTTCAACCGGGCCGGTGCCGTAGCCGGCTTCGAGGCGCTCGACGACGCCTCTCGTTACTTGCGCCCATTGCGCGTCGCCGAGCCGCTGCTTGAGCAGCACGATCGGCGCCGTCGTGCGTTGGCACTGCGCCCACAGCTCCGCCGGCGTATCGCCCGGCAGCGTGTGGGTGAACGGCGTCACTTTGACGTCGCTAAAGCCGGCGCGCGAAAGCTCGGCGGCGAGCTCGAGCGGGTCGCCAAGCGGACCCTTGCCGGAGCCGAACGGAATATCGGGCAGCACCTCGGCCATGGCGCCCATCACACTCTTGAAGATGCCTTCGAGTGGCGCCCAGCTCGACACGACTGCGGTGCCGCCCGGCTTGAGCACGCGAAAAAGCTCCGCAAAGCCGCGCGAGCGATCGGGAAAAAACATCAAGCCGAACATCGAAAACGCGGCGTCGAACTCGGCGTCAGCCCAGGGCAGTGCTTGGCCGTCGCCGAGTCGCACGTCGGCCCCGAGCTGCGCGCCGTTCAGGCGCCGCTTTAGGTTGGTCACCATCTGCGGGGAAAAGTCGATGGCCGAAAGCGAACGCCCCGATTCAGCTGCCAGTAGTGTCAACGTGCCCGGCCCCGCGGCGACATCGAGCAGGCGCGCGCCCGTCGGCGTCGGTGCCAGCCCGAGCGCATCGCGCGAGAACAGCTCGAACATCGGCAAGAGCTCGAGCGTGTAGTCGTCGGAGACGAGGTCCCACGGCTCGGGCGAGGCGAGCGGGCTCGGCTTGGGCGCGTCGGTCATGCCGCTAGTTCTAGACAAAAAGCGAACGGCGCGCCTCCCGAAGGAAGCGCGCCGGACGTTCGGTGTCGCTAAGCAGACGCTCAGCTCGTGAAGACCGTCGTCAGACTACCCGCGGCCGTTGCGCTGTCCGTGAGCGCAGTGGTCGAGTCCGTCATGGCGGCGGCGACATTCGGCAGCTGGTCGATTGCACAACCCACGCCGACGCTCACCTTCAGCGAAGCCGTGATGTCGATCGCCTTCACTGCCTCTGTCACTGCGCCCTTGGCCTTGGCGGTGATGTCCGCGCCGGCAGCGAGCACCGTGTCGCTGGCCGAGAGGTTGGCTTGAATGATGCTCAAGCTGCCCTTGAAGCTCACCAGGAACGCTTCGAACTTCGCTTGCGCGTCCAGTTTGGCTTGGCCCTTGAGGGTTGCATCCAGCTGGTACGAAACATCGAGCGACGGCGGCGTGCATTCAACGCTAACCGAAGCGTCTGCCTTGGCCGACGCCTGGCACTCGGCGCTGGCCTTGGGCGGGGTGACCTCGCCGTCGCACTTGCCGTTGCATGTGACCGAACCCTTGGCGCTCGCTTCGCACTTCACCGAAGCGCCTGCCTCGCACGAGCCGCTCGGCGGCGTGTACGTGCATTCGCCCTTGCAGGTGCCCGAGCAGCTTGCACTGGCGGAAGCCTCGCAGTTGCCCTGACACTTGCCGTCGCATTTACCGGCGCAAGTCGTGCCGTCGGCCGCGGTGGCGGAGCAGGTGCCGCTGCAGGTGCCGTTGCAGGTACCTTCGCAGGTAGCGGCTACGTCTAGCTGGCAGGCGCCCTTGCACTCGCCCGAGCACTTCAGGTCTGGGGCCGTGCCCACGCACTTCACCGTGGCGGTGGCGTCGCACTTGGCGTCGACCGAAGCGTCCGCCTCGCACGTGCCGGAACAAGTTACTTCGGCTTTGCCCGGATCGACCGTCGCATCGCACTTGGCGGTGGCTTCGATCGTCGCCTTGGCCGAAACTGCGCACCTGGCAGGTTCGAACTTCACAGCCACACCAGCCGTCGCGTCGAGTTGGAAGTTGGCGATGATCTTCGCCTTAATCTCGGCAGGCGTGGCATCGGCTTTCAAACCGAGCGAACCGGTGATCTTGCCGATCTCGGCGTTGATGTTGCCGGCGATCAGGTTCGCCCTGGCATTGAAGTTCACGACCGAGCCGAAGAAGGCGTCGATGTTCGGAAGCCCGGAAATAGACGCGTTGCCGTCGATGATGCCCTTGTCCGGGCATACGAGGCCGCACTGCTTCAGCAGCTCATCGCCGCCGAGCGGGCTGTTCTTGTCGCATGCTTGAGTGGAGAACGCCCCGACCACAGCAAACAGCACACCGGCAACCCGGTAATCAATCAACTTTCCCATACGACACTCCTCTTTCTGTTTAATCCCAAGGAATCCACGGGCCCATGCCGCGGCTAGTTCGACGACCGATCCCCGAGAGGGATGCAGAGGGTAGTCCAAGTTTCTTTCAAGCCGCTACCCTTGGCTTTGCGCTCGGCCCGACGGGTTGGTGAACGTCCCGTGGCGAAAAGCGTTCAATATTCGCTAGTTACCAGGAAAAGAGCCGGATTTGTGTCGTCCCGTTGCGGCGTGTGGCGGCTATTGCGGGCCCCAGCAGCCGGTTTGGGGTGACGAGCCGAGCTGCGTGGTGGTGCCGCTGTTGGCGGCGTAGCAGATGTCGAACAGTGACGATTGTGCGTCGCCGATGCACTGGATGGGCAGGCCGCTCGGCGAGTCGGGGCAGCCGCCGTCGATGCAGGTCTTGGTGGCGTCTAAGGTCTTGCACGCGCAGCGGGTGGTGAGGTTGATGCACCAGCGTTCGCCCGTGAAATTGGACGAAGCGCAGGCGCCGCCGGGGCAATCGTCGTTGGTGCGACACGGCTCGCAGCTGTTGCCCTGGCCATGACACGAGCCAAAGCGGTGCGAGCAGGTCGGCAGACCGACGTCTGAGTCATAGACCCCGCACTGGGCCGCGTTGCCCCACGGGCAGGAGCGCGTGTCTTCGTCGCAGAGCCGCGTGCAAATCTTTTCGCCGCTCTGGTCTTTGGCGCAGATTTGATTCGGGACGCTCAGGCAGTCGGCGTCGGACGAGCAAGGTGAGCAAAATTCTCGCTGCCGGCAAACCTGCCGTACCACGCCCAGGCTACTGCACTGAAATAGCTTGCCCTGGCCGATTTGGTCGACCGGCACGCATTGCGGGTCCTTGGGCACGCCGGCCACCTTGCATGCCGCGGCGCACGGGCTGCGCGTGATGCTGCCGCAGTAGTAACCGGCGCTGCAATCATCGTCGCTCGAACAATCGACGCTGCAGTAGGCGTCGAGGTCGCCGGGACCGGCGCCCAAGCAGAGCGACGCATCGGCGCACTCGTCGCCGTTCGGACAGCTGGTGTAGAGCTTGCCCGGCTCTGGCGGCGACGGGTCGCTGACGCAGTAGGTCTTGCGCTGCGTGCCCACGACGCGCGAGTCGCAATGCCCGATGCCGATGCAGTCGGCGTGCGACTGGCACTCGTAGCTGCACTCGCCATCGACGCAGTCGAAGCCGTGATCCTGGTCGCAGTCTTCGTCGGCTTTGCAGGTCGTGAAGCGGCCGGGGGTGACGCCGCTGCCGCCGCCGGAACCGGCGGAGCCGCTCGCGTCGCCTGACGCTCCGGGCGAGTCGCTCGAGCTCGTTCCGCAGCCGCCGGCGCTGAAGGCCGCCAGCGCGGTCAGCGAAAGTGCCGCCAGGCAGCGGCCGAAAAGCGAGGAAGCGCGGCTCGTCTTGACGTTCTGGGTCACGCGGGTACCTTCATACCAAGGTTTTAGCCGTCGAGGTCGATCATGCGCGTTCGTTCCAATGCAAATGCAGCTCGCGGTGGCGGCTCCATCGTGTCGCTCGCCGCTGTCGGTGTCTTTTTGGCGGCGTGCTCCAGCGCGCCGATCGACGATCCGAATGGGGCCACGCCGACGGCCGGGTCCGCACCTGCGCCGAGCGGCGACGGCAGCTCGCCGGCACCATCGAGCGGCGGCGACACCTCGCAGGCCGCGTCGGGGTCAAGCTACCAGAAGCCGCAAGCCTACCCGCCGGGTCCGTACGGTACCGGCGTGCACGCCACGCTCGAAGACTTCGCGTTCTTGGGCTGGCGCGATCCAGCCGCCGCGAACTATGACGTCAGCAAGTTCGAGACCGTGCACTTGTCGGAGTTTTACAACCCCGACGGCCGCAGCGACGTGAAGCTGATTTGGATCAACGCTTCGGCGGTGTGGTGCTCGGTGTGCCGCTCGGAAATGACCGACCTCAAGACGAATCAGATTCACGCCGAGTTCAGCGCCAAGGGCGTACAGATGATCGTCACGCTGTTCGAGAACAACGACGCCGGTCCGTCCTCGCCGCTCGACTTGCACAACTGGGGCTCGAGCGACAAGGGCTTCGCCATCGACTTCCCGCTCTTGCTCGATCCTGGCTTCAAGCTGGGCGCCTTCTTCACGTCCGACGCCACGCCGCTCAACATGTTGGTCGACGCGCGCACCATGAGGGTCATCGACGCAACCATGGGTTATTCGACGGATTATTGGCAACAGGTCGACAAACTGTTGTCCACGCTGTGAGAGCGCTCGGTCTACTGAGCTGTCTCCTGATCTGGGGCTGCGCGCCCGCGGCTCCTGCTGCTGCGACGCCCAGCTCGCCGAACGCCGCCGCGCGCCCGCCTGACTTCGAGCTACCGCGGCTGGACGGCGGCAGCGAGCGGCTGTCCGATCATTTTGGCAAAGACGTCGTGCTCGTCGATTTTTGGGCCACGTTTTGTAAGCCGTGCCTGCGCGCGATGCCCGACCTCGACGCACTGTACCGCGCGCGCAAACAGCGCGGCTTCGTCGTGCTGGGCGTGTCGATCGACGGACCCGGCTCGACCGCCGACGTGCAGGCCGCCGTCGCGCGCCTCGGCGTCTCCTTTCCGATCCTGCTCGATCAAGAGAGCCGCGCGGTGGCGCTGTACAATCCTCGCGCCTCCGCACCCTTCAGCGTACTGATCGGCCGCGACGGTCGCGTGCTCACCCAGCGCGAAGGCTACACCACCGGCGCGAACGCCAGCATCGAGCACGACATCGACGCCGCGCTGCAGTGAAGCGCAGGAACCTGAATCACGAGGGGGCTGCCACGGCGCGGCCTGCTAAAGATTCGTCACATCCTTGGGCTGCCGAAGCGCAGCCTACTTTGCAGAAGCTCACGTGTCGTTTCTCGGTCGCGCCGTGCGACCCCGCAGGCGGCAGCGCGCCCCCAAATTCTCGCCCTCGCGTACCTCCCGTCCTCCCGATCCTAGGAAGAAACTCGTGGGGGTTGGCCCCTTCGCGTCTCGAAAGTCACTTCGTGTACGAAGTAACCTTTAGTCACTTCGTACACGAAGTGACTTTCGCAGCTCTAACCCCACCCTCGGCAGGGTCCGTACGCCCGTTTCGTTGCAGCAGAGCGGAGGTCCTCCGACATCTGCGACTCCCTGTGAAATCTTGGGGGACTAGAGACGAGCGACCAGAAAGCGCGTGGCCCGAAGCGCGTTCAGCGCGGCGCAAGCGTAGGGCTTTGCCTGGCGACGCCACGGCAGTTTCTGCGAGGCAAGCTGCGGGGCGGCAGCCCAGGCGAAGATGTGATGAATCTTTAGCCGCTGCCTAACTCGCTGAAACTTGTGTGTCGGCGCTCGGTGCAGCCGGGTCGCTCAAAAGCGCACCGCCACGTCGAGGCGGACACCCTCGAAGGGCGGGTAGAGGCGACAGATGCCGCCGACGCAGCGCAGGGCGCCGCGCCGCTGGCCCGCGAACAGCGCGATGCGGCTCGACGGCGTCGGCCGGTGCGCTAGCTCGATGTTGAAGTAGCGATGGGGCACGCCGGGGCGCGTGTCGTATTCGGCGCCGAGCCCGAGGCTCGAATGCTCGGCCCATTCGACGCCCAACACTTCTTCGCCTTCGGACCAGGGCACGCCGGGGCCGCCCTCGGCTTGGTCGCGGCGCCGGTGGCGCCCGGTCAGGCTCACACTGAAGTCGCCGCTGAGCGGTAGCTCCAGCACATGCCGCAGGTAGCCTTCGGTATAAAACAGATGCGACTGCGAACCATCGCCGAGCGTTAGCTCGCGGCCCGCGCGATCGAGGCGGCCGCCCAGCACGAGCTCGAGGTGCTCCTTGCGATCGCTCGAATCGAGCGCAAACCCCGAAGAAACGTCATACACGCGATTCAGCTGTTGATCGCTGATGGCGCAAGCCTCGTTGGCCCCCGATTCAGCGTAGGTGAGGTAGTGCGAGGCGCTGCCGAGCGCGCGCACGCCCGGGCGCAGGCTGAAGTCGCCGCGCAGCCGCGCGCCGGTCACGCAAGTGTTCATGCTTTCGTATTCGGTGTCGGTGTCTTCCGGCTCGGTCGTCGGGATTTGATTGTAGGCGAGGCTCGAGAATTCGCGGGCGCTCGCCAGCTTCACGTTGGCCGACAGCGGAAACAGGCGCCGGTAGTGGCGGGCCTCCAGCGTGAGCGCGACGTCTCGTGGCGTGTATGACGCGCTAAAATAGGCGCCGTAGCCAGGATCGAAGCGGGTCGTCGCGGCGCGCTCGCCCAGCTGCTGAAAGGCGAGCTCTCCGTACAGCGAAAGATTTTTCGCCAGGCGCGGCAGCTCGATGGATTGACTGAGCGTTGCGATGCGTCCGGCGCTGCGCACCAGGTCGTCACTCAGCGCCGGCTGTCGCAATAGCACCGAGCCCTGGGTGCCAAGCTTCCAGCGCTCCCCAGAGAATTCGATTTGACCTGCGACGATGCGATCGGGCGCGTAGCCGCAGGTGGGGCTGGTCTGGCAATCGCCGGTCAGTGGCGCGAAATCGGTGCGGATGGCGCGAGGCATGCCGGCTTCGCTGAAGGTCGCGAACGCGTCGCCGCCGCTGGGCACGCCCAAATAGCGCCCGCTGGCTTCGTCGATGCGCAGCGGATTCAGCTCGCCGCCGAGTGCCGTCAGCTTCAGTCCGACGGGGCCGCGCGAGCTAATGCTGACGCGGGCGCCGCGAATGGTGGTGTCGCTGCCGAGCTCGTCGCGTTTGCGCACGCTGAGCACCATGCCGCGGCCGAGCTGCGCGCCGGCATCGCCAAATGTCGCCTCGAGCCCCGGCCGCGAGTACGTCAGGTAGTACTTCGACGGATAGACCCAGTTGATGAAGCGATTGGAAAGCTCGAGCCCGGCGTCGTCCAGCTTGCTGTGAAAGTAGCCGGCGGGATCGCTCGGCTTCGCTTCGTTCGTCAGATCGAGCGCGAGCTTGGTCACGTTGGGCGACGTATAAAACCAGACGTTGTCGACGCGCACGCCCAGGCTCACGTGGCCGGCGGTGGCTTGCAGGCTCAGGCGGTTGTAAACTAGGCCGAAGTCGTCGTTGGCGCGCGT
>Ga0307516_10004363_pt1 | contig 17494 bp, 24 predicted proteins | sample 19_EM_MG_FD_203310 | JGI IMG/M metagenome (GOLD analysis project Ga0307516, IMG submission 203310) | Populus trichocarpa ectomycorrhiza microbial communities from riparian zone in the Pacific Northwest, United States - 19_EM | ecosystem: Host-associated > Plants > Roots > Unclassified | place...
CGTTGCTTCCGGGGTCCACGAAGGAATTGACTGTGCGCAGAGCGATTAGATCCCTGGACTATATCTGGAGGGTGATAGGGGTACTACCACTCACATGCTGTGGCTGCCTTCGCACATTCCTTGGGTAGAGGTAGGGGTATCAGGTCGCTCATGGAGGCTGCGAGGCAAACGTGTGAGGCGCTGGGTCGCCTGGTCTTGGGGCACGGCCCTATGGCGAGCGGTTATTCATTTTCCATGAAGAGTCAGGGAACCTTGAAGGGGTCCTTCAGTGGGGTGACTCTCGGTCACACCCGACCATTGTCTGGGCCCGAAACAATAAGTATCGTTCACGGTGGCTGGCCCCCGGCCGTTTGGAGGCGATAGAACTTCCTACTTTGGCTACGGAAAGTCACTCGGTCACTCAACGTTTCCCCCACGCTCTGATATTCTGTCTCCCTCGATCTGCCTTCTATCGATAAGGGAAAATGTTCCCTCTCACGCTTTGGTTGGCTAAGTCTCGCCCCCGAGCTTTGGGTCAGACCAAGGTCAGGCCCTGCGCTTGATGTTCAAATCGACCATCTCCTCAACTCTGCTTCTCGTTTTGTGGACCCGTGCCCAAGTTCCTGCATAGCGAAAATGGGGCACGATTTAGCCTGACCAAATAGTTCGTCGGTCCCATCTGTTTGACGATGTGCAAGCTGTTACGAGGTAGACACAAGGGTGTTTGATCCCTGGTGTCGCCACACCCCTCGCATCGGTCTCCCGAACAATTTCAATTCGTTCGAATCGCGACCGCGGCTGTAACCTGAGTCAATGTCCTGGCCAACGTTCACGCCCACAGTTGGCGGCTGAGGTGGACATCGAGAGCTCGGCAAACTCCGGGCTGCTTAGATTTTCGGACATTTGCCACCGCCCCCTCCGAGCCCACGCGACACACCTCCCCTCATCTCGTCAAGGCGGAAAAATGGACGACACACGCACTAGGGCGTACGTAGCCGCTTCGTTCGCCCACCCAACTGGCCCACGGCTTGCGACTACATCCTAGAAACGCTCTCCTAGTACATCCAGTCCCAACGGAGTTTACTCTCTCGAACGCAGTCCGGGATCGAGTGTTTGTATGCCCTGAAAAAAGATGCAAAGGATGGGGAGAGGCGATATCAACCAAAAAGCACGTCTGTCTGCCTGATTTTCGTGGGCTGCCCTGGACCGACGTGCTTATAGCTCACCCCCGACGTGTTTGGACTGGACGAAGAAGCTGGGTTGGATGTGGGTATAGCAGGGGCGATGGATTGTTCGTTGTTCCAATATAAAGGTACGAGGAATAGCATACATTCGGTCTACACCCTGTTAACTCGCCGTCTGGTCATCAGATCCGACTCAACGAGCTCACGGAGAAATCGCGCACCATACACGCTGAACGAAACGAAATGACCCTCTGTTCATCTACTTCAGGAACGATCCCCTTTTTACCGAAGCACTGGTGGAGGCAGAGACTCAACCCTAACTCCCACCAAGGGTTGATTCCGTTCGCTCGCTGGTCATTCCCGTGTTACCTGTTGGATCAGGATGCCGACGCTTACCTGCGTTGCGGCTGGCCCCCGACACAACCTCCCGCCGGACGACTCGCCGGTTAATCCGACACCCACGGAGGTCGGTTTCCCAAAACCGCGACGCACATCCGACACCTTACCTTCGCCAACGCCTTGATACCTTCGCCTCGAAAGGTGCCCGGCCCCCCAAAACCCTTCACAACTAAGAACTCCGGAAGGCTCGCACGAGCCTCAGCAAACCAAAGCGCTCTCTCGGTCCCAGGCGTTTGGAGTCAGCTCAAAGGCGCAAGGTCAGAGGTTGGGGACGCCAAGTCCAACTGGACGAACCTGGCGTTGTCGGGACAATTTGGATGACAGAACACGTTCTTCCGTCACCTCCCGATCTCTTGGAGTCGACGGCGTAGCGGTTGGAAGAGTTGTTGGACACGCATTTTGCGCCTACCACGCAATTGGAGCGAGTGTCCTATTTTCCCATGGATCACCGGAGACTTACATTCTTCCCGGGTCACAGATCAGGGAGAAACCGAGACTCGTTGACCACGGACCTTTCGCACACGTCTGCCACCCGATTTATACACAAGTTTCTCACTGTTTGCCCAACCGTGTCCCATATGACCTACATGCAGAGTGGGGGCGTTATCGTCGAAGTCTCATTCACTCTTGCATTCCGGTCGTATATTCCCCTCTACGCACTCCGTTGGGTACGTGATCGTCGCCGACATCCGCGCTGAAAGGAACTCACGAGCGTACGTTCCAGGAAAGCGCGATGGCCGATGACCTTGTCAATACACACGATACAAAATCAAGGACCCATATAGGATTGTCCCGTATATCTGGTGAACGCCGGTTAGGAGTTACCGACACGAGTTGGGTTATAATTAAATCAGAAGTTTGCATCTGTCTTATACCCATCTACACATGGCTTTTGCGCCCGCCAGACCGTTATTTTCATCACGCAAGTTTATTCAACTGCCCGGGGTTAGAGCTCGACCCATAATATTTGGTGTTGGGTATCACACTCGAGTTATTGTTATAATTCCTCAGGAAATGAGACACACCAGCGTGATATCTCCAAGTGCTCGGAGACCTTGCGGATATTGCCTATCCCAGTTCCTTTCGGTCGCCCCGGGAACCCATCGGGTACATTCGACCGTACCTCCCTCAGGAATGAGCTGCTCCTAACGTAATCGCCGCCACTGAACGAGGCACCCTGGAGAGACGCAACATGTACGTCCGTGCTCTCGTTCACCACTGTCCAGTTATAACGCTTCAAACCGGTCCCACGCTTCCTCTTCCGCCACTCATACACTCACCGTGCAAGTGACCGAAGGAATTATCACACGAATGCACCTTTACCCTCAAACTCTGACCCTTCGTCAGTTTCCAGGGGCCCCCGTTTCTATGGAAAACCGTTTAGCGGATTTCACCACGTTGTCAATTGCGTGGGATACATACAAAACTCCTCTTCTATTCGGGGTCGCGGCAAGGGGACGATAAATTGATGCCAAATGTTTGCGTCCTCTCCCATCTGGTTCGAGATTGTTCGGATCGACGGTCGTTTCGGTGGCTGAGACCTGTATTCCGCGTCCCAAGCTGTTAATAGAAGGTTCCACAGCGCATCTGAAAATCCCGCAGGGGGACGGTCAGGTTTCTCCCCTCTCATAACCATGAGCATAACCGTCGGCTCTCTTCTGATATCGCTGAAGGGTCGTGCTCCCGTCAAGACCTGCTTGAGGTGTTACTAATGTTCCAGAGTCGCTCTGTGCACAGACATGCCTCAAGTACAGTCATTCCTAACGCATAGACGTCCGTGCTCATGGACGGAAGGCTCTGGGATTTGCTGGAGAACCCGAACTCTTCTGGGAGAAGCATCTCCGGTGCCATCCACCGAGTTGTACCCCGTGGCCCGTGACCGGCGGTCGTGGACCCGAGGGTCGACTCGTCGATGATCGTGGCGAGACCAAAGTCGGCCAAGCGGGCTGAACGCCTCAAATCTATGAGAACGTTGCCCTTGTTGCAACCCATGTCAGACCAAACACGATGGTGGATATTGGCACTCACTCCTTTGAGATCTCCGTGAACAATCCCGTAATCGTGTAGATATTCCAACCCGGCTGCCGCCCCAATAAGCTGAACCTCGACGGTTAGATCAGGATATCAGATGTCCCGCGTCACTCACAATTTGAAGACGATTGTGACGCGGGTTTTTTGCGATGAACTCCATGACATTTCCGTGCTCCATCAGGTCCGAAACGATCGCGAGATCTGGAGTCACTCCCACAAAGGATAAGATGTTGTCGTGCTGAAGCCACCTCCACCCGATGACCTCCCTAGCGAGCAGCTTGAACCCCTACGTGAGTAACCTATCCAGTATATATATGCTGAGTAACACACCCTGTGCATCCTTTCAAGGGTTTCCTCTCCGTTGGTGGTGACCACGAGAGATTTCACCGCAACAGGACGTCCTTTGAACGACATCCGGTATACTCGTGAAAAACCACCCGCGGCGAATGGCGTTTGCCAATCACCGTCGAGTGTGTCTGCGAGGATGAACGACGATGGAAGGATTCCAAAGGCCCCACAAAGATTCCGCAAGCACTTCAGCCGCTGTCTCCGTGTTTGATCGGAGAGCGTTTTATCGTCTAAAGACTGACCGTGGGGTCAGATCAACCGGAGCACCATTGTTATGTATTGAATGCCAACCGCATTGAGTGTGTTTGCATACTCCTGAGCTTGATCACGGTCCAGATTTTGGGGCCGCCTGGGCCCTTTCTCATTCTTGAATAGGGAAACGATCTCATCCACTTCTGGCAGCAGATCTGCGTTGAGTTTTCGCGTAAGATCCAGTGCTAACTGGACCGCCAGGAAACGGAGGACATACCGTTTGGATTATTGGTGTTTTGCAACTTGGGGAATCCATCGGGATCGAGTTTTTTGCGGTCGCGGTCAGCCCGATTCGAGGGAGGAGACTGCGGAAGACCAGTGTCCTTCCCCTCTGGTAAATCGTTGATCCGGAGGGCAGCCAGGGCGGCTTCAATCGCCCGATCTTTTTCAGGCTGGGTGATCGTGACAGCAGGTGTTGCGGTTTTCTTGACTGGCAGTTGTAGAGGTTTGACTGGAGGGGGGCCGGTGGCAGGTGATGACTCGGATGTAGTAATCTGGGGTCGCTTCTCTTTCTCTCTTTGTTCGCGTTCCATATCTCTCTCCCACTGGCGTAGTTCGCGCTCGCGGTCTCTCTCGCTCAAGGACTCCCTATAGGCTGGAGGAGGATCAGCGGGGGGTGGCGTATAACCTTGGAGGGGTGTCCTCTGCCTGGGGGCGGGAGGGGCGGGGCGGTTTGCTGTGAGAAGGGGCCGCGGCGGTGCGGGCCTATTGGCTTGGAGGTTGGTGGTCACGGGGGAAATTGTAGGCGGAGGCTGAGGCAGGGGGGGTCGCGAGTCCAGGGAGGTATTCCCGATCCCACCGAGACCCATCCCAGCGTTGAATCTTGGAGCACCGGAAGTCTGTGGGTAGGGTGACAGCGTTGAAGGGGAAAGAGTGTTGCCAGAAGTGCCCGGGTGGGAGTTGGCGTAAGGGCCGAGCTCTTCCATCTCGCGTTTCTGGTGATCAGTGTAGAATTGTAGAACATCTAGGACCGCTTGAGGGTTTCTAGCGTAGTCCTCCCGGGTGACCGTGGACTCTGTCAAGAGTTTTTGCCATGTCTCGGGCATACCCTACGTACGAAACGAGTGCAACTCGGTCAAAACGCCGGTGAAGGAAAAGAGGGCGGGATGTACCGTGAAGGCGCCGGTGAGAGGGTCAAAGCCTACGTGTGTTTTATGAGCAAAGTCGGTATAATTGCTGACACCTGCGAGAGGGCTGCGGGAGTAGATGTCATCTTGCCAGCCGTACAGTTCCTCGTCGTTCTTGAAAGACAGGTGGCACCGCTTGTCCTTCGTCTCGAGAAGAAGACAGTAGGGCTTGAGGTCAACCCGCTCTGCGTTAGTAACGTCCCGGAGGTTGATGGTTCCAGACGCGGGGCTGGTCTAGATGGAATAAAAATGTGGTTGGGTCGTGACCGGGCGGATTGTGATATGGGGGAGAAGTTTTGGGCGATAAAGTAGACGCACCTCGTTCTTGTGTATCGACAGCGTCTGCTCTTTGAGTACCAACCACTTTGGCCGCCATAACCAGCTCGCAAAGCCGTCATCCTTGATACTGACGGCCCCGCTCCGGACGACGTGAGTGTCCGTGATGTCTCCCGAGTTTCGGTTCGGGGATCTGCCGATACCAGAGTAGGAGGAGCCAGAGGAGGATCGTATCGAGAACGTAGGTGAGGGAACGTACTCCATCGAGGCCGTCGTTTCCGTGGTCCACGAAGTCGGATCTAACTGGGCGCAGGGGGCAAGGCAGACGGTGACTCTCGGTCACAGTTCTGCTGAGAAAATGAGTGGCTTTCCGTGACTTTCTCCACTAGTACCTTCTGTCATCGAGAAGTCACAGGAAACTGTCAGTCGTCTGCGGCATCGCCGCGACCTAACATTCCAGAGTATTTATTTACCCCGACGCAAGGGAGTCTGGTCTCTCTTGTCACTGCACCCCTCGCGCCGGTCTCTTGAGCAATCTCATTGGTTAGAACCACCACCGCGGTTATAACCCGGGATCAATTTCTTGCCAAACGTTCGCGCCCACATTTGGTGGCTGAGCGAGGTGTCGAGAATAGTCGGCAAACTCCGAACTGCTCAGATCTCCGGACCGCCCCCTCCGAGCCCACGCTATGCACCTCCCCTCCCCTCGCCAGGGCGAAAATGGACGGCATACGCGCTAGAACGTACGTAGCCACCTCCCTTGTCCATCCGACTGGCTCACAGTCGGCCACTACAGCCTGGAAACACTCTCCTCATGTAACTCGTTGCCCGCGGTGTCCCAACGGATCGAACACATTCCGAGATCGAGCGGTTGTATAAAAAGGCGTGGGGGAGGGGGAGGACTTTACCGTTGACTACATTAAAAGGCACGTCCGTCCGCCAGATTTTCGTGGGCTGTCCTGGATCGACGTGCTTTTAGCCCACCCCCGACGTGTTTGGGCTGGACGAGGAAGCTGGGTTGGGTGTGGATATAGCAGGGGCAATAGATTGGTCGTTGTTCCGATATAAAGGTACGAGGAACAGCATATATTTGGTCGCACGCCCTACTAAATCGCCGTCTGGTCATCAGATCCCACTCAACGAGCTCACGGAGAAATCGCGCGCCATACACACTGAACGAAACGAAACGACCCTTTGTTCATCTACTTCGGGAACGATCCCCCTTTTACCGGAGCACTAGTGGAAGCAGAGACTCAAGGTCGATTTCACTCACTTGCTGGTCATCCCCGGCGTTGCCTGTTTGATCAGGATGCCGGGGCTTACCCACACGACTCGTTGGTTAATCCGACCCCCACGGAGGCCGGTTTCACAGGCTCACGTATCTGGACCAACCTGACGCCGTCGGGTCAATTTAGAGGATTTACTCTCGTGCTGCTCGTTTACTGGATAACCACTGCTTACGATGGGTTTCTCCAACCAGAGTGGATGACAGAACATGCTCTCCCGTCACCTTCTGATCTCCTTGGAGTCAACGGTGTAGCAGTTGGAAGGGTGATTGGACTATTGACTGTTATTGCCGGGACGCATTTTGTGATTTATACACAGGTTTCTCGTTCACTGTTTGCCCAACCGTATCCCATACGACCCACATGCAGATTAGGAGCATTATTGATAAAATCTCATTCGCTCTCGCATTCTGGTCATATGACTTGAGTGGGTACGTGATCGTCGCGCTGAAAGGACTGCGTTCCAGGTAAGCACGATGGTCGATGACCTTGCGCCCGGTGACCAATATAAACGATACGGAATCAAGGTCCCATATCGGATTGTCCCGTATATCTGGTGAACGCAGGTGAGGAGCTGTACATGGGCTTCGCGCCCACGAGGGCCCGACCTTGCTTCTCCCTCGCGGAGCTTCATGAGTGCCAACATGCGACACTCAAAATATTTGGTGTTGGATATCACATTCGAACCATTGCTATAATTCCTCAGGAAATGAGGTACATCAACGTGATTTCTCCAAGTACTCGGAGACCTTGGGGGCAGTGCCTCTCCCAGTTCCTTTCGGTCGCCCCGGGAACCCATCGGGAACTCTCGACCGTACCTCCCTCAGGAATGAACGTTTGAACTGCTCACTCGCCAGTTATAACGCTTCGACCCGGTCCCACGCTTCTTCTTTCGCCACTCATACACTCACCGTGTCAGTGATCGAAGAATTTATCTCGTGAGGATACACCTCCATCCTCAAACCGGCCCCTTGGCGGCTTCCCAGGAGCCTCCGGTTGCTATGGAAAGCAGCTTAGTGGGTCTCACCACGTTGCCGAGTACGTGGGATACACACAAAAACCCTCCTCTTCCTCTCGGGGTCGCGGCAAGGGGACAATAAATTGATGCCAAACGATTGCGTCCTCCTTCATCTGGTTCGAGATTGTTCGGATCGACGGTCGTTTCGGTGGCTGAGACCTGTATTCCGTGTCCCAAGCTGCTAATAAAATGTTCCATAGCGCATCTGAAAATCCCGCAGGGGGACGCTCAGGTTTCTCCCCTCTCATGACCATGAGCATAACCGTCGGATCCCTCCTGATATCGCTGAAGGGTCGTGCTCCTGTCAAGACCTGCTTGGGAAGTTACTAATGTTCCAGAGTCGCTCTATGCACGGACGTGCCTCAAGTACAGTCATTCCTAGCGCATAGACGTCCGTGCTCATGGACGGAAGGCTATGGGATTTGCTAGAGAACCCGAACTCTTCCGGGAGAAGCATCTCCGGTGCCATCCACCGAGTCGTACCCCGTGGCCCCTGACCAGCGGTCGCGGACCCGAGGGTCGACTCGTCAATGATCGTGGCCAGCCCAAAGTCGGCCAAGCGGGCTGAACACCTGAGATCTATGAGGACGTTGCCCTTATTGCAGCCCGTGTCAGACCAAACACGATGACGGATATTGGCACTCACTCCTTTGAGATCTCCGTGAACAATCCCATAACCGTGTAGATATTCCAACCCGGCTGCCACGCCAATAAGCTGAACCTCGACGGTTAGATCAGGATATCAAATGTCCCGCGTCACTCACAATTTGAAGACGATTGTGGCGCGGGTTTTTTGCGATGAACTCCATGACATTTCCGTGCTCCATCAGGTCCGAAACGATCGCGAGATCCGGAGTCACTCCCACAAAGGACAAGATGTTTTCATGCTGAAGCCACCTCCACCCGATGACCTCCCTAGCGAGCAGCTTGAACCCCTGCGTGAGTAACCTATCCAGTATATATATGCTGAGTAACACACCCTATGCATCCTTTCAAGGGTTTCCTCTCCGTTTGTGGTGACGACGAGAGATTTCACCGCAACAGGACGTCCTTTGAACGACATCCGGTATACTCGTGAAAAACCACCCGTGGCGAATGGTGTTTGCCAATCTCCGTCGAGCGTGTCTGCAAGGATGAACGACGATGGAAGGATCCCAAAGGCCCCACAAAGATTCCGCAAGCACTTCAGCCGCTGTCTCCGTGTTTGATCGGAGAGTGTCTTTTCATCTAAAGACTGACCGTGGGTTCAGATCAACCGGAGCACCAGTGTTATGTATTGAATGCCAACCGCATTGAGTATGTTTGCATACTCCTGAGCTTGATCACGGTCCAGATTTTGGGGCCGCCTGGGCCCTTTCTCATTCTTGAATAGGGAAACGATCTCATCCACTTCTGGCGACCGATCTGTGTTGAACGTTCGCATAAGATCCGGTGCCACTTGGCCACCAGAAAACGGAGGACATACTGTTTAGATTATTGGTGTTTTGCGACTTGGGGAATCCATCGGGATCGAGCCTTTTGCGGCCGCGGTCGGCCCGATTCGAGGGGGGGGACGGCGGAAGACCAGTGTCCTTCCCCTCCCGCAGCGTTCTCGGCTGTTGTTCCTCAGCTGAAGTCGAGATCCCTGTGAATGTGTGCTCTTGCTCCCGCACTGGTAAATCGTTGATCCAAAGGGCAGCCGCGGTGGCTTCAATCGCCCCATCTTCTTCAGGCTGGGTGACTGTGACAGCAGGTGTTGGGGTGTTTTTGACCAGTTGTAGAGGTTTGACGGGAGGGGGGTCGGTAACCGGTCCAAGGATAGGATAAGTTACGGGATTTGTCGTGGCGGGTGATGACTTGGATGTAGCAATCTGGGGTCGCCCCTCTTTCTCTCTTTGCTCGTGTTCCAGATCTCTCTCCCGCTCTCGTTCCCTCTCCCGCTCTTGTAGTTTGCGCTCCCGTTGTTCGCGCTCCTGCCGTTCGAGCTCTCGTAGCTCGCGCTCCCGTCGTTCGCGCCCTCGTGGCCTGCGCTCCCGTCGTTCGAGCTCTTGTAATTTGAACTTTCGTAATTTGCGCTCTTGTAGTTCGTGGACCCCCTCGCTCATGGACTCCTTACGGACTGGAGGAGGATCAGTGCCTAGACCAGGATTCTGTGAGTGATCGATCGAAGGTCCCTGAGCCTTAGTCCTAGCAAGAAGTTCTGCGGAGGATGTCGTATAATCTTGGAGGGGTGCCTTCTGCCTGGGGGCGGGAGGGGCGGGGCGGTTTGCTGTAAGAAGGGGCCGCGGCGGTGCGGGCCTATTGGCTTGGAAGTTGGTGGTCACGGGGGAAATTGTAGTCGGCAGCTGAGGCAGGGGGGATCGTGAGTCTAGGGAGGTACTCCCGATCCCACCGAGACTCATCCCAGCGCTGAATCTCGGAGCACTAGAAGTCTGCGGGTATAGTGACAGCGTTGAAGGGGAGAGGGTGTTGCCAGAAGTGCCCGGGTAGGAGTTGGGGTAAAGGCCGAGCTCTTCCCCCTCGCGTTTCTGCTGTTCAGTGTAGAATTCTAGAACGTCCAGAACCGCTTGAGGGCTTCTAGCGTAGTTCTCCCGGGTGACCGCGGACTTTGTCAAGAGTTTTTGCCATGCCTCGGGCAAATTCTACGCATGAAACGAGTGCAACTCGGTCAAAACGACTGGAGGAAGAGAGGGCAGAATGTACCGTGAAGGCGCCGGTGATGGGGTCAAAGCCTACAGATACCTGATGAAGAGAGTTGGTAGGATTGCTGACACCCACGAGAGGGCTGCGGGAGTAGATGTCGTCTTGCCAGCCATATAGTTCGTCGTCGTTCTTGAAAGACAAGTGGAACCGTTTATCCTTCGTCTCGACAAGAAGGCAGTAGGGCTTGAGGACAATCCGTTCCACGTCGGTAATATCCTGGAGGTTGATAGTTCCAAACGGGGAGCTGGTCTAGAGAGCAAAAATGTGGTTGGGTCGTGACCGGGCGGATCGTGATATGGGGGTGATAAAGTAAGCGCACCTCGTTCTTGTGTATCGACAGGGTCCGCTCTTTGAGTACCAGCCACTTTGGCCGCCATAACCAGCTCGTCGCAAAGCCGTCCTCCTTGATAATGACGGTCCCGCTCCGGACGACGTGAGCGTCCATGATGTTTTCTGAGTTTCGGTTTGGGGATCCGCTGATACCAGAGTAGGAGTCAGGGTATGGTGGTATCGAGAACGCAGGTGAGAGAACGTACCCTGTCGAGGCCGTCGTTTCCGTGGTCCACGAAGGATTTGACGGCATGCGGGGGTTTTTGAGCGGTCAAGAAAATTTCGGATGAAATAGCTGACCCCCCGGCCAGTTTCTGGCTTTGTTACATAGGCACGAGATGTCGTTGTTCACGGCCCACATATGTCGCTCAAGTCCTAAACAGGTCTTCCAAAGCCTCAAAAGTTGTGGCACGTACCATTGAATTTTTCGAAATCGAGAAAAGTAATCGACAGCTCAAGCGCTCAAATTCAAACGCCGGTGGGTGAGTTTTGCTCAGAAAATGAGTGGCTTTCCGTGACTTTCTCAACCTTGCTGCATGACACGTTGGCGTCAATGGTTGCCGCGGCGGGATGGAATTGTGGGGAAGCATTCTTGGCTCTGAATAGGACCGGGCTGGTTGGAAACCCAAGTGTTTTTTTTTCACCTCCTGATTTACTATATCCCGCAACAACACTACTGGAGACAAGACCGACAAAAGAGTGATCGGCGGGAGGCTAAGTCCGAGTCAGGGTGGCCGCGGGTCAAATCCGAGCGTGATTTACCGTGGCGAATAGAGGCGAACATGAAAGAGTGCGCCCCAGGACTGAGGGTCCAGGGTCCTTGGAACACCCACCACCGGTGTGATTCCAGGGACCAGGGCCCATTCGGAACGCTAGTCTGTTATCAGCCTCGTGCCAATTTCATCAGGTGGTAAGACATCGAGACCACGTCTCCTTCCCCCCACTAGCATCGATGTCGGCCAGAGGAGCTTGTCGAGCATGCAGGTAACCATCCCCGTACAAAAATGCGGTTCGGGCGAATGTGCTGACTTGTTTCGTTCCCAGAGCCAGGAGGGTGGTGAGAGATCCGCCCCGGTTCCGTTATCCAATCCAGTCGAATAGCTATCCACGACGCTGTTCTCAGAGGTGCGTTCCCGGCGTGGGGCGTTGTGTGAGGTGCACACACCTAGGAATTGAAGAGTGCGTCTACGACAACTTCAAGAGGAGGGGTGTTGGGAACACCCTCGCGTGGGGCGAGGCGTGTATATCTTGTCGGTGAGCGAAAATCGGGATGGAGGTCCTGTGAACGGCACATTGATATCCGAGTCCCCCCTCTACGCGACTCCCATCAGAACCAAAAAGAAGGTGAGCAGGTGACACCCGTCTGTTTTTGGGTCGCTATATCAACTTACCCCTTGAATCCCGCGCAGAGATGCGATGCGAAGCGCCCGTGCACAACATGTATCGCGACCAAGGGCGTCTCGGAGTGCATCTATGACAGTGAGAAGCTTCCACGGTCAACGGGTACATATCCTGTGCACCGCGCCAATGGTCGGTCGTCAGGGCAAGACCTCGGAGATGCACACACAGTCGATGTCCCTTCTTCCACATCGACGCATCCACCTGCCAAGCAAAACCCAACACCATCCACCTCTGCCGTTACGGGGGCAATGATCCACAAATCGCCTGCCCCGCGGGTACTCGAGGCTGATCAGGGCCAACGATTGGCACTCGTCCGCGTCCACAGAAACCCGTCTGGACAACAGGTCTCCCCGGATTCTAACCCGTCCATCTCCCTTATCTCTTGTTTTCCGCTCCCAGGGATCCCCCCAGAGCCATACATACCGCTCTCGTTTCTTGGAGGGGAGAGGTTACAGGTCCAAACTTCCGAGATAGCTGCCACGGACCTGGACTTGAGATGGTGCGTGCCGGAATCGGAATTATCGGTCACAATCTCACCTTCATCTGCTAGTCGGCTGTGGCATTTTTTCCTGCAGGTCAAGTTGGGACTCAAGCTCACCCACGAAAAGCTAGGCGCATTCCTACGTGGGGACCAGTCTGGTACCGTGGTGCACCGCTTCTTTGTGTTCATAGCTCAGGCGTCGGCGTTGGGGTTCATTCTGAAGCCCACACCTCCCACGGTGCGGCTTCAGGGGAGGCGGTCCAAAATAGCGTTTGAGTGGCTTGCCGAACTCTTCAAGGGCGGGGATTACAGGCTCAAAGTTCAAGCTGCGGCCTGTACCGCCTCGGGTTATGCCCTCCTAAATCTCCCGCAGACCTCCCTCCTCTACATCTGGAAGAGTTGTGGCTTCATCCAGGCAGGGAACATACGATTCATCCCAACCTGTGGGCGTCCCCCAGAGTTCTCAGAGGACCTCCACGAAACCTTTGTTGCTCTTTCCCAGACCGTGTACATGGCGACCTACCTGTTCTTAGTAGGCAAAGGCCCAGAACCCCGCGCGACTGTGGAGCTTGAGAAGGAATTTCGGCAGGAGCTACCGGTCAGTGGCCCCACATCTGCCCCTTTCCACATTCGACTTATTTACACTACAGCAAATTTATCCGATCCTCTTCAAGATCTGTCGCGTGACGATGCGAACAGAAGCTACCTTACTCGTCAGAGACACACTTCTACTCCTCTCCTTCCTCCCTGTCGACGGTGAACATTACAACCCCTCGGTTCTCCAGCAGAAATCTAATCCAGCTGTTCTAGGCCCCAGACTTGGACTCTGGCGGCAGTCATGCGATCGGGTTTTAGCATCGCTTGAGGAGTTTTCTCAGAACCTGCTCGACAACATCAAAACCTTTCGCGAGAATGGCGACGGAAGTGGAGTGGAGGTCATTGGCAGCAGTTGCATTGCTTGCCTGGCACATCTCGCTGTTCTCTACGAGTCTGTCGGACGGATAGATCCTGTTAGCAGAGAGGTGTACGACCTGTGTGGTTCGGCGTTGCGACGGTTAGGGAAATTGACGTTTGACCTTCGATTCGATGGATACACGTACCTCGATCTACTCCTCAGGGTGCGCATCCGTTTCCACTTTGCTGCCTGACGTTTATGGCTCAAACGAGGGACTGGGATAGGACTCTTGGAAGAGATCGCTGGCGGTCTTCGATGTCCGCATAGATTGTCTCTCATTAGAAGAGAGCGGGTCATTAAGGCATTTCCGAGAGGTCATCAGGGGAGCGTACTCTGATTTTCAGGCCGGGATACCCGATGTGATGCCACCGGTGTCGTTTTCTTTGTATTGGTCGGAGGAAAGTACCACGACGGACTCAAAGTATCCGAACTTGATGCCGGCTAGGGTGAGACTGTTGTATGGGGTTTGAGCGAGGTTTTCGGTTTTAGGGCTATTTTGGCGAGCGGGTCGTCCGTTACTAATACCCACACTGTGTTGGTTTACTTGGCGAGAGTAATCGCCATCGCTTTTCGGTAACATGCTGTGGCTTGGGAATTGAGCTTGTTGGCCGTCAGGCCGTCACGTCCTGGAGCAAGTTTCCAAGAGTTTCACTTGAGAGGATTTTACAGGCCGGAGAGCGCGTGGAATGAGTGCGGGTTGTGCAGGTGCGATTTGGGTGTCGCTTCCGCAACCGACCAGAGATAGCAGGGGCGATGGATTGGTCGTTGTTCCGATATAAAGGTACGAGGGACAGCATATGTTTGGTCCCATACCTTGCTAAATCGCCGTCTGCTCATCAGATCCGACTCAACGAGCTCACGGAGAAATCGTGCGCCATGCACACTGAACGAAACGAACCGCCCAAGACAGAGTGCTCGGAAGCCTCGTACCTACAGAAGACCGTGAGGAACAGCGAATCGCAGTCATCGACCCTCTTTTCATCTACTTGTGGAGCGACCCTGGCGGAAGCAGAGAGTCAAACCTAGTAACTCCTACCAAAGATCGATTCCGCTCACTCGTTGGTCATTTCCCGGCGTTGCCTGTTGGATCAGGATGCCGACGCTTACCTGCGTTGTGACTGGCTCCCGACACGACCTCCCGCGCGGACGGCTCGTGGGTTAATCGGACCCCCATGGAGCCTGTTGATTCCCAGAAACCGTGACGCGTATCCAACACCGCCAACGCTTTGGTGCCCTTGCCTCGAAAGGCGCCTAGATCTCCCAAAGCCCCCTTCACAACCAAGAACTCCGGAAGGCTCGCACGAGCCCAGGCAAACCAAAGCGCTCTCTCGGTCCCAGGTGTTTGGAGTCAGCTCATGATCAAAGGCGCAAGGTCAGAGGCCTGGGACATCGAGCCCGGTTCCACAGACTCACGCATCTGGACCAACCTGGCGTTGTCGGGACAATTTAGTGGATTTATTATTCGTGCAGTTCGTTTACTGGATAACTACTGCTTACGACGGTTCTTGCCAACCAGGGTGGATGACAGAACGCTCTCCCGTCACCTCCCGATCTCCTCAGAGTCGAAAGCGTAGTGGTTGGACTGTTGACTGTTATTGCCGGGATGCTTTTTGCGCATCCCCCGTGGACCACCAGAGACTTACGTTCTTCCCGGGTTACCGTAGATAGTAAGGGAGAAACCCAGACTCATTGACCACGGACCTTTTGCATACGCCCGCCACCCGATTTATACACAAGTTTCTCATTCACTGTTTGCCCAACCGTATCCCATACGACCGAATGGGAACGTTAACGTTGAAGCTTGAGGGCCCGACCTTGCTCCCTCGCGGAGCTTCATGAGTGCCAACATGCGACACTCAAAATGTTTGGTGTTGGGTATCACATTCGAATCATTGTTATAATTCCTCAGGAAATGAGGTACGTCAACGTGATATCTCCAGGCACTCGGGGGCCTTGGGGGTAGTGCCTCTCCCAGTCCTTTCGGTCGCCCCGGGAACCCATCGGGAACTCTCGACCGTACTTCCTACAGGAATGAACGTTTGAACTGCTCACTGTCCAGTTGTAACGCTTCGACCCGGTCCCACGCTTCTTCTTTCGCCACACGTACGCTCATCGCGTCAGTGATCGAAGAAATTATCTCGTGAGAATGCACCTCCACCCTCAAACCCGCCCCTCCGTTGTTCCCCAGGAGCTTCAGTTCCTAGGGAAAGCAGCTTAGATCTCACCACGTTGCCGAGTACGTGAGATACGCACAAAATTCCTCCTCTTCCACTCCGGATCGCGGCAAGGGGACTATAAATTTATGCCAAACGATTGCGTCCTCCTTCATCTGGTTCGAGATTGTTCGGATCGACGGTCGTTTCGGTGGCTGAGACCTGTATTCCGCGTCCCAAGCTGTTAATAGAAGGTTCCACAGCGCATCTGAAAATCCCGCAGGGGGACGCTCGGGTTTCTCCCCTCTCATAACCTTGAGCATAACCGTCGGCTCTCTTCTGATATCACTGAAGGGTCGTGCTCCCGTCAAGACCTGCTTGGGATGTTACTAAAGTTCCACAGTCGCTCTGTGCAGACATGCCTCAAGTACAGTCATTCCTAGCGCATACACGTCCGTGCTCATGGATGGAAGGCTCTGGGATTTGCCGAAGAACCCGAACTCTTCTGGGAGAAGCATCTCCGGTGCCATCCACCGAGTCGTGCCCCGTGGCCCGTGACCAGCGGTCGTGGACCCCAGGGTCGACTCGTCAATGATCGTGGCGAGACCAAAGTCGGCCAAGCGGGCTGAACGCCTGAGATCTATGAGGACGTTGCCCTTGTTGCAGCCCGTGTCAGACCAAACACGATTATGGATATTGGCACTCACTCCTTTGAGATCTCCGTGGATAATACCATAACCGTGTAGATATTCCAACCCGGCTGCCGCGCCGGTAAGCTGAACCTCGACAGTTAGATCAGGATATCAGATGTCCCGCGTCACTCACAAGTTGAAGGCGATTGTGGCGCGGGTGTTTGGCAATGAACTCCATGACGTTTCCGTGCTCCATTAGGTCCGACACGATCGCGAGATCTGAAGTCACTCCCACAAAGGACAAGATGTTTTCATGCTGAAGCCACCTCCACCCGATAACCTCTCTGGCGAGCAGCTTGAACCCCTACGTGAGTAACCTATCCAGTGTATATTGTCAAGTAACACACCCTGTGCATCCTTTGAATGGTTTCCTCTCCGTTGGTGGTGACCACGAGAGATTTCACCGCAACGGGGCGTCCTTTGAACGACATCCGGTATACTCGTGAAAAGCCACCCGTGGCGAATGGCGTTTGCCGATCCCCGTCGAGTGTGTCTGCAAGAATGAACGACGATGGAAGGATCCCAAAGGCCCCACAAAGATTCCGCAAGCACTTCAGCCGCTGTCTCCGTGTTTGATCGGAGAGCGTTTTATCGTCTAAAGACTGACCGTGGGGTCAGATCAACCGGAGCACGAGTGTTATGTATGGAATACCAACCGCATTGAGTGTGTTTGCATACTCCTGAGCTTGATCACGGTGCAGGTTTGGGGGCCGCCGGGGTCCTTTCTCATTGTTGAATAGGGAAACGATCTGATCCACTTCTGGCGGCCGATCTGGGTTGAATGTTCACATAGGATCCAGTGGAACTTGCTACTAGTGGGCGGCCAGGAAACGGAGGACATACCGTTTGGATTATTTGTGTTTTGCAACTTGGGGAATCCATCGGGACCGAGCCTTTTGC
>Ga0307516_10004364_pt1 | contig 17494 bp, 15 predicted proteins | sample 19_EM_MG_FD_203310 | JGI IMG/M metagenome (GOLD analysis project Ga0307516, IMG submission 203310) | Populus trichocarpa ectomycorrhiza microbial communities from riparian zone in the Pacific Northwest, United States - 19_EM | ecosystem: Host-associated > Plants > Roots > Unclassified | place...
CGCGCGCCGTCGACGAAAACGTCTATATATCCAGCTGTCTGCACCAAGTACTGAAGAGCCATCACGGCGAAAACATACTTCGAAATACCACACTCGAGTCTGTTATACAGCAGTTCAGCGCTCTTCACCAATGAATCCTCAAACATCTTAAGTTCTCTCCAAACTCCCCAAGATGGCGCACTTCCTTCCTCTGAGAAAGAAAGAAAAAACAGCCGTCGACCTAGCTGTCATCTTTGCCCGAGATATATGGAAGTATCACGGCCTCCCCACTGATATCATGTCAGACCATGACTTCAGGTTTACTTCGGAAACCTGGAAAGAGTTCCTACGACTCTTGGGAATTCGGCCTCTAATGTCAACATTGTTCCACCCCCAGACGGATGGCCAGGCAGAATGACTCAACCAAACCATCGAAACCTACCTCCGAGCATTCGTCTGCAAGGAACAGGATGACTGGGTACGACTGCTGGCAATGGCCAAGTTTGCCTACAACAGCTCGACCACCACGGGTAATGGTATGTCTCCGTTTTACACTAACTATGGCTTCCACCCGGCAGCCATAAACCCTGCGACGACAGAACCCCTCAACTCAGCGAGCCAAGTCTACACCCACCGGATGCATACCGTGCAGGATGAGTCCCAGAAAGGAGTGGAAGAAGCATAGGAGCGAATGCGCCGATACACCGACCTGACCCGAAAGGAACCCGCGGCATACCAAGTAGGAGACCTGGTGATACTCAGTGGCCGCAACATCAAAACGCGCTACCCCTCGAAGAAGCTAGACCACAAAAATCATGGCCCCTTCCAGATCGAGAAAATCGTTTCCCCCCTGGACGTCCGCTTCACGCTACCTCGGAAATAGAAGATACACAACGTCTTCCATGTGTCGCTATTCGAACCATATTGAACCAGCAAGCACCGAGCACCTCCGGACCCATCGAAGGTGCTGCGTGAAGCTGACGACATTGAACAGTCGTAGGAATACGATGTCGAAGAAGTAATGTCCTCGATCCAACGCGGCCGAGGGAATAACAAATGAATACTCTACCTTGTCAAATGGCTCGACTATCCAGAACGAAAAGACTGGACGGAAGAACCATTCGATAACTTTTCGGTAGGCAGTCTGGAGAAACTCCGGGAGTTACAACGACAAAACCCAGACGCGCCGAGGGACTACCGACTCAATGACGCCTAAGCAGGATGTCCATAGAAGGGCGTGACGAAGCACGAGCGGTAGTAGGGATGAAGGGGCTGGAGAACTTCTTCCCACGCACACGAATAAAGACCCACTTCTCGGACCAAGGAATGACACCACAACATGAAGGGAGGAATTGGGAAAGCTTCGAAAAAAAACCTGCAACGCTGGGCTCGGGTTGATGGAACCGGCGGAAGGGCCCACTCTTCTGATCCCGGAACCTCACTGAGCCCCGACCCAAAGGATGGACCGAAGCTTGGCCCACTCTCCAACTACGCAACGACCAAACACCCCAGGTATCTGGACCCATGACCGACGAAGCGAGGCCCCCAGCAAGATGCCCAGAGGTGTTGCCAGATACTCGATCAGGACAACCCAGGCCTCGGACTTGGAAATGACATACGGAAAGACCCGCTTCTCGGGCCCCGAAACTTACGACGAAAAACATCAGCACAGAAACCGCCAGGTACCACACAACCTGGTAACGAGGACTTGAGAGAACCCAAAGGAAGATATGGGATGACGACTGAGAACGGCGCGGGTACTTCTTGACACGCTTGCTTCATCTGGATGAGTTGTCGTGGCCTCAATCTGAACCCCGGTTCCTACCTTCAGCCCACTGAATTCCTACTCGCTCTCTTGACGAACCGAATCCCGGTTGGGACACGGCGCGACTCGAACCCAGTATTGAATCACCCATCCACTCTCAACACCACTCGATGACAAAACACAAATGACCTAAGACTACGCAGCCGCTTAGTCTGAGGGCCCAGCCATTCCGACGGATTACAGAGAATGATGTCCTGATCTGGTGGCTGGGAGGGCTCTAGGGGAGGAGGACTACAGTCACGGTAACCACACTACAAAAGTTACCCCAGAAAACCCACATCCAGAAAGAGGCAGGCTACCTAGATAGAAAGAAAAGTATTAGCGCTCAGGACGAGGCTAAGGGGAAGGGGAGTTAGTGTTACACCTGAAATATCTCGAGTACATAGCTAGCTAGAGAAGGGGCATACGTAAGGATGATGGAGCGCACTGTGAGAGTCTAGGAGGGAGATAAGGTCCGGAGATGAGCTTACGACCGAGACGGACCTAAGACACATATCTCCGGAGGTGAGGGAAAGATTGCAAACGACGAGATGCTTGGGCTATGACCCCTCCCCCGAAAGGAGGGTATGCCACGTCGCCTGCTGATGGCGTACGGACTGCCACACTTGGGCTATGACCCCTCCCCCAAAAGGAGGGGATGCCACGTCGCCTGCTGATGGCACACGGAAGAGAGTCTGGGGGACAAACACCCTGCTCGCTTGCATGAAACCTCATCTCCCCTTATCCACACCCTGCCAGGACCAATGAGTCACCAACGGGGTCCATGCACCTCGGGAGAATCCAAGTCCGAGTCACCACTTCTCACGTCGGCCGGTCTCAGATAAAAAAGATGGACTTTCTGCCCTGACGGACGGAACATCAGCACAAATATCCTCACCAACACTACCACCGAACCCACACACAAGATCTGAGATTATTCCGCTGTGAATTATCGAAAGTAGCCTGATTACCATTGATTCTCTATCACACTCCGGTTCCGAGACAACCCCAGTGTCACAGTACCCGCCCCGTAATCACCATGATATTACACCAGGACTGGAAGAAACACCAAATTCGAGTACTATTGGACACTGGGTGCTCCATAGCGCTTCTTAACAACCAAACCGTAGAGAAACTCGGTATTCCAAAGAAAGAAGAAAGACAAGCTCACAGCATAGAGAGCTACACCAGGGAAAGTGTTAAAGGGGCGGGACAATTTTACACCGAACCACTGCTCCTCCAGTACCGAAAACACTACTCCAAGGAGAAATTTGAAATTTCACCCATGGAGAAGGATATTGATGCTTTCCTCCCTTTTGACTGGATAACAGCACACCCACCCCAGGAAATCTGGATGGACGAAGAGATTGGGTTCAACAGCACGGGATGCATGAGGAAATGTACACGGTACGAAACAGGCCCATTCTCACTAACCTGGGACGAATCAATCACAACTGACTCCAGTGCTCGAATTATCGGATATGTATTGGCAGCAGCTGAAGAGGACCCACTGAAAGCCATCCCGATGGAATTCCGCCAATACCTAGGAATCATGGGAAAAGAGGTGGCCGATGCCCTTCCAGAACACCGGCCCTACGACTGCAAGATCAATCTTCAAGAAGGAAGCACTACGCTGTGGGGACCCATCTACCCCCTCTCGGAAGAACTCCAGACCCTGAGAGAATGGCTAAAAGATATGGAGAGGACGGGAAAGATCAAGTGCTCCACATCCCCAGCCTGCTCACCAATCCTCTTCGTGCCAAAACCACACGGACAAGGACTACGCCTATGTGTGGACTACCGTGCACTAAATCGGATTACAATCCCAAACCGGTACCCACTACCTCTCATGCAGGAGCTACAGGACCGGGTCCAGGGGGCGTAATGGTTCACAAAAATGGACCTCAAGAATGGATTCCACCTGATCCAAATCCGCGAAGGAGATGAATGGAAAACGGCGTTTAGCACCCGGTATGGGCTTTTCGAATTCCAAGTTATGCCATTCAGATTCACCAATGCCCCTTCCACTTATCAAGATATGATGAACCATATCTTCTCTGACATGCTGGACATAGGGACATTGGCATACATGGATGACATACTGGTCTACACGGACACGGAGGAAAAACATGACAACACGGTCAGAGAAGTTCTAAAACGCCTGCAGAACAATGGACTGGCAGTCTCGCCAGAAAAATGCATATGGAAAGCTCAGAAAGTGGAGTTTTTGGGCTATGTTATTGGAAGGAAAGGAATAAAATTGTCAGGAGAGAAAGTGGAGGCAATACTCAGGTGGAAAATGCTGAAATCCCTAAACGAAATACAATCGTTTCTGGGATTTGCCAACTTTTACAGACGCTTCATCCAGGGCTACTCCCGGGTAGCAAGATGTTATGAACCTGGCGTGACAGGCTACTTGGCGCTGGCGCCGGTGCCGTTCTCATCCTTGTCGGCCTATGGGTCATCCTCATTTCCACAGGGGCAGCCGTGGTCATCCTCCGCGCTTAGGCGCCTCGACCGATCTCTGCCATATCGCGCCGGTAGTGATATCTCCCCAACCTACAGACCGCCGGCCGGTCTAGGTCCCTTCTCCTTTGTCTCTGTTATAGGGCTTGCGTGTCCTTCTTCTACGTATGTTGTTTCCTGTTGATTATGCTTGCGCTCCTTTCCTCCTGTTTGCTACGTCTGTTGTCTCACGTTGATTGAGCTTGCGCGTCCTTCTCCTTTATCGTTCCGAGTCTTGTTTTCCCTTGATTAAGTCGTACGTCATTCATCCTTGTTCCCTTACTGTTACTACTTGCGCGTCCTTTCTCCTGTTGCCGTGAGTAGAGTGTTGGCCGCGCGGCGGCCGAGTGCGATCATGTGTTTTCCTTGGGCGCGACAATTGAGTCATGATGAGCTATGGAGGAACTGTGTCAGTCTTGCGGGCAAGCTGTGATTCCACAGAGGGAAGGAAAAGTATAAAGAAAGGGCGCGGTAGCTAGTCTGGAGATTCCTCTCCACGCAATCTATTATCTCTCAACACAGACCTACCTCTCTCTACCCGTGAACTGGCGCTGTGACCACCACCCCGATAAGAACGACGAGATCATGCCAGGTGTGACGGATACCGCGAGAACAACGAGCCCACGCAAGGCGTGTGAGAAGACCATGACGAGACCACGCCAGGTGTGACGGATACTGCGAGAACAACGAGCCCACGCATGGTGTGTGAGAGAACCACGATGAGACCACGGCGGGCGTGACGGATACCGCGAGACGATGAGCGGCGCATGAGTATGCCGGAAGTGTGACTGCGAGCGGTGCGTAAGTACGCCGGAAGTATGACTACGAGTGGCGCATGAGTACGCCGGAAGGTTGACTACGAGCGGCGCGTGAGTACGCCGAAAGTGTGACTACGAGCGGCGCGAGAGTACGCCGGAAGTGTGACTACAAGCGGCGCGTGAGTATGCCGGAAGTGTGACTATGAGCGGCGTGTAAGTACGCCGGAAGTGTGACTACGAGCGGCACGTGAGTACGCTGGGAGTGTGACTACGAGCGGCGCGTGAGTACGCCAGAAGTGTGATCACAAGCTTGCCCCGAAAAACCAAGCCTATGTTACCTGTCGAGCAGCACGGAGTAGGCAAGGCAGGATCTTGACACTAGATTGCGTCTCCCTATCGACACCTGACGTAGCAACAAGAAAGACATGGTGGAGTCCCCGGACCCCCTCAACCTGAGCGAATTTCGGGACGTCCCTGACGACCAGCGAACACCGAGTCCAGTAACCCCAGAGCAAAGATCCATGCCACAGACCCCCGAGTCACCAGAACAGACCAGAAGAATAACGGAAGGACCTCACCTGTTGACAACGGAAATGTTGCAGGCCCTCCTAGTGGCATGCGACAGACCGCCGCAGACCAGTTACCCAAAGCTCCGGGACCCCAAACCGTTCGAAGGAGAAAAAGCAAAATTCAAAACGTTCCTGGCCCAGTGTGAGCTGAAGTTAAGAACAGAGGGAAATCGATTCGACGACGATGAGAAAAAAACGGGATACGCATCCTCCCTACTCCGGGGGGTGGCATGGAACTGGGTGGAAACCTTCCTGAACCAGGAGGGAGGAATCAACCTAACATGGGAAGAACTGAAAACTAATATGAAAAACGTCTTCGGCCAGGTGGATGCCGAGGAAATAGCCTTCGAAAAATTCCAGAAAATCCCGTAGGGAAACCGAACGGCACCAACCTACTGGGCGGAATTCCAACGAATGACAGCAGATCTCCCGTACATGGACAGTGTATGCATCGCGCGATTTCGAAACGGATTACACCCAGAAGTAAAAAGGCACCTGGTTATAAGCGAAGTACCAGCCACCATCCTGGTAGACTACGCCACTGCGGCCATCAAAACAGACAGTCGCCTATGCAACCTTGGAGTCATTAGTCGGCACCCTGCGGCTAGTCCAGAAGTGCACTTCCATGTCCACACGAAAGAACCCGTCAGCGCCCCGGGGGACCCAATGGACCTAGATGCTACCCGACGGTTCAAGTTCGCACCAAGAACGCCAACCCGGTTCGCCTGACAACCACAAACGGATGAATGCTACAATTGCGGAAAAAAGGGGCACTTTGCGAAGGAATGCCCCCAGTCCAAGAAAGCACGAGCCCCATGGAGAAGGCCATACCGGGCAGCAGAAGCCACGTACGAAGAAGACACCATAAACAATGAAGCAGGGAAGGAACCCGAACCGGCGGGAAACGACAGCCTTCGGGAATAGGCCTAGGCAACAGCCACCCGAGGGAGAAACCCGTTGCAGAACCAGACCCACCCTACAGAATACGAACAACCAGGTACGACCGCGAAGAGAAGATCATGATCAAAGTACAAATCATAGGAACCGACGGAAACGAACACAATACCAACGCCCTAGTGGACAGCGGGGCATCCGAGAACATTGTCGACAAGGCTTACGCCGAAGCAAGTGGAATCCCAATACAGCAAAAAGCGACACCAAGACGGGTCCTGACCGTGGATGGGAGCGAGGTCACCGGCGGGCCAGTAACCCACGACGCCCAAGGCCACCTCACAATCAATCATCATGAGGAAGACATCCGGCTACACTGCATCACAATCGGAAATGCGCCAATCATCTTAGGACTCGTATGGCTCAAGCTCCATGATCCGGTTATAGGGTGGAAGAATCATACTGTGAAAATCCACTCGGACCACTGCACCGAAAAATGCTTACCTAGCTCACCAAGAGCGAAGACGGTCCCGGAAGAAAAGGCCACGGAGCAAAACTACAGGAAAACACCGGAAAATTGGGAAATTGGCGAAACGGACCCATGGGAAGTATGCCAGACCGTCATCAACAAAATCAAGGAAACCTCCAAGACCAGCAAAAACCCAATTCCGCCAGAATATCACGAGTTCCTCGAAGTATTCACCGAAAAAGAAGCTACGGCACCTCCACCCCACCATGCTCACGACCACCACATTCCACTGCAGGAAGGAAAGACACCCCCATACGAGCCCCTGCAACCCCTGAACGAAGAAAAAATGAAGGCGCTGAAGGAATACCTAGAAGTCAATGAGAAACGGGGATGGATCGGGGTATCCACCTCCCCGGCTGGGGCGCCAATACACTTTGTCAAGAAGAAGGATGGGGGACTACGCCTATGTGTGGATTATCGACAACTGAATGAGATCACAATCAAGGACTGGACACCATTGCCATTAATCGGAGAGTCCCTGGATCAACTATCCAATGCCACCATCTACACCAAACTAGATATCCGAGACGCCTACTACAACCTCCGAATCACAGCAGGAGACGAATGGAAAACAGCCTTCCGAATCCGGTACGGACTATACGAGTACTGCATCATGCCTTTCGGGTTGACCAATGCACCGGCGTCGTTCCAACAATGGATGAACGAGATTTTGAGCGAATACCTTGATATCTTCTGTGTGGCATATCTGGACGACATCTTCCTCTTCTCGCAAAATCTGGAAGACCACCGGAGAAACGTCCGGACAATCATGAAACGAGTTGAGGAAACCGGGCTCACTCTGAAAGCATCCAAATGCGAATTCCATACAACGGAAATAGAATACTTGGGATACATCATATCACCGCAGGGACTGCGAATGGAGGAAGAAAAAATCCGGACCATCAAAGATTGGAAGGAACAAACAAACGTCAAAGGAATCCAGAGCTTCCTCGGCTTTGCCAACTTTTACCGGCGCTTTATCAGAGACTACAGCAAAATAACGACACCCCTATCCTCCCTCACAAGGAAGGAAAAAGGATGGAAATGGAGTGATAAACAACAAGGGGCATTTGAGACGCTCAAGAAAGCAATGATCACAGAACCTATACTACAACACTTCGATCCGGAACAACCCATCACCATCGAAACAGACGCCTCCGACTACGCCATAGGAGCAATCTGCTCACAACCCGACGAAAAGGGAATCCTACACCCTGTAGCATACTACACAAGGAAACTCAAAGACCCAGAGCGCAATTACGACATCCACGATAAGGAGTTACTGGCGATAGTCGACACACTACGAAAATGGGATACCTTTTGTAAAACAACAGGACCAAAAATCACGATCCTCACCGACCACAAAAACCTCGAATACTGGAAAACAAAAAAACACCTCAATTTGCGACAAGCCCGGTGGGGTGAGCGATTAGCTAACTATGACTTCGTGATCAAGTATCGACCTGGGAAATTGGCCAGCAAGCCAGACATCGTCTCTAGAGAGTCAGGAGACTCTCCCTGGGAAGGGGATATGAAGCATCGGCAGAACCATGGCCGAATCCTGTTACCCGAAGAAGCGTTCGAAGCACTCCAGGCCAATACAACAGAAACCATCAACCTCGAGATAGACCAGGAACTCCTGAATGAAATCCAGACACCCAGGGCAGCAGATAAAGAGATCCAAGAAATCTGGAGGAAAAAGGCGAGCGCGAACAACTGCGACGGAAAGATCGCACTAGGGTTATACGAGGAAACGGCGGGTTGCTAATGTATGACAGCCTCATATGGATCCTGGATGACGACACCCTGCGACTATGCATATTAAGAGACCACCATGATGCGCAAGCTGCGGGATTTCCGGGCCAAGCAAGAACCCTGGAGCTAGTTCGCCGAAGCTTCTACTGGCCAGGGCAACGAAAGTACATCCACAGATACGTCGACCACTGTAACACCTGCCATCGCATCAAGCCAATCCGACATGTGCCATTTGGATTGCTAAAGCCACTCGAGCTCCCACACTGGCCATGGGACACGATATCAACGGACTTTATCACCGCGCTGCCGATGAGCAACAGAAAAGATGCATTATGGGTAATAATCGACCGCCTCACAAAGATGGGACATTTCGTCGCCTGCCAGGGCACCATGAACCCCGAATACCTGGCAGACCACTTCCTCCGACAGGTAATAAGGCCCCGCGGACTGCCAAGCAGTATTGTATCAGACAGAGGGTCCCTGTTTACCTCAGACTTCTGGAGACGAGTAACGGAAGCACTCGGGATGTCACGCAACCTCAGCACAGCCTTCCACCTACAAACGGACGGACAAACGGAAACAGCCAATGCCACCCTCGAGCAGTATCTCCAGGCATACTGCAACTACCAACAGGACGACTGGGAAAGGTTGTTGCCAATTGCCGAATTCTGCTACAACAACACACAAACCGGAACCACAAAAGTAACCCCCTTCTTTGCCAACTATGGATATCACCCTCGTTTCCTGCCAGACCTCGGCACCCGGAACGAGGAGACCCCGGAAGTGTCGGAATATGTCGCAGCATTAAGAAGGTTGCATGAAGAACTTCGAGCAGAGATCAAGGAAGCCCAAATGTCTCAAGCAGAGCAAGCCAGCAAGGCACGACATCCGGATCCGGTACTGAACCCAGGCGACAGGGTCTGGCTACGACGGAAACACATCCGGACAACCCGACCATCGAACAAACTGGACCACAAGCAGATAGGCCCATGCACCATCCTCGAGAAGGTAGGCTCAAGAGCATATAAACTGGACCTACCGGCCACTGTCAGGATCCACCCAGTTTTCCACATCAGCCTCCTCGAACCCACAGCCAGTACTGAACCCATCCTGGGTCACCAACAAACACCGCCACCACCTGAGATCATCCAAGAACAGCAAGAGTGGGAAGTAGAGAAAATCCTGGACTCCCGACGCCATAGAAACCAGATCCAGTATCGAGTCAAGTGGACTGGTTTCCACAACCCCGTTTGTACCTGGTATCCCGCCTGCAACTTTGAGAACTCACCCAACCTTGTCTGCCAGTTCCACGAGGAATACCCTGAGAAACCTACACCCCAACTCTAAAAACCCAATATGTCCACCGCCGCCACTGTCGACACCGCAAAGGCTGGACCTTTGCTGGCCGCAGCCGCACCTCCGAGTTTCCCATCACAACCTCCGCCGATAACGAACAAACCGAACTACCCACCAACGAACCCAACAATGACTGGGGCATTGCCGCCACCAGGACCGATGGATGGGGCGCCCCTCCAGCCGCACCTTCGCCCCCGCTGTCCGCCGCAGGACAGCCCCATACCAATGACCACGTATCCCTGCACCGGACGGCCTGCTACGATGACTACTGCAACACCCACCACCAGAGCAAGAACAACAACTACTACCCGTGCCAAAGCCGCCACCGCCGAGCGACAAACTGCGACTGCCCGTACCCACACCCTAACGAACTACTCGAAGTAACCCGCGAACGACTCCTCAACCCCATCAAAGGATGCGCGGACTGGCACCGTGGTAAGCGGGTCTGCCCCGAATGCCGGTTCCTCGTGAACATGGAAAACCACCACCTCCGCTGCAGCGCTGCAGCCCCACGTGAAACCTTGGCGGATATCACGCCACCACCAGAAGATCAGGAAAACATAAACCCCGCAGCCGTGACTGCGGCACTACAGGACGAGCAACTCGCCCTCCTGGGGGAAATCGTCACCATGATACATCCAACGACCACCCGGGACCCGCGCCGCAACCACGTCGTACACCGGACGCTCGCCCAGCGGATGAACGAATTCCACGACGCGGACCAGTAGCAACTCCAGCAGATGACCAACACCCTGGGGGCCATCATCACCGAACAACAGAGAATGAACGAACAACTCCAAGCCCGGCAGCAGGCTAGCCGGCCCGTCCGCATCCCCCGCACGCCTATCATCCACCGTACGCCAGTCCACTGTCGAACCCTGATGACGCGACATGACCTCGCCGGAGCTTCGGTCTGGACAGGGGACGTACTGTCACGAACCTGGTGCGGCAGGCTCCTTGGCGCCGGCGCCGGTGCCGTTCTGACCCTTGTCGGCCTATGGGTCATCCTCTTTTCAGCTGCCACAGCCGTGGTCATCTTTCGCGCTTAGGCGCCTCGACCGATCGCTGCCATATCGCGCCAGTAGCGATATCTCCCCAACCTACAGACTGCCGGCCGGTCTAGGTCCCTTCTCCTTTGTCTCTGTTATAGGGCTTGCGTGTCCTTCTTCTACGTATGTTGTTTCCTGTTGATTATGCTTGCGCGTCTTTCCTCCTGTTCGCTATGTCTGTTGTCTCCCATTGATTGAGCTTGCGCGTCCTTCTCCTTTATCGTTCCGAGTCTTGTTTCCCCTTGATTAAGTCGTACGTCATTCTTCCTTATTCCCTTACTGTTACTGCTTGCGCGTCCTTTCTCCTGTTGCCGCGAGTAGAGTGTTGGCCGCGCGGCAGCCGAGTGTGATCATGTGTTTTCCTTGGGCGCGACGATTGAGTCATGATGAGCTATGGAGGAACTGTGTCAGTCTTGCGGGCAAGCTGTGATTCCACAGAGGGAAGGAAAAGTATAAAGGAAGGGTGCGGTAGCTAGTCTGAAGATTCTTCTCCACACAATCTATTATCTCTCTCCACAGACCTACCTCTCTCTACTCGTGAACTGGCACTGTGACCACCACCCCGATAAGAACAACGAGATCACGCCAGACGTGACGGATACCATGAGAACAACGAGCCCACGCAAGGCGTGTGAGAAGACCGCGACGAGACCACGCCAGGCGTGACGGATACGGCGAGAACAACAAGCCCACACAAGACGTGTGAGAAGACCACGATGAGACCATGCCGGGTGTGACAGATACCGCGAGACGACGAGCGGCGTGTGAGTACGTCGGAAGTGTGACTACGAGTGGCGCGTGGGTACGTCGGAAGTGTGACTACGAGTGGCGCGTGAGTACGCCGGAAGTGTGACTGCGAGCGACGCATGAGTACGCCAGAAGTATGACTACGAGCGGCGCGTGAGAACGCTGGAAGTGTGACTACGAACGGCACGTGAGTACGTCAGAAGTGTGACTACGAGTGGCGCGTGATTACGCCGGAAGTGTGACTACGAGTGGCGTGTGAGTACACCGGAAGTGTGATCACGAGCTTGCCCCGAAGAACTGAGCCTACGTTACGTGTCGAGCAGCATGAAGTAGTCAAGGCAGGATCTTGACACAAGACCACTCACGGAGCTGACCAAGAAGGATAGAGAATGGTCGTGGAACCCGGAAGCGGACGCAGCTTTCACAGAACTCAAACGACAGTTCACCATGGCTCCGATCCTCGCACACTTCGACCCTACAAAAGAAGTGATCATCGAAACCGATGCATTAGATTTTGCGATAGGAGCAGTACTATCGCAGCGAGATGAGGAGAAACGCCTATACCTGGTAGTATTCCACTCGAGGAAGTTCCAACCCGCGGAAGTCAATTACAAAATCCACGACAAGAAACTCCTAGCGGTGGTCGACACTTTCAAACACTGGCGACCATACCGCGAGGGAGCAACCCACCAGGTCCAGGTTTACTCAGACCACCAGAACCTGGAGTACTTTACGACAACTAAAGTACTAAACCGGCGACAGGCGAGATGGGCACAAGAGCTGGCCAGCATTGACTTCAGAATCTACTACCGACCAGGAACTCGGAATGGGAAACCAGACGCACTATCAAGGTGTTCGGAGTACCGCCCTGAAAAAGGGGGGGTAGAAAACCAGCCGATAACGACAGTTCTAAGAAAAAACCAGTGCGAGGAACGATTGACCTGATCATTCATCTGCTCCTCGGCACAGCTGGCATCGCTCCAACCAAGGAAATGGAATAAGGAATTCCATAGGCAGGTTGAAGAGGAAGGAAAGAGGGACAAAGAGTACCAGTACGCCTACGACCAAGCGAAAAAGGAAGCGGCGCTGACGGAACCAGCACCGAAGGACCGAAAGGTCAAGGAAGACACACTATCAATTCAGGAAGGATTGATATACAGAAAGAACCTGCTCTGGGTGCCAAAGGGACTGGTACAGCAAATACTGGAATCAGAACACGACATCAAGGCGGCAGGGCATATGGGACAGGGCAAAACCATCGAGCTAATCTGACGAAACTTCTGGTGTGTCACAAACCTTGCACGACAGGCTCCTTGGCAGCGGCACCGGTGCCACTCTCACCCTTGTCGCATTGTGGCGCGTCCTGGTTTCCGCTGCCGCAGCCACGGTCATCCTCCGCGCTTAGGCGCCTTGACCGATCTCTGCCATATCGCTCCGGTAGCGATATCCCCGAGTGGTGGCCAGTCTAGACCTCTCTCCATCGTCTCCGTTATGTTACTTGTACGTCCTTCTCCTGTCATCGTTACGTATTTCATTTCCTGTTGATGAAGCCTGCACGTCCTGTTCCCTGTTCCTTACCTTTACTGCTTGCGCGTCGTTTCTCCTGTTGCCACAAGTAGAGTGTTGGCCGCGTGGCGGCCGAGTGCGATCATGTGTTTTCCTTGGGCGCGGTGCTCGAGTCATGATGTTAGACGGAGGAACTGTGTCAGTCTTGCGGGCAAGCTGTGATTTCACAGAGGGAAGGAAAAGTATAAAGGAAGGGCGCGATAGCTAGTCTGGAGATTCTTCTCCACGCAATCGATTATCCCCTCGAGCACCGAAAAAATTTCCAACCCGCCGCGGCCGCAACAACAACAACTTCTCCCCATGGCCATCAGAGTCTACCTCTGATGGCCGAGAGCATCTACAACACTTCCTCTGTCGCGCCATTGCGACAGATCCAACTCTTTCTTTCGCTGTCGCCCTCATGCGATGGAAAACGACAACTCCTCTCTGATCGCGTCTTTTGCGTTGACGTGATCAGAACCCTCCTCAAAAACCCCATGGGCATGACTTTGACCCTGAAAAGTCAGCCAAGCCCACACCCACCCACACCTTGGCTACAGCAGGACCCCTGTTCTGGCTGCCAGCCACCAACCACAACCCGTCACAGCGGCCGCGTGTACCCACGCACGCAACCAGCGGCCAACCATCACCCAGCGGCTACGAGTTTCGGCTTGCGTAAACCGCCACCACAATACCCAGTGGTCGTGGGCTTTGGCTCACGCATCCACCAGGCCGCTCGGTGGTTGTATGCCCGGCGCATATGGCCAAAGACCCAAACCAACCCCTCCCCCGACAGCTGCATACACCCGCGTATGCTCCCGACGGCCCCCCACCACCCGGCAGCTGTTGGCCACAGCCCACACTGCCCCAAAACACCACCAGCAATCGAGTGCCCCAGCACATCCGAACGCCAAAACATCACCACCCGGTGACTGACGGCCCCTGCCTCGTTACCAGCAAACCACAGGGTCGCGTGCCTCGGCACGTGCAACCAACCCACCACACGGTCTCGGGCTTCGGCATGCGCGACCACATACCTTTTCCTTTTTCCTTGGGTTGTTGTTTTTCTTTGGTGCCTCTTCTTTCCTTTTGAGATAACTTGAAGGCGAGCCCGGGCCTGTATACTTTGTGCTTCGCGCCATACCTAGATGGGTACTGAGAGGGTGGTCCGATCCCGGAGGGACTGTTCGTAGGCTAGCAGGAGGAGGGGAACGTTTATTAGTAAGATGGGAGCCCCATGGGGGTGGTACGGTGAGGAGGAGCGCATAAGACCTGTAGTGTCATGCGTATTAGATCGTAGTAGAATATTATCTCTCTCCACAGACCTCCCTCTCTACATCCGTGACCCGGCACTGCGACCACTACCTGTAAGAACCTATTACAGATTAAGGCGAAGTCAGATACCGCCACAGCGAAGTCGAATACCACAACGAGACCACACCAGGCCTGCAGAGATTAGGGCGAAGTTGGATACCACCACAGCGAAGTTGGATACCGCCACAGGGAAGTCGAATACCGCAACGAGACCACGCCAGGCATGTAGAGATTAGGGCGAAGTCGGATACTGCCACAGTGAAGTCGAATACCGCAACGAGACCACGCCAGGGGTGCAGAGATTAGGGCGAAGTTGGATACCGCCACAGCGACGTCGAATACCGCAACGAGACCACACCAGGCGTGCAGAGATTAGGGCGAAGTTGGATACCGCCACAGCGAAGTCGAATACCGCAACGAGACCACGCCAGGTGTGCAGAGATTAGGCCGAAGTCAGATACCGCCACAGGGAAGTCGAATACCACAACGAGACCACGCCAGGTGTGCAGCGATTAGGGCAAAGTCGGATACCACCACAGCGAAGTCGAACACCACAACAAGACTACGCCAGGCGTGCAGAGATTAGGGCAAAGTCGGATACCACCACAGCGAAGTCGAATACCGCAACGAGACCACACCAGGCGTGCAGAGATTAGGGCGAAGTCGGATACTGCCACAGCGAAGTCAGATACCGCCACAGCGAAGTCGAATACTGCAACGAGAACATACCAAGCGTGTAGAGATTAGGGCGAAGTCAGATAATGCCACAGCGGAGTCGAATACCACAACGAGACCATGCCAGGGGTGCAGAGATTAGGGCGAAGTCGGATACCGCCACAGCGAAGTCAGATACCGCCAAAGAAGAACACCACCGGGACAGCCTACATTGCCTGTCATGCAACACGGACTAGTGAGGCAAGATCTTGACACTAGATTGCGTCTCCCCAATCGACACCCGACATAGCAGACCAAGGGACACAGTGGACTCCATGGGCAAAAACACCAAGGACCCCCTTGACCTCCGCGAATTCAGGGAAGTCCCCGACGACCAGCAGGCTCCAAGTCCCGTAACACCAGAACCAAGATCAAGACCAGTAACCCCGGAGACACCAGAACAGCAGAGAAGAATGACGGAAGGACCCTACCTGTTAACAATAGAAATGTCGCAAACCCTCCTAGCAGCACATGACAGACTGCTGCAGACCAGTTATCCAAAGCTCCGGGACCCAGAACCTTTCGAAGGAGAAAAAGCAAAATTCAAAACCTTCCTCGCCCAGTGTGAACTAAAATTCAGAACAGAAGGAAACCGATTCGACGACGATGAGAAGAAAACAGGATACGCGTCATCCCTACTCCGAGGAGTGGCATGGAACTGGGTGGAAACCTTCCTGAACCAGGAAGGAGGAATCAACCTAACCTGGGAAGAACTGAAAACTAACATGAGTCATGTGTTTGGCCAAGTAGACGCAGAGGAAATTGCATTCGAGAAATTCCAGAAAATCTAGCAAGGACATCGAATGGCGGCAACCTACTGGGCAGCATTCCAGCGAATCAAAGCAGATCTCCCCTACGCAGATAACGTATGTATTGCACGATTCCAAGACGGACTACACCCCGAAGTCAAAAGACACTTGGTCATGAGCGAAGCACCAGCCACAGTTCTGGTGGACTATGCTACTGCTGCCAACAAAACCGATAGCCATCTATGCAATCTCGGAGTCATCAGTCGACGGCCTGCTGCCAGCCCAGAAGCGCATTTCCATGTCCACACTAGGGAACCCCCGTCAGTACCATCGGGGGACCCAATGGACCTTGATGCCACCTGATGATTCAAGTTCACCCAGAGGACGCCAAACTGATTCCCTCGACGAATGAACACAGATGAATGTTACAACTGCGGAAAGCAAGGGCATTTTTCGAGGGAATGCCCCCAGCCGAAGAAAATACGACTCCCATGGAAAAAGCCATACAGAGCCGCAGAAGCCACGTTTGAAGAGTAAGCAGAGAAAGAACCGTCCGGAAATGACAGCCCTCGGGAGTAGACCCTAGCAACAGTCACCTGAGGGAGAAGCCAGTTGCGAAAGAAGAAGAAGAACCGCCCTAAAGAATCCGGAAAACCCGATACGACTGAGAGGAAAAAATTAAGATCAAAGTAAGGATCCAGGGAGCCGATGGCAAGGAATGTGCCACTACAGCCCTGGTAGACAGTGGAGCATCCGAGAACTTCATTGATAGAGCGTATGCGGAAGCCAGCGGAATACAGATGCAACAAAAAGCAGTACCCAGACGAGTCCTGACCATGGACGGAAACGAGGTCACTGGCAGGCCGGTAACCCACGACACTCAAATCCACCTCACGATCAACCATCACGAAGAAGACATCCAGCTACAATGCATCACAATCGGAAATGCGCCAATCATCCTAGGACTTCCATGGCTCAAGCTCCATGACCTGGTGATAGGGTGGAAAAATTGTCAAAATATTCGAGTGATAGGGTGTGTAGGAACTCCGTTGCTTGATCTTTTTACCGTAGCGGGAGGACCGCTCTCTATATATATATATGCGGAAACCAGCCCATTACAAATCACCAACTCGTCCAGATACCCTGGGTGGCAACTTGCCACCTCCGGTCTGGATGTCGCCGGTGGCAACTTGCCGCGTCACCAGTGGCGAATTGCCACCTCCGCCACCT
>Ga0307516_10004365_pt1 | contig 17494 bp, 21 predicted proteins | sample 19_EM_MG_FD_203310 | JGI IMG/M metagenome (GOLD analysis project Ga0307516, IMG submission 203310) | Populus trichocarpa ectomycorrhiza microbial communities from riparian zone in the Pacific Northwest, United States - 19_EM | ecosystem: Host-associated > Plants > Roots > Unclassified | place...
TTTCCTTATATACTTCTACATAGCAATAGAAAAGTACCGAACATACCTCATTGAGCCGTTTCATCAAACTTCAACGATCAAATCATCTCATCCTGTTCCTCACAAGATCCTCTCTCTCTCTCTCTCCTTTCTCTACGTGTGAAGACTGTAAAGAAATCGGTGGCCGAGCAAACTTTTACAAGAATCGTGTCAATATAAGTCCGCTAACAAATACTTATACTTCCATCTTCTCCTCTCTCAATTTATATGCCTAGAAACCTCTTGGCAGCTCCCAGATCGCACATCTTGTTTTTTGCCTGCAGCAGTGTGGGGGGAAAGTTGAGAAGGCAAGATGTGTGAGGATTTTGGTGAAGAGCGCTGTAACTGCAGTATAAACGATTGAAGGTGTTGGTACAGATTGTTTTTCGCCGTTGTGTGGCTCGTCAGTACGTGGTGCAGACAGCAGCTTTTTTATATTATTTTCAAGTAGCATACCCTAGGGCTGACTTTGCTAGTCTTGTGAGTAGCAATGTGAGTACGTTTACTGAGAAGCCCTACAAACCTGTTCGTGAGGATGTGTAGGTCTCGAGGAGTAAATGCTTCACCCAGGGCGTGCTAATTGAAAATTCTATAATTGCATGTAAACGGCACGTGTATAGATGCTGCGCGCCTAATTCTGACTCGTGTATACATTTGCGTACACAACGACTTCAGTGTTTCCAAAGTCGGAAGTCACAAGACTGAGCTCAGATTCTTCAGAAAAAGGATTGCCTTATCAGTGATGGCTCATCACTGGTTGTAGGAGCTCAGTCTCGTGACTTCCAACTTCAGAAACACTGAAGTCATTGTGTATTCCAATGTATACACGAGTCAGAATTAGACGCGCAGCATCTATACACGCGCCGTATACATGCAACTATAGAATTTTCAATTAGCACACCCTGGGTGAAGCATTTACTCCTCGAGATCTACACATCCTCATGAACAGGTGTGTAGGGCTTCTCAGTAAACGAACTCACATTGCTACTCACAAGACTAGCAAAGTCAGCCCTAGGGTATGCTATTTGGAAATAATATATAAATAAGCTGCTGTCTGCACCAAGTACTGAAGAGCCACACAACGGCGAAAAACGATCTGAACCCACACCTTCAATCGTTTATACTCCAGTTGCAGCGCTCTTCACCAAAATCCTCACTCATCTTGCCTTCTCAACTTTTCCCTCGAAGCTCCACCATTAAGATGTCCGTACAATCCACAACCTCCACTGTTCGCATTCTCGGTGGCGTAACGTCGACCGGCCCTCAAGCCCTCGCATCCGCCTTGACCCTCCAAGAACTTGCCAACCTTGTACTCAGCTTTATCCACACACATTTCAAGCCTATTCTCGTCGAGCACTACAACCTGTGGACCAAGATCTACTCCCTTCGGTCCCAGTCTGCCCGACTTGCAGAGTACACGGTCAAAGGAGGATTCCCCCAGGAGATCATGGGTAGCGTCAAGCTCCCGACCTTTCAGTTCTCGAAAGAGGTCTCTCGCTCGGATCTTGATTTAGCCCACAAGCTTGCTGTGGCTAGTGAAAAGATCGCTCAAGATGCAAGAGTCGCTATGCTGAAAGTGGCTTCCGAAGCCAAGCAAGCAGTGCTCAGGTTTCTACTTGAACTCACCTCGGACACGGCTATCAACAAGTCCGTTGATAACCTGAGTTCGACCACCGTTCAGCAGGTGGCTGAGGATTCGGGAATTAAACTTACTGATGCCGCGCTTTTTGCTGCTTCTTCTCCTGAACCTCAGCCAATTGTCTCGGAAATCAAGTTTTTTACCCAACACTATGGTACCATTGTCCACCGGACGATGGTCCTAGCGCACATGTCCTTCGACAGAGAAATGCTGCGAAACTCAGCTGCTGCTGAAATTATGGACAAGGCTTCAGCCGATGTAGCAATGAAGAATTCCTCGGAGGCATCCGGTGCTGCTACTGTCAATCAAGCAATTCAGACATCACTTGAAAACTTTGCCAAAAAGTATAACTTGGATTCTCATAAGAGTATGCAACCTCCGTCCGCAGATAGCAATGTACGACGAAAGGTTGCTAATCTGATCCTTAGAGAAAAATCCTCCCAAGTGACTGGGTCAGAACAAGGCTCCGATACCAGCGATGCAAGGTGGACCGAAAGGAAAACCGAACGACAAAGGAAAGGAGAAGAGGTCTGTACCGGCAAAACAGCCTGGGAAGAAAGGGAAAGGAAAAGGAAGTGTCAGGAAACCCAAAAACTAGTACGTGTTGGAATTTCTTTTGAGTGTTGCTCGGGGGCAAGACTTTTCATGTGTGTAGGGAGTTTGTGAGTTGGCCTCACACTCCTAGGGCTCTTCTCTGTACCACCGTCAGAAATGCAGAATTGTTTTTGTCAGTCAGAAATGATTTACTTCGTATCCACTGTGCCAAAGGACTCTCATGCGATGTGATTGATGGAGCGATCCATTTCCACACAGCTGTTTTCAAGCTTCCAGGGGTTAACCTCACGGAAAATACAGAATACTCTCTCGTATTCAATGGTAAATTTATATTCCATTCTCTGCCTAACCGTCTCTTGGTCCACCAAGCTTGGAAAAGCTTTGGGAAAAATGTACATTGGCGGTAGATTTTTCAAGACCAACCGGATCGACTCTACATACCACACTTTAATATCCCTTCAGATATTAAACCTGCTATACAAGATCCTGGTTTTGAACGCGGCCTAGAGGCAGCCAAGGACTTACTGCTTGAAAAAGTGGCGGCCCTACAGTTGACCTCAAAAGCAAGATTTAATCCAAATCTACACGTTCTTCGGCAAGAACTTCAGTCGAATTCTTACCTGGTTCTGGCCACAGACAAAAACCATGGAATTGCAGTAGTCAGTAAAGCATGGTACATATCGGAATGAACGAATCAACTCAGTAACAAGAGTGTCTACAAACAGATCTCTGACACTAATGTGATCGAACGGGCAAACCAAGTCGAACGCTGGATAGAATCACTACCTTCCTCCGCCGCAAAGAAAACAAATTCCGACGAGTTTAATATCTTTGCACAATACCTGCTCACTAAGGTGACTACGGATAATCTGTCTGTTCCTATGTTTAAAGGACTGCCCAAAGTCCATAAACCGTTATGGAATCGTCGACCGATTATCCCCAGCCATAGCTGGATCACGGCTGGGGCGTCCATAGTACCTGACTATCTCCTCCAACCCGTATTTGTGACCCTAAACTGGGCCACCCCGGATGATGGTATCCGCTGCAGATTGCTTAAGGGAAGTAACGGAGGATACCTCCCGCTGTATATTGCTTAAGGGAAGTAACAGCGGAACGGATAGGAGCGGAGCGTTCTAGCCCGCACCGGAAAGGCAATGGGCCGCTCGGGAGCGGCCGCAGGTGGAGCACCACTCTCCACATGGATGACTCAGCAAGGGAGGAGCGGGACTATATAAGTAGCTAGATGTACACTCTCTGAATCAAGAACTCTCTTCTCTTCTTTCATTTCCTATCTCCTCTCGTGTCTCCTCTCGTTGCGTTCTTCGTAACAATTGGTAGCAACACCAACACCAGTCGGAGGACTTGCTCCTCCTGACGAACCAACCAATTTCTCCTCGTCCCCGGTCTGACATCTCGGCCCACCCCCACCACTAAGTCTTCCACTGCCCCCACTACTATTCTCCTCGTCCCCGGCCTGACCTCTCGGCCCTCCCACACCACCCCGACTTCCGCTGCCCCCGCAGCTGAAGAAGCCATACACTTTCTCCTCATCCCCGGTCTGACATCTCGGCCCACCCCCACCACCCCTCTTCCGCTGCCCCCGCAGCTGAAGAAACCGAAAAACCACTTCCTCCTCGTCCCCGGCCTGACCTCTCAGCCCTCCCCCACCACCCTTCTTCCGCTGCCCCCGCAGCTGAAGAAACCGAAAAACCACTTCCTCCTCGTCCCCGGCCTGACCTCTCGGCCCCCTCCCACCAGCTATCTTCCGCTGCCCCCACAGCTGAAGCAACAGAAAACCACTTTCTCCTCGTCCCCGGCCTGACCTCTCGGCCCTCTCACACCAATGCTGCTCGGCGCTTCGAGGCCTCCTGGTCCTCGCTTTATAGTCTTTCTCCTCTTTATTCTCTTTATCCTCTTTATTCTCTTTATCCTATTCATTCCTCAGCTATCATGGCGTTCCCCGCTCCATGAGCGAGCGCCGCCAAGAGCGTCACCAGCGTCCCTCACCCTCTGAGCGTCACCAGCGTCCTTCCTGCTCTGAGTGTCAACAGAGGCGTATCTCGACTCAGCTGAATCTCATCGCAAACCAGCTACCGGAAGTCAACCAAGATTTCCTCAACCTAGCGCGAAGTCAACTGGAAGCATTCAACGAGCTCCAGCGAAGTCATCAATCCGCCCAGCCTTCACAATGTTCCCGTTCCCGCTCCCCCGCTCCTCCCTGCTCCCGATCTCCTCCCCCCTAGACGAGCTACAGGCAGCGGCCTCGCCAGTTTTCTCCCACTGCCCGTTCTCGGACTCCACCCACCCCATACCGCCCTACCTCCCCCCAAGAACCACTCGAGCCTGACACATTGCTGGACGCCCCCAAGCGCTCGCCCACCCCGTCGGTACTTGGTTGGGACACCTACATTGGCGACCGTCAGCCAGCGCGAGGTACCAATCCGTCGGCCCGGTTGGCCGATCCGTTCCGTATCCGCCCACCGTCACCCCACCGCGATCACACCCGCTCGCCCTCGTTCCACCGCCGCCGAGGGAACCTAGCAAACCGTGGTGACCGGAGCAGATGGGGCAGCACACGAGGCCCTCAACGAAACGTCGTACAAGACTCTACCTTCGAACAAGACAACAGAAGTGGAGCCAAAAGAGGAAGAGGCTGAAGGCAGCGCCCTCGTCCCTTACACGAGCGGATCCACTTCTAGCCTGGTACGCCCTATGTCAGCGAGCTCCGCCAAGCAACGGACTCAGCTGCTCTACATTCCCCCGGCTATCAAGCGTAGATTCTTACTCCTCGCTCGTTACTACAATTTGCCCACGTCCCCTTCCCCTTCTCCGATTACTTCCTCAGTTTTGAATTTTCTGTGTTACTTTATACAAGTTAACTGCAACAGTCCCTTGTCGCCGATCGCTTCTCATGACGATATTGAGGAACGCCTACTGGTCGATACCATCCACTGGGCGCACGCGCGAAGTCTCCCATTTGCGGATCCCAGGCTCACCCACAACCAGCAGTTGCTACCACCTGTACACCAGGCAGCGCTACTGCACTTCCAACCTGTTCATCAGGCCCTTGTCCCGCAGTCGCTAGTACCTGTCCACCAGTCAGCACCACTGCACTTGCAACCTGTTCATCAGGCCCTCGTCCCGCAGTCGCTACAACCTGTACATCAGGTAGCGCCACTGCGCTCCCAACCTGTTCATCAGGCCCTTGTCTCGCAGTCGCTCCAACCTGTACATCAGGCAGCGCCACTGCACTCCCAACCTGTTCATCAGGCCCTTGTCCCGCAGTCGCTAGTACCTGTCGACCAGGCAGCACCACTGCACTTGAAACCTATTCGCCAGGCTGCCCCTCCGCACAGGCACCGGACTCCACGACGATTGCATATCCAGTACGATCTCCCCACTGGTGTTGACGCAACACATGGCTCACCTGGGACAGTGCTGATTCCAATTCAGGTGGAGAATTCTAGTAAGAAACGGAAAGTCAGACACCGACTTGCTGCATCCGGACCAGCTGGAACCGATTATACTAGAGACCTCTCGCGAGAGTCTGTTTCCGAACCCAGGGAGGTCCCAAACTCCGAATCTGGAGAACTCCCAGACGCCGAGTCCATAGAGCTACCAGCCACCAGCTCCGAGTCCGGAGAACTGCTAGATGCCCCTCCAGCACCGCAAGGCAGTATTCCATACAAGAGCTCGCCTGAGCTTCCCGTTAATCATTTTAAGCTTCTGACATTAAACGACAAAATGGCTGAGAACACACTCGACCAGGGGGCAATCAGTCCCACTGGCTAGCTTGACGAATTCCACGACACTCCCAAGGAGTTTGCTAGGCCTCCTCTTGCAATCGGAGAAATGCAGTCAGAAGTTGCTCAGGGTAAGCAACCAGCATACACTCAGCGTACCCATCTTGCCCGGCATGGGTACAGGCAGCCATCAGTCATCCCGGAATCAGAGGAGGATGATTCGATGGGTGACCAGCAGCATCCGACCCAGGGGCCGGACCGACTGCTCCTGCAACTGCCGCCACAGTGTCTTTACACGCCACAGCAGCCACCCCAGCAGTTGCAACAGCAACAGCCACCGTAGCAGCTTCAACAGCAACAGCCGCCGCAGCAGCCATTCCAGCCACTACAGCTGTATCAGCCGCAGCAGCAGCAGTTTCAGCACCTGTACCAGCCACAGCAGCGATATCAGCAGTACGATGCCGCGGCTAGCATCGCTCAATCAACCGCAGCAATGAATGCTGTGGCCGCCCAGATGGCGAATCTTGCGACTGTGTTGGTGCAAAATCAAACCGCAGCTCATGCAGGTGGTACCGGTTTGCGCAGAATAGCCTCAAATACTGGCCCTCCTGATGATACCATCGGCCCTACTCTCAAACCTGGGGACGTAGCCACATTCGAGCCCTGATCGCAGTCAGAAGCTGATTCGGCCTCGCGCTTCATCGATTGCATTCGCGATGCTGTGGCCCATTACGGAGAGCCACGTACACGCGCTGTACTCCATCGCTGCTGCAAGGGCAATGTTGCAGAGGATTGGATCACTGGAGTATCAGACCACGACAGAGCACTGCTTCGTATGAACTGCAGCAACTGGACTGCTATCGTTGAGCGTGACTTCATGCCGTACCTTGCATCCAGACTCTCAGCAGCTCGTGCAGAGGCCTTCCATTGGAACCAAGGACGGACTCCTGCTGAGTACGTCGCAAAGAAGCTTCGATTACTGCGAATGGCAAACGTAGTAAGAGACAATGAGGTAGTTGAGGAGCTACATCGAGAATTTGCAGCCGCACCTAATCTTCATTTGCATCTCAACAAATACGTCGCAGAAGTCGGGAACTCGATTTCTGAGTACTGTCGTGCGGTCGTCCAACTCCAAGATTCCGCTAGATGCGAGGGTTACACTGTGCTACAGCCACGTGTTGGTACGCGCTGTCCCCCTTTCCGCGAGCCCTCTGGAAATTTGTCCTCTAATACCAGCCAGCCCCATGTGCCGGCTACTTGCAATATTATAGGCGCCGCTGCTACAGGCGCTGCCACTACAAGTGCTGCGGCATCGTCAAAAGCTTCGGCTAGGGTAGCATATCGTACAAACAGGCAGCCCCGTGAGCGTCTTCGCAAGTGCAGGAACTATCCGGGTTGTGGAGACGGTGAACATTGTGATTGGCAGTGTGTTATCAGGAGAACTACGGGTACCGAAATAAAGCACGCATATTATGCGGACCCACTTCATTATGAGCATGACACAGATGATGACGAGAATGTGAATGAACTCCTATACAATAGCCTTGATTGACAGCCAGATCTAGAGGAAGAGTACGAGTGTGCACAAATTGCTTACTTTGCAACGCGTTATCGTGAAGAGACGGGACTTGGTTTTCTCGGAACGATGTCATCGCAGCATAAGAAATCAGTAGAATGTAACAACTGTGGCTCCGCGTTTCCCTCGAACAACAAACTGCACGACCATCTACGGGTTTTCTGCCGACAGATGAGCAAGCACACCACTGGGGAAGCCACCATAGTCAAATCTGCCGCTCCAGCCTCTTCAAACCTCGTGGAAGGTCTTGCTGATTTCCACTACACTAAGACCTTTTGGTACAACACACCGGGTGGTACTCCGTATATGGCTTGCATCGACTCAGGATTTGGAAATTCAGCACTCGATGACGAGCTCCAGCGTCGGCTGTACCCTGGTGCAGAACAGCTGCTCCTACCTCGTCCCTGGGTAATAGAGGGCCTTGCAGGTGCAGTGTGTACTGCCACCTATGTGGCAATCCTGAGGATCTTCATGAAAGGAACAGACGGAAGGTTCGCAGAACTAGTCAGACCGTTTCACATTTTTAAGGATATTTCCGTTCCACTGCTCATTGGAAATGACATCATGAAGCCCGAAAAGTTTGATCTCCTCTACTCTTCCAACCATTTACGGATCGGAGCCTGTGATGGCATTCCCGTGCAAATAACAGTGCATGCTGGCCACCGCTTCACCAGGATCCCTGTTCGCTGTGCAGGAGCAGTCATCATACCTTCAGGTACTTCGACTATTGTGGGTGTCAAATTTGGTCGTGCACTGGAACCGAATCAGGATTACCAATTTACACCTATCCGGACACGCTCCACCATATCGGGTGCGGGTGCCCCGCACTCAGGGCTACGCCATAACCAGAGGGAGCTGCTATAGACGAATTTCACAGATAAACCGCTGACTATTTTCAAAGGGACAGTGCTCAGGCATGTCCGTTCTCTTGATTCGTCATCCAGTCTCACCTGGGAGGATGCGTCAAAGGATATGAAGCCTCTATTCGGAACCGCAAGAACTCCCATATTGGCTATGACAGCCGCGGACATCTTCAATCCTCATCAAACTGATACGGTCGATCCGGATGATACTGCCGAGGTCGATCCGGACGATACTGCTGCCAAAGTTTCTTACATTAAAACACGTCCTTGTCCGCTACCAGCACAGTCGAAGTATCCAGTTCCCGACAATGAGCAGCCCTGCGCTAGCGAAGTATTCAACAGCCCGCAGTGGCTCCAAGAAGAATACGAACCGCAGTACGACCACGTCCTTCCACCGTATATCAAGATCCCTGATGCAACTACATCTACCTGGGAGCAGGTCATCATCAACATGGAAGATGACATCTCTGCTGCTCAAGTTACAGCATTAAAAAGCTTGATCCGCCGCCATCGAGGTATTTTCAACGATATGATGGGATGCGTCAGAGAACCCGAAGAAGACTGGCTACGTATAAACGTGCCGCCGGAGTTGGAGGTCAAAATTAAAACCTCTGGAATGTACCGTCTTACTCCTCGCGGACGAGCGGCTCTTGCCGAGCAGTTTGACCTCAATCGGGAATATGGCCGTATGTCCAAACTTGACCAGCCAAGCCCGTGGGACCTGAAAGTGTTCGTCATATACTGAGGAATGAAAGCACATCCTGTGGTTGATATGCGCAAGCTGAACGCCGCTATGATTGGTGATGCATACCCGCTTCCACGTCAGGAGGAGGTGATACAGGCGATGCGAGGTATGCGATGGTTGGGCTCGGTAGATATCACTTCCGCTTTCTATCAACGTTTAATCCACCCAGACGACCTCTACCGTACTGCTATCTCGACCCATAGAGGCCGCAAGGTCTTTAATGTTTCAATTATGGGCGGAAAGACATCAGTTCAGCATCAGCAATGCTTGATGGACACAAAGCTGATCCAGCGTCTGTCCTGGCGAGGCGCATCATGCTATGTTGATGACATTGTCATGTATGCCCCATCGTTCGGGAAGTTCCTTGGAATAGTGGATGAGGTCTTCAGCATTCTTGGAAACTTGGGCATCACCTTGAAAGCGAAAAAGTGTTTCCTTGGTTTTCACTCGCTAGAAATACTGGGCTATCTCGTGGATCATTTGGGGCTTACCACTGCAGAAGCAAAGGCCGACGCTGTGCAGAATATTCCATACCCTTCAACCTTGGCCCAATTGGAGTATTTCATAAGCCTTACCAATTGGAACCGGTATCTAATTCCCCACTATGCCCAGCGAATAGCTCCGCTGCAGACGTGCAAGTCACTGCTGTTGAAAAACGCACTGCCAACCTCGCGGGGCCCGAAGGACTATGCTGCCCGTACCCCCGTACCCATCAGTACAAATCTGTCAAATACATACAACAATGTGATGGATGCTCTCGCTTCACGACCACGCTTGTATCATGTCGTGGATGACCAGCCGATTTATGCCTTTTTGGACTCGTCCAAAGAATACGGTACTGGGTTGGCAGTCTATCAGTTGACTGGAGACCCCCAGGTCTACTCAAAATCCCGTTTAGTGCCATTGCACTTGATGTCTAAGCCATTGACTGATGCGAAGACGAGATACTGGCCAACCCATTTGGAAATGTCTGGGCTTGTTTGGGCAGCCAAACGTATGCGTCCATACATGGAGAGGGCATTCGTTACCTTGGTTACAGATCATCACAGCAACGTTGCTTTGTGCAAGATGCAGAGTCTCGATACCACATCTGCAGACAGATCCAGTCTGAGTCTTCACACTTGGGCCATATACTTGGACCAATACCGTGACCACATGCGTGTCGTGTATAGCAAAGGTGCCGATTTCGAATGCCCTGACACATTATCGAGACTACGTTATGATATCACTTCGGGAGCTAAGCGCCTACGTGACTGGGCTGATAGATTGGCCACACCACCGGAGATGGAAGAATTCAACATTCAAGAATGCTTCGCCATCACCCGTCTGGGTAGACGATGTGCATCTGAGAAACCGGACACGCAGTCATATGCCAGAAGAGACTCAGTATCACCTGCCGATACTAGTGTCCAGGACGGAGTCGAAGAGATAACGGTGAAACGTCTTCCGGCTTACGCAGACAAACTCGGGCTCGCCACTCAGAATTTGCAACGAATGCGAGCAGTATACAATACGCTCAAGTGTGATGGCACCTATGACAGCCGAATTGATGCGATTTCTATTCCAGCCACATGTCAGTACGTGTTCCATGATGATCTGCTGTACCTTATTGACCCACGGGACAAGCGCTTGCGGCTGATCCTTAGCAATCAGGAGTTGTGCAAACAGCAGCTTGCAATCGCTCACGATGAGATCCATTGCGGATTTTATCCTACTTACAAGAGACTTTCCAGTTTCTACTGGACTTCGATGTCGAAAGACACTGCAGCCTATGTTGCTTACTGTCCCGCCTGTTTGCTCAATGAGCCTGCACGCCACAGACCCTATGGGAAGCTGTCGCCAATAGTTTTGCCATCAGAGCCCTTCGACATAATTACTATTGATCTCATTACAGACCTACCTCCATGCTCTCGTACAGGCTCTGACGATCTGTTCGATACAATCATGACAGTGACTGACAAGTTCAGTAAAGCTGTACGTTTTATTCCTGGCAGAAAGGATTCGTCTGAAGCTACATGGGCCATCCGATTCTATGACGATGTGGTACTGAATGGATGGGGTTTTCTCCGAACTATTATCACTGATCGAGATAGACGCTTTCTCTCAGGGCTATGGCAAGCTCTCCTCTCCTCTGCCGGCGTACAAAGTCTTACCACGACGGCATACCACCCAAACGCCGATGGACAATCAGAGAGGACAAATCAGACTCTCAAGATAATGCTACGCTACTTGGTTAATACAAGTCAGTCCGACTGGGTAGTTAAACTCCTTCCATTACAGGCAGCCTGCAACAACATGGAGTCAGCATCAACGAAGAAGGCTCTGAATGAGCTGATATATGGAAAGAAGCTACGGACGGCATTGGAAGTATCCACCGTACCGTTACCAATGCCAGATTCTGCAGCTCCACTTCATGAGCTCAGGACCGTAATGCAGGAGGAAGCAGTTGCTGCTATAGCAATTGCGCAGAAAGCTATAACGAAGCACTACGATGTGAAGCATACAACACCAGACTTCTCCACTGGCTATGCCTTTCTACGTCTTGGTGCAGGTTACTCAATTCCTTCTGTCCGGAAGCAGAAGCTCGCCCAACAGCGTGTTGGTCCTTTCAAAATCATCGAAATGGTCGCGAAAGGAAAAGCCTACCGGCTTCAGCTTCCTCCTCACTATGGAATTCATCCAGTGATCTCGATTGTCCACATGGAACCAAGTCCAGCTCCTGGTTCATACCCATACAGTCGGCCCATACCAACTAACGACACGGCTCCCGTAGTGGGTCCAGATGGAGATCCGGGATGGAAAATTGATGCCGTAGTCAACAAGCGGACGACCAAGCGGACGACCAAGCGGGGACGTAAGAAGAAGACTGAGTACCTTATCCGCTGGAAGGGCTATGGCCCGGAATGGGATTCCTGGTACGCTGAGGATGACCTGCCAAACACTCAAGAATCGATAGCCGATTACGAATCCAGCAATCCGATAGTCCGCCGGAGAGCGTAGCCTTTTTGGGTGCTACTATCGACAAAAAGTTCTTTCCTTCTTTCATTTTCAGCCAATCTGATAGTCCGCCGAAGAGCGTAGCCATTTTTGAGCGAGACAATCGACAAAATGTTCTTTTGTGTTTCTCTTTTATGCGGTTGTTTAGTTGTTTTACGAAAAGTGTCTTTTCAGCGATGTTTTCCTTGTGTTAACCTTTTGTATACTTCCTTTTTGCTTGTTTTTCATGGACCCGAGGGCAGCGTCCAAAGTTGGGGGCGATTGTGACCCTAAACCAGGCCACCCCAGATGATGGTATCCGCTGCAGATTGCTTAAGGGAAGTAACGGAGGATACCTCCCGCTGTATATTGCTTAAGGGAAGTAACAGCGGAACAGATCGGAGTGGAGCATTCTAGCCCGCACCGGAAAGGCAATGGGCCGCTCGGGAGCAGCCGCAGGCAGAGCACCACTCTCCGCAAGGATGACTCAGCACGGGAGGAGCATGACTATATTAGTAGCTAGATGTACGCTCTCTGAATCAAGAACTCTCTTCTCTTCTTTCATTTCCTATCTCGTCTGGTGTTTCCTCTCGTTGCGTTCTTCGTAACAGTATTGCAACTCTACTCGTGGATTGTTAATTCGACCATCGAAGTAATTAATACGGTCAGAGGTTCCAGGGCTAATAGGAACAAAGAAACTTACATTCATCAGAAAAAAAAAAATTACGTCCTTGGCGTCCGGACACACTAGACACTCTGGACGTTTCAGACGCAACCTGCTTAACTCAGACGCAGATTGCCACGGCACCATGCGTCTGGACGCAGTACGTCATGGCATTTGCTTACCGGATGTAGCGTGGTAGTGCATTTTTGTGCTGGACACACAGTGTCAGGGCATTTTCCTTCTGGCAGCAGCCATGTCAGGGCATTTTCCTTCTGGACGCAGCTGTGTCAGGGCATTTTCCTTCTGGACGCAGCCGTGTCAGGGCAAAAGGCATCCGGACGACGCGTGTCATGGGACCGTGGTTACGCTGGCTGTCAAGGCACGGAACATCGTAGCAAATACTCGCGTCACATTCACAAACACGCAGTGGGGTCCAGGCATAGTGACTCAGTCGTGTTCTATTTTCTACATCTAATGTACATCTATATATGCTACTACCACACTTCACGTCTCCAGCACAAGCACCCAGCGCCACATCCATCGCCGCTGTTTTTGATGCGCGGAGCATTGCTGAGTGTCGGAAACAAAGGAAAGTTGGCAAATACGACACGACGCGATGAGCCCGACGCAATGAGCACGATACGATGAACACGACACGATGAGCACGACGCGATGAGCACGACGACTATGAGGAAGATGGCAATGAGGACGCCGGCGGCGTGGACGATAGCGAGTAGGATACGGCGAGTATGAGAGCGAGTAAGACATGACGAGTATGGAAGCGAGTAGGACGCGACGAATATGAGACTGAGTAGGACGCGGCGAGGGCAATTAGCGAGTACGACGCGGCAAGTATGATGGCGAGCTTTATGGCATGGTTAGTACAGCTCTCAGAGTGACAGAGAGACCGATAAGTTGTAGAATACAGTTATGAGTCGATGTCAACGAGGGTGCTGGTGGCAAGGACGATAGCTAGTAGGAGGCAGCGAGCACGACGGCGAGCTTTGTGGCATGGTTAGCACAGCTCTCCAAGTGACAGTAACAGCGGTGGGAGCTGCTACAATACGATGTGACGAGTATGATGTCGTCGAGGAGGATGTCGATGTGTTTGATGGCAGTGAGGATGGCAGCGAGTAATGTAGCAAGAATGGCATGACGAGTAAGATGTTGATGAGGAAAATGTCAACGAGGAAAATGTCAACAAGGAAAATGTCAACGAATAAGATATCATTAGTTTGATGGCGGCGAGTATGATGGCAATGCGAAGAACGACGGTGAGTATCTAGGACGAAGTGAAAGGAGAAGAAAAAAGGGGTCAAGGAGCGATGAGGACGCCGAAACTGGCACAAGCGCAAGTGTTGGTAATGGCTTGGCGCTTTGCATTGACATCATACACACCGCGTCCTACTCGCTATCTATCGTTCTCGCTGCCAGCAATCTCATTGACATCGTACTCCTCACCTCGTATTGTACCACTCGCCGCCACTGTTCCTGTCACTCGGAGAGCTGTGCTAACCATGCCACAAAGCTCGCCATCGTGCTTGCCGCCTCCTACTAGCTATCGTCCTTTCCACCGGCACCCTCATTGACATCGACTCGTCACTGTGTATTCTACAACTTCCCAGTGTCTCTATCACTCTGAGAGCTGTGCTAACCATGCCATAAAGCTCGCCATCATACTCGCCGCATCCTACTCGCTATCGTTTTCGCCGCGTCTTACTCGCGATCGTCCTCACCGCGTCCTACTTGCTCCCGTACACGTCATGTCTTACTCGCTCTCTTACTCGCCGCGTCCGACTCGCTATGGTCCCCGCCGCCAGCGTCCTCATTGCCATCCTCCTCATAGTCGTCGTGCTCATCGCGTCGTACTCATCGCATCGTACTCATCGCGTCGTACTCATCGCGTCGTGCTCATCGCGTCGTGCTCATCGTGTCGTGTTGTATTTGCCCACTTTCCTTTGTTTCCGAGACTCAGAGCAATACTACACGCATCAAAAACAGCAGTGATGGATGTTGGTAATGCTTCTCGTGCATCGTTTAGATTTGGCGCTTGTGCCTTAGAGGTTGTTGAGGACAGAGTTTGTTGACGACACGATTGTGTGAGCGGAGGATCTTTGTTCGGTGGGTTCTTTCTCTTCGTCTTTTGTTCTACACCATCGAATACTACAACGAAGTTGTGAACCACTTGAACTATCAGAATCCATACGCCTCGTGTTTCCTCATCTCATACAGTATTCAGACTGATTGAACTGCTATCGTTCATTTCTATCCTCATCGCTAATCGCTATTCTTTCAACAGGTTATGAGCCCGGAGCCGTAACCGCATGCAATAGAAGGATCGAAAAACGAAACAATCAAGAAAGCCTTAGCCATCAAAACATCATGTGCTCCACCGAATCCACGAACGAGAAGGTCTTCAAGCATCCGCTTGGGACCATCACCCTACTCGATGACACGAACTACGCATCTTGGAACGCAGACTGCGAACAGGTCTTGCCCGGAATACAGGCCTGGAGAATCGTCACAGAAGATGAAGCAGAACCCAAGAACCCCAAAGGAATAACCAAGGCCACCATCCATGGATGCAAGGCCTAAGAGGACTTCACAACGCAGAAGGCCCAAGCTGGTGCTATCATTTACGGATCGTGTAGCCCCAAAGTCAAGACACATCTCAACCAGGTTCAGGACCCTGTGAGGATGTGGGCAATACTGAAAGAACAGATGAACACTACAAACACCACAGCTGGCCTCCTGACGCTCTTCCGACAATTCAGCCAACTACGTCCAGTTCCTGGACAGCCGATCAGCTCCTATTTTTCACAACTCCTAAACATTACCAATCAACTTGCTGGCACTCCCGAAGCTATTCCAGATATGGTTCTGAAAAACCACATTTTCACAACCCTACCTGAGATGTTCAAAATCACTGTCAAAATGCTGCAATCTCGAGCAGATGTCACTATCCACCAGATAATAAGTGACTTAAAGGAGTGTGAACAGCATGAAGCACTAGCCGTGAAGCCAGATGCTGTCTCGGATGACCTATACTCGCAACAAGGAGGAAGAGGTGGCAGTCGAGGTGGTCGAGGGTGGCGAGGAAACAATCATGGTGGCAGAGGAGGCGGTGACCAATGGCCTCAGATGTGGTGCAGCTGGTGTAGCACGAACACCCACAATTTCGAAAATTGCTGGAAGAAGGACAGTAACAAGAACAAACGGCCACGCAGCGGTGATCAGGAAGCCAGACTCACGTGCTACGGATGTGGAGAAGTAGGACACATTAGGAGACACTGTCCAAAGCGCCGGAATGAAAGCGGAGATGGAAATGGAGACGGAAATGGAAGCGGAAGCGGATTCTACAGCCAAGGCAATACCGGTCCTGGAAATGGAAGCGGAAGTGGGTTCCACGGCCAAGGGTATACCGGTCCCGGAAATGGAAGCGAAAGTGGGTTCTACGGCCAAGGCTATACTGGTCCCGGAAATGGAGGTCGAAGTGGCTTCCACAGTCAAGGCTATGGAGGACAAGGATACAGTCCCGGAAGTGGAAGTGGTTTCTACGGTCAAGGCTGTGGACGACAAGGATCCAGTCAAGGCCATGGAGAACATGGATCCGGCCAAGGCTGAGGCGGTCACTACAATCAGAAGCTGCTTGGAAATAGTCCCAACAATCCGCATTGACTTGTGGGGGCAACCTCTCTCGATTCAGAGGTGATGGTCACCTTAACATCATCAATGAACTCAAGGCTTGGGGTCTGGGCCATTGACTCCGGAGCCTCCCATAACTATTGCAATGACTTTACTGGATTTGAAAAGGACTCGATCACCGAAGCTAATGTGACCATCAAGCTGCGAGACAAGAAGGAAGTGCCTGCCAGAAAGAAGGGAACGGTGCAATTGAATGAGTTAAGTATGGAGGCATTGTTAGTACCGGAATTTCGAATATCCCTCCTATCCATCAGCCAGCTTGACTCCTACGGCCTCACCGCTATATTTAAGGACAGAACTTGTTCAGTAATCGATCACCATGGCAACAATCATCTCAGTGCCACACTCAATCAAGGCCTATATATCGTCCCACGACTGGGATCTGCTCATGCGTCATCAACAATTCTTCCACAGCTCGGATCCGCCAGCAAATCTTCCACTACGAATATCTGGAAATCAGACTCGATCGATGTATAGCACCAACGACTCACGCATCTCAACTATGCAGACCTCAAGCTCATTCTGGATTCGGATAAGAAGACCAAAACCACTAGGACCCCATGGATAACACCAAGATTATGCCAAACCTTTGTCGAAACGAAACAACAACAGCATGTGATCCGAACGAAGTCGTCGCGCTCCTCAACGCCATTCGATCTCATACACTCAGATCTCAGTGGACCCATAAAGCACAGTATCGGAGGTTCCCAGTTCTACATCATTTATATAGACGACTGCACCGGCTATAGCGAGGTCTACTTCCTCATTACGAAAACTGCAGACGAAATATCAGCCAAGTTTCAAACGTATCAGGCATGGGTTAAGACGAGAGGATTCCAGATCAAGCGGTTTCGATGCAACAATGGATCCGGTGAATACAACCACTCTCTGTTCCTAGGAATACTAAGAGAGAGCGGAATCACCTACGAACCGTCACCACCATACACCCAACACAAGAATGGTGTTGCTGAGAGAATGATTCGCACACTCAATACAAAGGCAAGAAGTAT
>Ga0307516_10004367_pt1 | contig 17493 bp, 9 predicted proteins | sample 19_EM_MG_FD_203310 | JGI IMG/M metagenome (GOLD analysis project Ga0307516, IMG submission 203310) | Populus trichocarpa ectomycorrhiza microbial communities from riparian zone in the Pacific Northwest, United States - 19_EM | ecosystem: Host-associated > Plants > Roots > Unclassified | place...
TACATTAATGCCCAAATTGGGATGGAGGAATCAATAGATCTTTCGTTTCTTCTTTAGCCTAACCACTATCCACACCATCCACGTTTATACGAGGTAGCTAATTTTATCTTCTATGTATTTATTATTTATCTTTGGTTATAGATAATTGATAAATAAAATAGGGTTTGATTGTTGTATTAGAATATTGAAGACAAAGATAATGGAAATAAAAATAATATATTTTCATGCATTTCATGTTTTAAAAGTATAAAAATCTAGTTTAAAATTATTTTAGATATTCATTTATCTTGTATCTATGTTTCTTTCTCTTCAACCAAATATATTCTATACTTATTATCTTTATCTTTCTATTTTAAAATAGTAACCAAACAATACCTAAATAAAAAAAAATTATTACTTTTATATTTTTATCATAGAATATCTTTAGCCGTGTTTTTGTCTTTTCACAAAAAAAACTTGAAATCCAACAAACCATTTCAGGTATAAAGAAGACGCTATAATAGAAATATATTAAGTAATAAGCTAAAGGATGTGGGGAATTTCCTGTTTACCCACACCTAATATACTGTGGATTACAATAGTAATCCACAATGCATTCCTCTTCTTTTTTTTACTTTTTTTTCATCTTTTTTTTTAACTTTGCCCCTTTCTTTCTTTTTTTTTTCCTCAAAATTACTTTTCTTTTTTTCCAACTTCCCCCCTTTTTTTGTTTATTTTTTTTTAAATTATATTTATTAATTTTACTTTTTTAATATTAAGTTAGTTAAAAATTTTGCTTTGTAATTTTTTTAAAAGCTAAAAGGTGTGGAGAATTTACTATTCACTCACACCCAATGTATTGTGGATTACAATAATAATCCACAGTGCATTTCTTTTTTTTTTTACTTTTTTTTTTCAACTTTCCCCTTTTTTTTGTTTATTTTTTCTTCTTTTTTTTCCAAAATTACTCTTTTTTTTTCCCAACTTTTCCCTATTTTTTTGTTTATTTTTTTTAAAAAATTATCTTTGTTGATTTTAATTTTTTAATATTGAGCTGGTTAAAAATTTCGCTTTGTAATTTTTTTCCTTTAAAATACTGTGGATTGCTATTGTGTTTTCCCACATGGCTTTTCTATTTTATTTTTTTATTTTTTAAAATTTTATTTATTGATTTTATTTTTTTAATATTGAGCTAATTGAGAATTTAGTTTTATAATTTTTTTTCTTTAAAACATTGTTAATTGCTACAGTGTTTCTCCGCATGGTTTTTTTATTTTTGTTTTTTGAGTTGGTTAAAAATTACAGTTACAATATGTGAGAAAAACACTGTAAAATTATCTTTTTTGATTTTATTTTTTAATATTGAGTTGGTTAAAAATTACAGTTACAATATGTGAGAAAAACACTGTAACTTTCCTCTCAAATTATTGTGAGTTCCCACATGATTTTTTTTCCAGTTTCTTTTGTGTTTTTTTTTTGTAATATTTTTTCCCAAAATTATCTTTATCGATTTTATTTTTTTAATATTAAGCTGGCTAGAATTTAATTTTGTAATAAAGCTTAATCATGTGGGGAAAACATTATAGCTTTCCTCACAAAATACTGTAGATTGCTAGAGTGTCTTTCAACATGGTTTTTTTTTATATATATAATTTTTTAAAATTATCTTTGTCAATTTTTTTTTAATATTAAGCTGGTTGAGAATTACAATTACAAGTCATTATAAATAAGGCTAAATCATGTGGGGAAACATTGTAACTTTAATCACAAAACACTATGAATTGTTACAGTGTTTCCAACATGGTTTTTTTTTTCCTGTTATTTTTTTTCTAAAATTGTCTCTATCGATTTTATTTTTTTAATATTGATCTTATTGAGAATTTAGCTTTGTAATTTTTTTTCTTTAGAACACTGTGAATTATTGCAATGTTTTCCCATGTGATTTTTTAATGATTTTTTTTTAAAATTATCTTTGTCGATTGTTTTTTGAATATTGAGTTGGTTAAGAATTATAATTACAATAAAGCTAAATCATATTGGAAAAACATTGTAGCTTTTCTCACGAAACACTGTGAATTGTTATAGAATTTCTTTAAATGGTTTTTTTTTTATAATTTTTTCTGAAATTATCTTTGTCAATTTTATTGAAAAAAATACTATAATTTTCCTCATAAAATATTATCAATTGCTATAACATTTTTCCTATAAGTTTTTTTCCCTTTCAAAATTATTTTTTTTGTTTTTTTTAATATTAAATTAATAGAGAATTTAACTTCTAATTTTTTTTAACTTTTTATTAATATAAAAAATAAATTATATAGTGAAAACAATATATCTTACCTCACAAAACACAAAACACCGTGAATTATTAAACTAATTACCTTTCAACTCTAATATTTCAACCATTTTCTTTTTATCCTGGCATCACAGCACCTGTAACTTGCTTTGGACAAAAAAGAATTTATCCACAACATGGCAGGCATCTGCTAGTGCAACATCCAAACACGCTCGGCCATAATGAGTGATGTCAGTCCCCACAACATGCTCACATCTACTTCTCATACCGTAACTAAAATTCATTCGCTTCAGAAAGTTATATACCACCGGACCACCATCGTGGTACTGTTATACATCCCTCTACCATGGGAAGAACGTTTCTTTTAGCCAACCCAGAATTTGAGGAAACCTTAGTTTTATCATGTATAGCGAGGGAAACTGGTTTGAATTTAAACAGTACACTCAAATTACATAATTAGTATTATGTTGTGTTGTTAAACAGTAACTTACGATCAGATTAAAAGGCATAAAGATGATTGGAAAGCTTCTTCCACTGAAGACATCTCCTATCATCTTCGAGATGATGGCTTCTGCTCTCTACATTACTCGATTATCTGCTGAAATAAAGAAAAGACCACTTTCAGAATTTCATTCTTTTGGCAGGACCTTGATCAATGATCGGATCAACAGAAGGAAGTTGTGGCTCTCCTCCTTGTTGGGTTTCGGGGCCTTTCTCTTCTTCTGTAGTTGGTTGGGGTACATAGCCTTCAGGAAAAGATGGTGGTGGAGGGGCTGGTGGTAACTGCAAAGAAAATAAAAGGAAAGAAAGAAATCATCAATTGGTATCTAATATCATTTCACAACCCTCAGATCTGGTGCTAAAGTAAGCAATGATGGGGTGATTGGACAAGGAAGTAAACAACAAATAACAACAAGAACGCCATGAAAATAAAAGCTTTATAAGCATACATTTTTCATCATTATGGATGCAATAATTGTCAAGGCCAAATCATCACAAAGAATCATGACTGTACATAAAGCCATGATGTGCTAACTTTTAACAATAATGGACATTTTCTTGTCCTATACTTGTATTATCTTTTATTACAGGACCACACATTTTGGTCAGATATGTCAAAAGTTACCTTGCGCTGTAAGGAGGCAAGAATATGATCTATTCGCTTAACTTCCTTGAAGTCAATTACTTCCTTACCAGTCTTTGATTCAGAAGCAGCGCCCTCATTTTCAGAATCAACTGCATCAGAAATCACATAAGAATTAAAATAATGAACTCGAACATGATAATGATGTCAAAGAAGGGCCACAATAATACCTATTACACAAGAGCACACACAAAAAATAGGAATAGCTTTCTGTTCAGCACTATCACCCTTGGAGTTAGGCTTGGAGTTAGGGGTGCCAATAGACCAAGGCCAAAAAAAGAAGTTCATATGGAATTCCAGTCAGTATTGGGAAACGCAGTAGACAACACTTGTAATAAAAAAATTCTATCATCTCCCATTGTCTAGAGAGCATTACGGATACAAAGGTATGGGTTGACTTTTCATGCACCATGCAAAAAACTCTAAATGAAAATGCAGGTTGAAATGACCAGTATTACAGGTTGTTTTGCAGGAAAAGGTTATGCATCTACACTGCTTTAGAAATTGGTTAAAATTGATGTGGAATATGAATTTAGGATATATAAGCTGTGTTATAAGAAAAATATCAACCTTTAGTGAACAATCTGCAAATTAGTTAATCAATCATCCAGCAAATTGGAATATTTAGTGAACAATGTCAAGTGTCATGAGAAAATACTACCATGGTAACTAAAATTGATAGGAAAATGGGAAATGGCAACCAATTTTGCAAACCAAACTGACTAGATATAATGCTACAAAAAACAGAGCCATCTCATAGAAAATGCTACTTCAAATACATAACTCATTTATTCATGTGAAAACCCCACAAATTATTCAGATGGAAATCATCAAATCTGATAATGTGAAATATCAACACTGAAACTTCATTTTGAAACAAACAAAACAAAGCTGTCAATTACTTGGAAAAAAAAAACCCTCCAAAAGACAACCCAGGGATGCATTTCATTCAAACTGAAAACATGATATATAACCTTCAATAACAAAACTAATCTGATCACTACGAGATAAAAGAGAAAAGGTGAGTAGTAGTGCAATACCGTATCCAATCTTCTCCAACTTTGATGCAGCAGTACCAAAAGCCTTTGATATATAATACAAAGCCCGTCCCTGCCATATGGGTACAATTACTTAAGACTAAGTGCGTTTTGGGAATGTGGTAGAGATTACATTTCAAAGTATTTTTTATTTGGAAATGTATCAAAATAATATTTTATTATTATTTTTTGAAATTCGTTTTTGATATCAGCGCTTCAAAACAAAAAAAAAATTAAAGCTAAAAAAATTTTCAATTTTTTTCAAAAACGTGATCCAACCGCAATCCCAAACACTCTCCGGGATTATGTTGTGTAAACAACAACATTGTATCATCTTGCTACATTATATCATCCAACCATTAATACTTTAATCATTTGCCGAGAGTACAATCTATGAATATGCTTTCCAGCCAAACTTGGATCACAAAGAATAACATTATCTATACATCCTACATCAGATTCTATTTCATTTTAACACTTCCTCCCTGAATGTGCTACTTGGGATGCAATGAATTTAACTCTAAACTTCTTTGTACCAAAAAGACTCGCCTTTTCTTTCAAGAAATTATTCCTATAACCATGTTTAATATGCAAATCCTATTAAAATCAATCATGAATGAGCTAATGGTAGTGTTATTGTGGGCAAATCACAAACACCCAAAAGAAAACTAACACAAAAAGACTCACAACTCGAGCTGCAAACACACTGCAAAGCTGTGGTGCTTGGTATATTGACCCATCCAACACATAATAAGTCAACATTGGGGTAACTTTCTCTGCACTATCCCTCTTCTGTTTTCGAAAAACAAACAAATGTGGCTCCATCACTTCACTCAACATATACTCTGTGCCTGTCATCTTCCTTACAAAAAAAAAAGAAGCAAGTTCATTCCTCCAAATTTGCAAATTCTACATGAAAATCAACGATACCCAATTGAATTATAAGTACTTACAATAAGTGGGAGAGATCAAGGGGGTGAATGGATTGCGACCGAAGCTGCTCGTTATTACAAGTCCAATCATAGAAAGGGGACAAAGCAAAGTAATCAAAGACTAAGTTTCGATCGAGAGGATATGTGTTTAGCCAAAGCTGGTCCCTAAAGCATATCCCTGTCATGTCTGTTCCTGGTGGCTGCTGCGGCGGTGTTGGCCCCATTGGAGGAGGATTTGCTTCGAAGTTGGTTGGGAGTTGTGGTAGTACAGGTGGTGTTGCCATTTTGAGGGGGAAAGAAAGCAGAGAGACCAACTAGTAAAATAAATAAAATTAGTTTACTTCAATATCTGACACCCACATATATAGCTAAATTTTAAATTTATTCTAAAATAGCTTTATTTACTTAAAAAAATAAAAGTATTGTGACCCAACAGAACTTATTTATATTAGTATTGAACAACTTTATTTAGTCATGTATAAAATTTTTATTTATCATGGCTTACCCATTCTTTTACATTTAAAAAAAATTATAAAAAATTTATTTTCATGAATTAACCTATGATTTAAAACCTTCATGGAATATTCCCTTCTATATTAGACCAACTTTGCTCAAATTATGCATTGGCTGTATAGTCATGTGAGTGCGAATTCACTAACAGTATAGTACTATCTTACTTGAAGGGGACAAAATTATTGGCATTTCCGTTCTAAATTACATCTTTTTTTCAATTCAAGTTTTAGAACCCGTTTGGGAGTGCTGCAACCACTACTTTTGGGTGCTTTTTAAAAGTGTGTTTACTTTGAGAAAACATCAAATTGATGCTTTTCTTTTTAATGTTTTTCGTGATTTTGACTAGCTGATATCAAAAATGAAAAAAAAATCATTTTGATGCATTTTCAAGTGAAAAACACTGGTGACATGCACTTAATATATGTGAATCTGGAAGTACCAACAATACAAGTATGAAACTTAGATTAAAGATGTATGAGATCATTTTTAACATTACTAAGTACCAATAATATTTTGTTCTTACAGTTGAAAAAATATGTGTGATCTTTTCAATGCACCCACAACATTGGATACAGTGAGATCCCACAATCATGCACAGGCAAACCAAAAATCAAGCAAGATCCTTCTATTTTTACATTTGATATCAAATCCTCTATGTAAATTGAATCAAATCAATCCCTTTATTGAAACTAAAACTAAAGGTATTGATTTGATCCAATATATTCAAGACGGATATTAACTGTACAAATTATATGCAGCATAGTAAATGGCCTCTTACTTGAAAAAAAAAAAAAAAACTTAAATTCCTTCTTTCCTTTCAGCATTAGAAAACATTATTTAAGGCTTAACATGTAAAGAGACGAAAACTAAAAAAGATGTGATTTTACAAAAACCTGAAATCAAATCAATTCATAATAGTTGTTATAACTCCCAAACAATTATCTTGTTTTTTTTAAGAATATAAAGAACGGATATGTTACAGAAAATGCGAAAAATTTGTTAAATAAAGGAGAAAATAGAATTAAATAACTCGGTCCTAGGAAAATGATAATAAAAAAAAACAAAACGTCTTCTTCCTCGACTACACTACTACGATGCGTTACTAATACGTCAAGCCCAAGAGGGAAATCATGAAATACGAATAGAAATTGGCTCTGTTTCCTCTAATTTTCTTCTACGCAACCAAACAGAAGGCAATTTAAAGAAAAAAAAAAGTAGGGAGAAAGTACCGTACAGAATTGGATCGCTCAACGAAATCGTCCCACGAAGTTACCTAAGCCAGTAAGAAACAAATTGAGAGAGAATTGCTTGATTTTTCACGAATGGGGAACTGCCGTCGACACTGACTAGGTGAAGCTTGAAGAAGAAGGGGGCAGAGAGAGAGATTTTGCTGGGTTTTTAGGGGTGGGCTTTTTGTTGTTTTTTTTAAAAAAACAATTCATACTTATATTTAGGCCCGGCTTACGAGCCAATCGAGTCTTGCCATGTAAACAGAAGGAAAAGGTACGGGACCGGGGCTTCTTAATATAGGAACGACGTCATTTTATTACGGCGGCTTCCCACTAAAACGGCATCATCTCTCACGGTTGAAAGGAACGATTTTCAAATTGCTCAAAATGTTCTTCGAACATTCAATTTTCAATGACTTTGATCATTCTTTTCTTTATACAAGAAAGTAAGAAAAAATCCATCCATTTATTTCATTATCAAATGGTCTCCTCACTTGTTGTAGTGTTTGTTACTTGCTCCACTGGAACACCACGAGGCTGCATAAAAAATGGAACTTAGCAGAGAAAATATATCATTGACGAAGAAGAAGCAGCCTCCGTAGTTGCTGTTAAAGTAGAAGGACAGGATGATTCAAGAGAAGATGATCAAGGCAAAGGCACTTGGAAACACGCAGCAGCGTTCCCTGCTGCTTATGCTCCCTCGCTCAGTACCTACCTTTTGCTCTCGCTTCTCCAGGTTAAATTTCTTCTACCTGAGAATATGTCTAGAAGAGAAAAACAATGATCCGATGAAACCCGGATCCTATCCCATACCATGAAATCGGGTTTTAAAACTATGCTGCTCCCTGGATGGGTAAAAATCACATTTCAAAAAAATAAAACAGTCATTTATACGGATCTAGCCCATGCATGCATAAGTAATGAAAAACTTGTTTTATTCTTCTCGAAGTCATTTATATTCGATCATAACAGTCATGCATATTCGCACCCATGCAAAAGCAATGAAGAACTTGTTTTTAATCCTCCCCTCCTTTAGGTTTTCATCATCAGAAGTAGTCCATTATCTTTTTATTATCTGTTTTTATTGGCACTAAACCACCGCTATATATATAGAACGATCTGTTCCAGGTTTGATCTTCTTTCTTTTCTTTTATATAATATTTGTAAGAACCTCTTATACTTCTCCATTTGTGGTTTTGTTTGCTTGCAATAACCTAGATTTTGCGTATACTAATAGGTTCTTGAAACGCCATCAGCTTAATGAACAAATATAAGAATTTAATTTGCCAACTGGAGATTGATATCATTATTCCTATATATATACTCTTGGAGTTTTTAATACATACGCTTAATAATAAAGTAATGGCAACACGTATTAATACTAAAATATTCATAATAATTAATGATTTTTGGTATATAGATTTTTGGTTTTCATTTGAATGGGTTATGATTCGTTAAATTACTTATTCATTAAACATGTACTTAAATTTGAAATATCAAACCAACTCGACTTTAAGTTTGTAAGAAAAAATTAAAAAAATACTTTACTTGAAATTAATGTAATAATTTGCTTTTTTTTTCTTTTCATTAAGTATATTTATATATAGGCATAATCTATGCTTGAAGATTTCATTAAAATACAAGAAAAACACCTTAAATAAAATTATTTTAGTCTCTACGATACATGATGAAGTGAGAATAATATTAGAAAGGACGTAGGATCGGGTAATCAACTTTCGAGTAGTTCATATAAATTAATGAATTCGTGTGATAATATATTATATATTAATGAATTTTATTTGAAACCATGGATAAAAGGAAAATATACATTATGAATTTCTTTGAGTTAAGTAAATGCATTTGAAAAAACACGTATAATAACAATTACTAGCTAGTTTCGATCTTGTTTGACCATCTATGTTACTTTTCTTGCTCTACATCAACTATTTTTAAGAATTATGGACCACTCAACCGGAGATGGTGGTGAGATCAGTACTGGCAGCCCATTTTCCAGGTTATTTTTTCTCTGTTTCTTTCTTTCTTTTTAATTATTTCTTTAATAATAATAATTAAAAAAAAAACACATGATGCCATATAAACACGCTTTGAGTACCTAGCCCGTTTATTTATTTATTTTTATGCTACCATCGATTTCCAAGTTTCTTTAGAAATAATATTTCTTTTCACATAGAGATCAAAACACTCTTATTTCATTTTTTTAATTAAAATATATAGATTTTTTTATCAAAATGCATGGTTTTTTTAGTGGGAGTTCGCTAGACCTTCCTGATATGGATTTTGAATTTCCACCATTTGAACAATTCGCGGAAGTTGCATTAGGCCACTTCAATTCTCGACATCGGGTTTGTTAATTTGCCTTCCATTCTTTGTTTTCTTTTGAAGCTTTCAAACTCTAGTTTTTTGTTTTTAAAATATTATTTGAAATTTATGCCGGAAAGGTGTTCCGAAGCCATGATTCTGTGACCGACCTGCAAGGAAGGCCATTCCAGCGCGACCGTAACTGGTGTCATCTCACCTTTCATGCCCAACAAGAAGAGCATCATCCAGAGGAGTTGTTTTTCGCTGAAGTCGAAATCGACCCTGTTGATGTTATCCAGGTCAAGAACTGTGTTCTGATGTGTCCTGATTCTGGTATGCATGCATGCATGTATGCTCCCTCTGATTAATAATCTTAAGAGTAGACATAAAATCAGTTGTGGGCATAAACTATATTACTAAAAAGATTATCATACATCTATTGTTTTAATTTGTAATGCAGTTTTAGAGCAAGAATGTGAAGGTTGTCAGATAGTGGAGGGCCCGATTGTTCAGCACCCTCCACCAAGTCATGCTGTACTTGTTCACCCTGTTCACTTTTAATCTTTCTTTTCTAAGTTGTTGTTAAGTGTTTTTGTTTTTAAACTTGGAACTCAAGCTTCATGATCTTGTTATGGTGTTGCTTACGCTCCTCCTCCTAATAGTTATAATTATGTAAACTTTAACTATCTGAATCCCTCTACATTAACCATATCTCATTTGTGTTGTTAATTAGACCCCAGATGCAAATAAAAGCAATACCTTTTAATCAGTTTCGGCGCCATGCCATAGCAACTAGCAAGAGTAAAAAAAAACCAAAGAAAATGAAAAATAACCAAAGACAAAACCACACATAAAGTAGAATGTAGGTTTCTGAAGCACATCTTACTCTCAATCGTCAGTGAAATGATTCAAGTAAATTTGATTTTGACAAAGAACTGGTACCACTATGGCAAACACATCATGCATTAATCCTTCAATCCTACTATAAACAGTACGTAGGCAATGGAATGAATTGACAGGTCTCCATTTTGCATGATTTAAACAACAGCTGAATATGAATACAGGTTATTATGATTCTACAGAACTCTGAGCAGCATATTCAATGACAAAACCATAGGATCTAACTCTGAAGATCCAAGGAAAAGAACAGTAATTGCTGAAAGTGTTGAAGGCATAAGCTAAGAAATTTTTTCTTAACGCCGTGGATGGATCTTTCATCTGATCGTACACAAACACTCCCAAGTCCCATCCATTTCCCCAAATTGTCCACATCAAAGTAAAACCAATATCCATGGACCAATGTAGTAGATCAGAACCTTGCCAGGAGTTTTACAGTGTTTCAATAGCCTCACTCCAAGGGGTAGTAGCGTTTGGCTATAGTAAGCTTGTTGAGGTTTAGGTTTGCTAGAGGAAAAAAAATAGAATAGAACCTTAAGAATATTAAATTTGAGCATCCCCCAACCCCCGTGTCACACGAAGAGCAAGATTTTAACAGCAACAGACCTATACCAACATGAAATTGAGAAGACACAGGCCCTTACAACCAAGCAACAAAAGTCAGATCCACGCGAAATTCCATGATTGTTGTGAGACTAACTGCAAGGTGAATTCATATTAGTTTCCTTGACTAAAAAATGACGAGGCAACAATATCTCAATTGGATAAGGAAATGCCTTGCTTGCAACAAAGTTGAGAATGGATTTAAATGTATGTTATGTAATCAAACCAAAGGGAGTAGCCTAGCTAATTAATATATGGATTCTAGCTACAATGCTAACCAACCACAAAAAATTACCAAGCTACAATGCTAGCCATCTCTAAAACTACCTTAGTGTCTGCAGCAGCTCATATTAACAGCGACCTGTACTTCGGAATTCCTTTTCTTTTTTCCTAATTGTCCTGCCAAAAAACAGGAGACTTTCTTTGTTCTACTACGTCTTCTTCTGCTATTTTTCTTCTCAAAAAAAAAAAAGGGATATGTTTTTTTTTTTTGTTCCTTAAAAGTTAAAACCTCATGTCTTGTTATGGACTGCCAATTCCACATCACAAAGGAAGTGCCTAGAGAACGACACAAAGTCATCAGACTCATTGGACTATGATTCTCAATTAATAAAATGTATAAAAGGGCAGTGGACTATGATCTGTTGTAGAAGAGGTTTGCATAGTTAGACTTGTCCTTTGGTGTCAAGCTTCAGGAGAAGGTTTCTCAAGCAGTCAAACTGGCATATGCTAGTAATCAATAAAAAAATGGCTTGGTCCTTCACCTTCCAATATGCATTGCTAATATAGCATCTGCAAATGCATGATCATGCACTGTGGTTGAGCTTGTATATAGTTTCCATTTGCATAAGAGAAATCCAGAGTTTCCAATTAATGGGGGAATTATAAATTAAGCCCAGCCACAAAATCCCTCCTAGTCCCCTTTGCCTAACTATCTATTACACCTCTAAATGTACACATAGCTAATATATGGGTTCCACAATGCTACCAACTACAAAAGAAGACGCAACAATAGTGAGAATTACACCAGCAATCTCCCAAAGCTAGCTTAATGTCTGCAGCAGTTCATTTTAAAAGCCAACTTAACTCTGGAATTATATTTCGCTTCTGCGCTGACTAGGAGAAAAATAAAGGTACTTTCGTTGTTCTACTATATATATCTTCTTCTGTTATTATTCTGCTCAAAATCAGTAAAGAGATGTACAGAACAAACATGATTTAGTATGAGAGACATACTCTATATTTTAATATTAAATCAGAATATTATTAATAAAAAAAAATATTAATTATACTAAGAAACTGATGATTACTAATGATTTTGCTCAAAATCAACAAACTACTAATTCAAGAACCCTTCAAGCAGACCTCAAAATAACGCCATAAAATGTGAAAGTGAAAAACCATTGAAGGAAAGCAAGTCCCAGAACAATCCCATTAAAAAAAATTACTTGAATGAAAAGCAGGAGGAAATGAAGTAGAAGACAAAGTAGCAAGTACCTTGAGACTTGAGAGCATCTTTGAGGAGGGGTTCATTGGTGGGGTTGAAAAGACAAGAAACTTTAATGCTTATTTTTTTTTTCTGCTACTTGTATTCAGCCATGATGGGAACTGGGTTTCTCTTCTTAGCTTCTGCAAACTCCACTGTATGTGTACGTTTCCCTTCATTTCAGACAATATAATCAATCAGAGTTATTAGTTCTATATATTTTCATATATAACGAACCACATAGAAGAAGAAAGTGGTTTAGGGGAAAAGTTGTTACCATGTTAACAGAGACGGAGACAGCCATTTTTTTGAGCAAGCACTTTCCTTTCTCTTGTCTTTTTTTTTTTTTTTTAATTAATGTTAATGTTTAGACTAATTTATATCCTAAAATTAATGATTATATACTGAAATTTATAAGAATCGAACAGTAAGATGAGTCGATGTCTTAAAACTCCAAAATTCTTATTTCTTCTGCGTACTCCTCCACTGTTTGATGTCTTAATTTCATTATCGTTTTCATCTTTGTCCCTCATCTATCAATTTCTTCACTAAATTTTGTTGTTTACCGATTGACCCATTCATGTTTCATTCATTTGTCAATCGGCTCCTTCTGACTGCCTTCCTTAAAAATTAACAAAAATTTCTTTCTTGTTATTATTAATATTTGAGATTCAATTTCCTTCCAAAAGGATCAATCATTTCCATTAATTTTTTGACATGATTAATTTTAAAAATATATCAAAAGATTGTTCTTGAAAGTTATTTCAGTTGAAAATGCATGAAAAAAGAATATGGAATATATATGAAATTTAAGAAAGATATAAAGCCAAGTTCATTTATAATTTCTTGAAAAGGCTCAACAAGAAAAGTATAAAATATTGAAACATAAAAAGCTAAACTCGGTTAAAATTAAATCAAAACAAAGGGATCTTTTGCTAGTAAAAAAAATATCAAAATCAATGAGAATATTACAAGAGAATGAATCGTGTTGCAATGTTGTCTTTGGGTTGCCGCTGAGATTTTGAGATTTTTCAATTCGTGATGTCTTTATGTTTTGGATGAAGATTAAGGGTTCATTTTTCGTTATTTACAATTTAGGACGTTGTATTTGATCTACGGCTAAAAAATAATGAAGAGTTTTTACGGGAGTAATCTTTAAATATATAAAAGAAGTAGTTTATAAGGATGTTTTGTATGTTAACAAATTAGGGAATAAATTATTAGTAAAAAAAAGGAGTGTATGTTAAAATTGAAGATGTACCAAAAAATTCAAGTGGCATGAGAATAAGTTTTATTTTAAATAATCGATTAATCTCTTGGTTCTAGTAATTAAATTTATTTTCTCATGTTAAAGTGACTGATAGTTGGTACTTTTTCCAGTTTAAAAATTCTTTAATATTTAAATAAATATCTTTTTTAGAGAAGATACAATGATAATTTAGAGAAAAATTTTAAAAATAAATATATAATGGAAAAGGGCCTAGGAAAACCAATAGCATGCAATATTTATTTTCCCAAAATTCTTTTTTCTTTCTCTAGAAATCATTTTAGATCTATAAAGCCCTATCGTCTCTTCTAAAAAAAAAAAAGATAAGATGTCTTCTGATTGATTGTCTCTCTCAAAATCTCTCAAGTCTTTAATGCAAGATTATGCATTAAAAGCTTTGGGAGGCAACTTATGAGTTAATTTTTTATTAATATTTTTATTTATATCAAAAAATTCTTAAATAAAAAGGATTTGTCAAATACGCGAGACCCAGAATATTTGGGCTTGACAGTTAACCAAGCCCAAGATAATATAGATTTATTGAATATGTCAAACCCAAAGAACTTGGACATGATAATAAATTAAAATCAAAGTAACATAGATTTACTAAGCATCCAGACCCAAAGAAAAACTTCCTATCTAAGAAATTTATAATCTTATTATGTATTTCAAAAAGCCATTTGATTTTCCCATCCTATTTTCTCTTTGTAGCGAGGAATGTTCTTAATAAAATATTTCAAGGGAAACCTTATAAATGGCATAAACTAATCCATCCCGTGAGCATAGTTGTTGGATGGGGGGGTCGGTGGGCTTGTAAATCACTTAAAGCTAGCTGGTTTTTGCTGGCATATAATAAAAACCACATTAACCCTAGCTTGCTTGAATAAGATTGAATATATATATATACATTTTGTTAAACAATGCGGCAGAAAATCAGGGGCTTGATTCTTTGACAGGACAGGACTCCATCAATTCCAACCGTTCAACTGTCTTTGCATCTTATAATTTGACTGGTTTTGTGGCTCCATAATAATATCCTTACTAAAGCAACCTGTTAATTATTGCCCATCACAACTTTATTTCTTGCTGACGGATAATGCCCGTGTTAAAAATTCTTTCTATACACTCCCCCGCTTGAAAATATTTTTTTTAAAAAAATAAATTATTTTTTAATATTTAACAATATCATGAAAAATTAATTAGAAAATATTTTTCAGAATTTGATTATGTCATAAAAAAATAAAAATCAAATCTGATAGATAAAAATCTCAATTAAAAAAATAATAAGAGAAAAATAAATAATAATAAAAATAAAAAGAATGAAGACCAAAATTTGTATGAAAATCAAATTTTAAGGGATGAAATTAAAAAATAATCAAAACAAAATATAAAACAATCAAAAGATTAAGGATCAAATCTGATATAATTAACAAATAACAATATTTTTTAGAAAGATATTTTAAAAAAATACTTTGTCAAATTTTCATTTGACTGGAAAATATTTTTTATTGACCAACTTATTTAATAGTAAACAAATACAAATAAATTTTAAAAAAAATCACTTTTTTTTAAACAAACAAATCCTTAAAAAAATTATTATATGTGTTTATCCTTGATTTTTTAACAAAAATATATATATATATTTTTACTTCTCTATATTTTTTTCTTTCTGTGTTAAAACACGAACCAAGTTGCAGCAACATAAAAGGTTGAAAGTAGTCTCGAGACCTGTGGTACAATGCTCGAGCTGTTTAATTATTATATATCTCGAGCTCTCAACTTGACAAAGTGGCTCTCCCTATTTCACTCATGATGGTAATTAACAGACACTACTAATTACATGATTGAGTTTACCCTTTTCCCACCTAATAAACAATAATTAATGCAGCAGGTCAAAGTTTGAGAGGTAATTATTAATTAAGTTGTAATTTAAATTAAGGTCATTGACTGGATTAATTAGCATGTATCTTCATCATCAACTTGAAGGTCACTCATTTAGGGTTCTGCTTTTGCAGCTGAGCACAGCACATGTGTAGAGCTTTAAATGCACCCACCTGACTACTATAGTACTGGATGAAGCAATGTTTTCCTTTTTCTCCCCACTTGAATCAATAATCCCTCGTCTCTTTCTCCAGGGGACGTTGTAAGTTGTAGCTGGAGAATGAAAGTTTGCTACTCGACAATTGTGTCCTAAGCATATATATATTAAAAATATAATGGTAACGAGCTAACAACAGAATTGCTTATATCATAGTTTATTACATGCAACAACGTTATGTTTACTCAACCAACGTGGCTACACCATGTCTTCAAAACTAAGGTCAACGAATCTTTATAAGAAGCGATTATCAACTTTAATTACCTTACTAGAAATATAACTGGTATTTGGATTACTCTGGCAGGTTTCAGAGACCCTCTCCCTCCCTCCCTCCCTCTTCTTCAAGGAAATTCCATAACAACCTTCACAGAAAATGAGAGAAATTTATTCGGCAACACTTATGATCTCGTCCATCTTATTCATCGTTTTTCTTGTACAATTGCTTGTATGCAAGAAGAAGAGCAAGGAAAAGACATCGTACAAATTGCCACCAGGTAGAAGAGGCTGGCCATTGATTGGTGATAGCTTCAACTGGTTCAATGCTGTTGCTGGTTCTCATCCCCCTCAATTTGTTCACCAACAAGTCAATAGGTACAATCTTCTATTCTTAATTACCATATATCGATTATCATTTAGAGAAAATTTACTCCTTGTTTTACATTAATTATGAAGGCATGCTCATGAAATATAGTTGACATGAACAGGTTTGGTAAGATATTCTCATGCAGTTTGTTCGGAAAATGGGCTGTGGTATCAGCAGACCCGACCTTTAACCGGTTTATAATGCAAAATGAAGGCAAATTGTTTCAATCAAGTTATCCAAAATCTTTTAGAGATTTGGTTGGGAAAAATGGGGTGATCACAGTCCACGGAGAGCAACAACGAAAACTTCATGGAATTGCATCTAATATGATGCGTCTAGAGAAGCTCAAGTTCCATTTCTTGGATAATATTCAATTGATTATGCTTCAAACTTTGAACAAACTTGACAACAACCAAGTCATTCTTCTCCAAGATGTTTGCAGAAAGGCGAGTAGTGCTCTAGTACTCTCTCTATATATATAGCAACACTTGACTATTAGAATTAAGGAAAATTTAGGCCATCATGATCATTGGATTAATTACATGTTGTATCAATATTGATACTTGGTTAATGATTTATTATTGTTCAGGTAGCTATTAATCTGATGGTGAATCAACTACTTGGGGCATCAAGTGAGACAGAAATTAACGAGATGGCTCACTTCTTCTCTGACTTTGTCGATGGTTGTCTATCTCTTCCCATAAATATTCCTGGTTTTGCCTACCACACTGCCATGAAGGTAAACTCTGAAATGTTGAGTTTATGTAGTATCGTATTATATAATATATGTATATTGTTAGTGATGTAGAGAGTACATGTCATGGCTTGGTAGGCAAGGGAGAAAATTATAAGAAAGATAAACAAGACAATAGAGAAGCACGGGCAAGAAGAGTCATCAGAAGGTAGTAATGGGGTGCTTGGAAGGCTTTTAGAGGAAGAAAGTTTGCCTGATAATGCAGTAGCAGACTTTATTATCAATCTCCTTTTTGCTGGGAATGAAACAACAGCTAAAACCATGCTTTTTGCTGTTTATTTCCTCACTCGGTGTCCAAAAGCAATGCAGCAACTACTGGTACTACCTACTTAGCTATATATTAATTAATTTTCTGC